>Ga0222714_10006634_pt1 | contig 10767 bp, 10 predicted proteins | sample C33_3DmetaG_FD_165048 | JGI IMG/M metagenome (GOLD analysis project Ga0222714, IMG submission 165048) | Estuarine water microbial communities from San Francisco Bay, California, United States - C33_3D | ecosystem: Environmental > Aquatic > Marine > Unclassified | place: USA: California... | reverse complement strand
AAGGGTGCCAACGCCCCCCGCCAGGCCCTGGAAGCTGGTGAACGCGAATCGGGTTGCACGGTCCATCTCGTCGCCGCCGAAATCGACGCAGGCCGAATCCTTGGCCAGGCCCGTGTTCCCATTCTGCCGGATGACACTCCGGACAGCCTACATGAGCGCATCAAACGGGCCGAGCACGAACTGCTTCCCACAATCCTTGCGTCATGGTCGCCCGAAACTTGAATTCCGGCCCGTCTCCCGAGGCCTTCATGCACTAATGCAAATTTTTTGCTTTTTTGCTTGCAGCGTTAATGCAATTGTATTGTATTTGCAGCACCTCGCTGACCATGAAGCACCGCCTCCTCCTTCTGAGCTCACTCTCTGCCTGCAGCCTGACTCTTCAGGGTCACGATCAATTCGAACAGTTGCGTCAGGGGCGCTACGCCTACACGCCCTTCACCGCCCTTTCTTCTCCCGTGGTCCTGCCCATGGACGGCAAGGTTGAAGAGGCCGACTGGCTGACAGGTTTGGATGTCAGCCTGGCCGACCTGATCTTTCCCCATGTCCACATGGACACTGCCTATGGCACCGCCTCGCTCCCTCAGGAGGAACTTGCCGCCGGTCATCATGACCCGATTCGCCGCGACAAGTTCACCGTGCAGAATCTCGAATTCTCCCTTTCCGGCCGGCTCAATGAGTACAACGAGTTCTTTGTCACCTATGCCGGCCCGTTCGGCGAGGGGGATGTTTATGACGGAATTTTCGAGGAATGGTTCTGGAAGCTGAAGAACCTTCCGGGGGGCTTCGAAGTGCGCGGAGGCCGGGTTTACAACCGCTTTGGCATCCAAAACACCTATCATGTTCACGGATTCGACTGGGTTGACCAGTATCTCGTCAACACGCGCATGTTTGGCGACGACTCCCTGACAACGATCGGCGCCGAAATCACCTGGCTGCCCCCCCTACCCTGGACCTCGCAGTTCGATGTCGCCATCGGCGTCGCTCCCGGCCATGACGAGCACGATCACGGCGTCTTTGGTGGTCGCTTCAATCCCGATGAATCCCACTTTGCCGAGGACGAAACCGTGGCCGTCGCCAACTGGACCAACGTCTGGAACTGGAATGACTTCCATCAGTTCCGTGGTGGCGTCTCCGGCGCCTGGGGTGAGAATCATTCAGGCTTCGACACCAGCGTTTACGGGGCACACTTTGAGTACCAGTGGCGCCAAAACGGCTTCGATCCCGGCGGTCGCTATTTCCGCGTCCGTTCCGAGGCGATGCTCAGCGATTTCCAGGTCGAGGATGAATTCGGCCTGACCGACCACCCGTCCGCCCAGCGCGACTTCGGCGCCTACCTCAGCCTGCTCTACGGATTTGCCGACAACTTTGAACTCGGGCTGCGCGGCGACATGGTCTCCGGCAACTGGGAGACCGGACAGGACACGCGATTCCGTGTCAGCCCCGGCCTCACTTGGTATGCCAACACCGCGCGCACCCTGCGCCTCCGCCTGCAATACAACTGTGACCAATCCAACCAGCGCGGTACCGACCACTCCGTCTGGGCCCAATGCAGCCTGACCTGGGGTGGCCCGGAGGTGCGGTGATGCCGGGAGAAGGATTTCGCCCGCACCTCCGTTGTTGAACCTGAATTACCTGATGAAACTGACCCTACTGATCGTCCTGGCCGCCGTGTTCAGCCTGCCCGCCCAGGCCGCGCTCAAGGTCGCCACCCTGCACCCCCTGCTCGCCGACCTCGCCCGCCAGGTCGGCGGCGAGCGCGTGGAGGTGGTGGAAATTCTCAAGGCGGGTTCCGACATCCACCATTTCGAACCGGGTGGCCGTGACATTGCCGCGATGCGCGGCGCCCGCTACATCCTTGCCTGCGGCAAACATCTGGAATCGTATCTTGACAAGTTGCGCGACAGCGTGGGTTCAAGCATCGAGGTGATCGAGGTGGGCCGCACCATTCCCTCGCTCAAGATGGAACCTGGCCAGGAAATCTTCCTGTGCTGCCCGCACCATGCCCACAGCAGCATTGATCCCCACTGGTGGCACAGTGCCGACAACATGCGCCGGGCTGCGCGTGTCCTCGCCGCGGTCTTTGCCGAAGCCGACCCGGACGGCGAAAAGGCTTACGAGCATGCCGCCAAGGCCGCCGGCGACCGCTTTTCCCAGCTGAAAAAATGGGCACAGAACGAGATTGCGGCGATTCCGCGCGGCGATCGCAAGCTGGTCACGGCCCACGCCGCCTTCGGCTACTTTTGCAAGGAGTATGGTTTCAAGAGCCTGCCGGTTCTGGGCATCGGACGCAGCGACGACATCTCCGCCCAGTACATCGCCCAGGCGATCCAGATCATCCGCGACAACCAGATTCGCGCCGTCTTTCCGGAGGACCAGGCCAATCCCAAGGTCATGGCGGAAATTGTCCGCAGCACCGGCGCCAGAACCGGACGCCCGCTCATTGCCGATGGCACGGCAAGTGAGGCACACACCTTCGAGACCATGCTTGCGCACAACGTCCGCGCCATTGTGGAGGCCCTGAAACCCTGATGGCGCCCGCTTGACGCCGGCGGCTTCCACCCCGACATCTCGCCTGACGTGCGCGGTTCCCCTCCCATCCAGCTCTTCCTTCTGGCACTCGCCTTTGCCCTGCTGGCCTTTCCGCTCGCGCACCTGACAGGTGACGCGGAGGCGTCGGCACCGGTGTCCGCCGCAATGCCCGCGAAGTCAGAACTTCCCGCCTTGATTCGCCTGCGTTTTGCCCACCCGCCCCGCTCGGTGAGCCTAACCCAGGAGGGTCGCGAACTGCTCACCGGTGCGGACCTGGCCACTTCACCCGTCGAACTGGAAGCGCGCCTGCGACTCGGAAGCGATGGCGAGGAGCTGCGACTGGAGGCCGCCTGGCCGGAGGGAACTCCCGACACGGCCATCACCGTCGAAATCGAACCCGAGGGCCACGAGGCGCGCGAACAGACTCGCTGGTCCGTGGGACCGGAACTCAACGAACTGCTGCTCTTCCAATGGTAAAGCCCGAGGACCATGTCTGCTGGGGTGCCGGTCTCGCCCATCCCCATCACCACCGGCTGGAAGTGCGCGACCTGCAGGTCAGCTACCAGCGCGTGATGGCTCTTGAAGGCATCGGTTTCTCCAGCGAATGCGGACGCAGCATCGCCCTCATTGGCCCGAACGGCGCCGGCAAGAGCACTCTGCTCAAGTCCCTGGCGGGCCTCCTGCGGGCCGACGGGGGCAGCATCCTCTGGCGGGGCCGTCCGCTGACCCGCAGCAGCCACGAGATCGCCTATCTGCCGCAGCGCGGAGAAGTGGACTGGAATTTTCCCATCACCGTGCGCGGTCTGGTGGAAATGGGCCGCTACCCCAACCTCGGCTGGTGGCGTCCGTACTCGCGCCATGATGGCGACATCGTCCAGCGCGCCCTGCGCGCCATGAACCTGCTGGACCTTGAAGACCGGCAGATCAGCGCCCTCTCCGGCGGCCAGCAACAACGCGCCTTCATCGCCCGTGCACTCGCCCAGGAGGCCCATGTCCTGCTGCTCGACGAACCCTTCACTGGCCTCGACAAGCCCGCCCAGGAAAACCTGGCAAGGCTCTTCCGCGAACTGACCGCCGAAGGCCGACTCCTGATCGCCAGCCACCATGACCTGCAGACCGTCGGAGGGATCTTTGACGATGTCCTGCTCATCAAGCGCCGACAGATTGCCTTTGGCTCGGTGGCCGGGGCGTTCACGAAGGCCAATATCGAACTCGCCTACGAGACGGCGCCCTGAGTCTCGGCCGCCGCAAGCTCACCCCGAAGCCGGCGCACAAAGGCCGCACAGGCCGTGCCCGAACGGCGGCGAAAATCGGAGGTCGTCACGCCAAGGACACGCAGGCAATGCCGGTGATCCCAGGCCACCGCCACCGCGGTGACGGCATGCACGGCCACGAACTGCCAACACCAGAGCCTCTGCGCCGCCGGCGTCAGCCTCAGCAGTCGCGCGGCCAGAAACTCGCGCTGAAAGGCGAGGTGGCTGACCTCGTCACGAAGGATTTTGCCGGCAACCCTCCGCACCGCGGGGTCTCCGGCGCGCAGGTACAGCATGCCGTAGTAGACCTCGGCCACCAACTCCGCAGTAAGCAGCATCTGAATGGCGAACTCCAGTCCTGCCAGACCGCGCAGTTGGCGGAAAAGGCCGTTGCTCCACTGCTTCCGCCGCAGGCTTCCGCCAAGATGAGCGACGAGTCGCGCCAGCAGGCGGCCGTGCGATTGTTCCTCGGCAATGAAGCGGTCAATCGCTTGCGGGTAACCGCTCCAGCCGGCCTCGGCGGCCAGGCCGGCGGCGTGGCGTCGCAGGCGCGTGCCCCCGCCGGTTTCACCGAGCTGGAAAACCGCGAGCGACTCAGCTAGGGGCCGGCGCACCGATTCGGGCAACAGGCAGGCGGATCCCGGCAACGTCAGGGCATCGTTGAGCGGGGTGTTCTCTTCAAAATGGCGGGTCCAACGAATTGCATTCATGGTGGTCATGGCGTTTGTTCGGGATTGATCAGGAAAAGGTTTTCAGTCGCTCGACGACGGCGGCGACGGTTTCATCCAGGGTCGACGTGCCGGCGGTGACGCCCACCTCGGCAAGGCCCGCGAACCATCCGACCTGCAATTCATCGGCGGTCTCGACCGCGAAAACCTGCACACCGAGGCCGCGCGCCTTGTCGGCAAGCTGCCGGGTGTTGTTGCTGTTGCGACCCCCAACCACGACGATGGCCTGGCAGTAACCGGCCAACTCCTCAAGGGCCGCCTGACGCTGCTTGGTTGGCCGGCAGACCGTGTCAAAAAAGCGAACCTCGGCCGAGGGACGGGATCGTTTCAATGCGTCCAGGAGACTCAGCACCCGTTCCAGCGGCTGGGTCGTTTGTGCGACAACCCCAAAACGCGGAGTCGTTGTGGGCAGACCCGCCAAATCCTCCAGCGTGTCGATCACACAGGCAACTGGGTGATCCCCGATCAGCCCGCGCACTTCAGCATGGCCCGCCTGGCCGATGACCACCGGGTGACAGCCCTCCGCCACCAGCAGGGCCAGCGCCTCATGCGCCTTGCGCACCAGCGGACAGGTCGTGTCGGTGATCGTATGCCCGGCCGCCAGCCAGCGGTCGCGCTCGACAGCGGCAACCCCGTGGGCGGTGATGACCACCCGCGAGGTGGCCGCCGGCGCATCCAGCGCTCCGCGTCTCACACCGACGGCCCTGAGATGGCGGTCAACGACCGGATTGTGGACGAGTTGACCGAGGACCGTGACGGGTTCCTGCGAGGCGGCGACGTGGGTGGCACGCAGGGCGTCACGGACGCCGAAACACATGCCTTGGTGACGGGCGAGATGGAGGTTCATGCGGTTGATGGGGTGGGTGTCTTGCTTGTGGTTGTGGGTTTTTACTTTGTAATACAAAGCTTAAAGGCAAAAAAGGTCAGCCGCGGGACGACCGCACAATCTGTTCGAGCAGGTCGAGGTAGCCCGTGAAGGCGCGCCGGCCGGAGGCGCTAAGCCGGTAACTGGTGCGGGGACGCGATCCGCTCTCATCACGGTGCTCAAGCACGTAACCTGCAGCCGCCAGGGTGCGCAGGTGGGTGATCAGGTTGCCGTCGCTCATGCCCAGTTCTGCCTTGAGATCCTGGAACGACCAGTCGCCGCGCCCGGCAAGCAGGGTCATGATCGACAGGCGACCCTTTTCATGGATCGTCTTGTCGAGTTGGCTGAAATCAATCATCGGAAGCCGGGGCGGTTGGACGACGAAGAAACACGGCGACCGCATAAGCCACGTGCAGCAGTCCGAAGGTGAGGCCCATGACCACCGCCGCCGGCGCCTCGTCGGAGGGCAACTGGCGCACGCGGTCATCAGCCACCCAAGCGAGGAAGAGGACCAGACCCGTGACCACGAAGGCCCAACCAAGACGAATCAGCGAACGTGGCGAGAAACTCGCCGTCGCCAGCAGGCCTAGACCATGGCAGAGCGCCCAGATCAGCGCCCCCAGCGTGAGATTGTGCAAGCCAAGCATGAGGCCGAGTCCGAGCACCCCACCCACTCCCAGCGGCGGACACAGGGCCCGCAGCGCCGCCCGCATTCCCGGTGAAACGAACGGCCGCCCGTGGCGCAATGCCTCGCGTCGCAGCAGCGCCGTGTTGAGCGCCGAGACCAGGATCAGCAACCCCAGCCAGGGCAGCACAAAGCCCTCCGGCCGGGACGCATCGACAAGGGCCATTCCCTCGCGCAACTGCAATGTCGAGAGAGCGACGGCCAGCAGACCTCCCGCCATTGCGGCCGGGGCTGAAATGGCGCGGTAGACGTGGGCCCGCTCCATCAGTGAGCGGATGACCCGCAGGTTCTCAAGTGCATCGTCTTGGTGGCTCATGAATTCACTTTGTAACAAAAAGTAAAACCGCGCAACAAAAACTTTGCTTCACAAAGTCAGATTTTCTCCCGTCCGGCAAAGGCCGGTGTCAGTTGGATCCCGGAGGCTCGTTCAAAAACGTCACCGTAGGCCAGCAGCCTCGCCTCCGACCAGGCATCCCCCATGAACGACAGACCCACAGGCAACCCATCCACCGCGCCCATCGGCACGGTCAGGTGCGGCCAGCCGGCAACCGCGGCAGGGGTCGATGCCGTACGCCCACCCCGATCGCCCTCGGCAAGCCGGATCGGCGTTGCCGGATCATTGGTGGCGCAGATCAGTGCGTCGAGACGGTGTTCCCTGAGAGTCGCGCCAATGCCCTTCGGACCTGCGAGTTCAATCGCCAGTTGTCGCGCCTCGGCGGCCTGTTCCTCGCGCCCCGCACGGCTCTCGGCCTCCTGAAAGAATTCCTGACCAAAATAAGTCAGTTCCCGATCCGCATGACTGGTGTTGTAGGCAATCACCTCGGCCAGCGAGCGAACCCTCCCGCCACGACGCTCCAGATAGGCATTGAGATCGCCGCGGAACTCGGTGAGCAACGCAAGCCAGGCCAAACCCGAAGCCTCGCGCTGATGAGGGATCTCCACGCCTTCCACCACCACGGCGCCGGCGGCACGCAACTGACCCAGCGCCTGCTCGAGGATCTCATGCACCCTGGGGTCCTTGCCGCAGAGCGAGCGCACGACCCCGAGACGGACGCCGCGGAGGGCGTCACCTCCCAGTCCTGCGGCATAATCGGTTTCGCGCCGCTCATCGACTCCCCCGGTCTGGGGATCCAGGGAATCCTCCCCGGCGAGGGCATTCAGCAGCAGGGCGGCATCACGAACGGTACGGGTCATCGGCCCGGCGCTGTCCTGCCAGCGGCTGAGGGGAATGATGCCGGCACGGCTGATCAATCCCACGGTCGGCTTCAGGCCGACAATGCCACAGCAGGATGCCGGACTGACAATCGAGCCGTTGGTTTCCGTGCCAAGCGCCGCCGGTACCAGCCCAGCCGCCACCGCCGCCGCGGACCCTGAACTGGAACCGCTGGCCGTGCGACGCAGGTCGTGCGGATTGCGGGTCAGTCCGCCGCGGGCACTCCAGCCGCTGGTCGAGCGCGGGGACCGCAGGTTGGCCCACTCGCTCAGATTCGTTTTGCCAATCAGGACCGCCCCGGCCGCACGCAGTCGGGCGGCGACGGTGGCATCCCGTGCCGGTGTTGGCGCCTCCACCATGGCCAGCGAACCGGCGGTCGTGAGCATGCGATCCGCCGTGTCGATGTTGTCCTTCAGCAGGATCGGCACGCCGTGCAGGGGCGCGCGATACGCCCGCCTATCGAGTCGGCGGGCGATCTCGGCGGCGTCGGGATTGCGCTCCACCACCGCGCGCAGGGCCGGCGCTACTTGCTCGCAGGCGTCCATGCGCCTCAGGGCGTCGGCCACAAGATCCATGGCACCCCAGTCACCCGCCCTCATCCCCGCCAAATCGAGTCCTCCTTCCGGAATGCGCCGGCACCCGGCCAACGGCGCGGCCAGGACAGCGGCGCCAGCGGAGAGGACGGCTCGCCTTTTCATGGCGTCGGCAGACCGCTGATCTTGCAACCCTCGGCCCGATGCTGGGTTTCCGCCACGGCACGACCGGCCAGCACGGCTTCGAGAGCGTCGCGCAGGTCGCGGGTGGTGGCAGTGCGCTGTCGCTTTGTCGGCCCAAGATAGAGATCGTTGATGCGCCCGCGGTATTGAATGACACCCCGGGCAAAAACGACCGCCTCGGGAGTGGTCCGCGCGCCCGTCTCGGCGGCGAGCTTCTGGCCGTGATCCAGCAACACCGGCATCGTCACCTGAAACAGGTCGGCATGCTGGAGGGCGACCTCCGGCGTGACGGCGGGATCAGCGTGAACGAGATAGAAGCGTGCGGACCCGGCATGATCGGCCGCGATGCGGACGATCTCGGGCATGAAGGAACGCACGGTCGGACAGAACGGCGAGACGAAAAACAGCACCGCCGGCTGCGCATTGGCGGCCAGTGGTGCATGCAGCCTGGAGTCGGTGTCGGGAAGCTGCAAATCGGCGGCGATCGCGCAGCCCGCAACCAGCAGGAGGAGAGAGAGAATCTTGGCCATCATCGCACTCACCATCCCCCGCCCCGGGCCGGCTTGCAACGCCGGCTGGAGGGTCCCCGTGGGAAAATTGCGATTGCAAGAACGCCACCTCCGTGCGTTTTGGCGAACATGCACCGACTGCAAATCACCCTGCTGTCCGCCGTCTTCAGCCTCGGCCTGGTTCTAACCACCGCCGCCGCCCCACGGCCCAACATCCTTTTCATCCTGACCGACGACCAGCGCTGGGATGCCCTGGGACTTGGTGGCAGCCGGCACCTGAAGACGCCCCACATGGACCGTCTTGGCCGTGAAGGCGTGCATTTCCGCAATGCCTTCTGCACGACCTCCCTATGCTCGCCCAGCCGCGCCAGCATTCTCAGCGGCCTGTATGCCCACAAGCACGGAGTCGTGAACAATTTCACCGAGTATCCCGCCGGATTCAAAAGCTTCCCCATGGTGCTGCAGGAGCAGGGCTATGACACGGCCTACATCGGCAAGTGGCACATGGGTGAAAACAACGATGAGCCCCGGCCGGGCTTCAACTGGTTTGTCACCCACAAGGGACAGGGCAGCTACTTCGATACCGAATTCAACTTCAACGGCACCCGCCGGGAAGTCGTCAAAGGCTACTACACCCATGTCGTCACCGGCATGGCCGAGGAATGGCTGGGCCGCAAACGCGGCGACAAACCCTGGTGCCTGATGATCGGTCACAAGGCCCCGCATAGCTTCTATTACCCGGAACCGAAATATGAGAAGTCCTTCGAGGGCGTTCGTATCCCCTACCCCGAGTCGGCCTTCCATCTGGAGGACAAGCCAGAATGGATCACCGACCGCCTGCGCACTTGGCACGGCATCTATGGACCTCTCTTCGACTGGCGCAAGCAGTTCCCGGACGACAGCCCGGAAGCCGTCAAGGACTTCGAAGCCATGACCCGCGCTTACTGGGGAACCCTGCTTTCCGTGGACGACAGCGTCGGCCACCTCTACCAGCTTCTCCAGCAGCGCGGTGAACTCGACAACACCGTCATCGTCTTCATGGCCGACAACGGCATCCTCAATGGCGAGCACGGCATGGTCGACAAGCGCACGATGCACGAGCCCAGCATCCGCATCCCCCTTCTCGTCCGCTATCCAGGCCTGACGCCACCCGACCAGCCCAGAGTCATTGACCAGCAGGTTCTCACCCTGGACATGGCCCCCAGCCTGCTTGAACTCTGCGGCGCTCCAGCGCTTCCCGACGTTCATGGCAAGTCCTGGGTCAAGCTTGTGAAATCAGGCGATCCGGACTGGCGCAAGAGCTGGCTGTATCACTACAATTACGAAAAGCAGTTCCCCTACACCCCGAACGTTCGCGGCGTGCGCACCGAGTCCTGGAAATATGTCCATTATCCCCATGGCGACGGGAGCCCCGACCGTCACAAGGCCGAACTCTACAACGTCGAGTTCGATCCCGAGGAACGTCACAACCTCATCGACAACCCAAAGTATGCCGGCATCGTCGCCGAACTGAAGGTTGAACTGAATCGGTTGATGACCGAAGCCGGTCTGCCCGAAGGGACTGACCGCATGCCGCTTGACGAGGGAATCAAGTCCGAACTGCCCGACAAGACCATCCGTTAATTGTCCCGCGTCTGGCTTGGCCGGGCCAACCGGAAGAAAAGGCGGTGACAAGCTTTGGCCGCCAATGTATAATTAGGCATTCGAATCAATGATGCCGCCCCCCAGTCGACCCTCCGTTTCGCCGACAAGCGGCTGCAGTGTTCTCGTCGGCGGCATCGAAGACCGCCTGCGCGTTCTGGGCAGCCGTCTCCCTGACCTTAGCCTGCAATTCTGCACTGCGGATGCCGGCTATGCGGAACAGGTCAGCCTGCTCAAGGAAGCGGACTTTGGCGTATTCGTGCACTCGGCACCCATCCATGACGCCGCCATTGGCGCTCTCACTGCAGCCCTGGAGAAGGCCGCCGGCCCGGAACTTCATGTCCTTCTGCTTGTGGACCAGCCGGAAAACCTGAAACCCTGGCGTGAGCGTCTCGACTTCCTCGGCAACCGCCTCCTGGTCGTGGCGGAACCTCTGCATGAACTGGAACTCATCCAGCTGCTCAACTTGCTGAGCGACAAACGTCGCCTCGAGCAGGCCGCCACGCTGGTTTCTGGAGGACGTAATCCCCCTCCCGCGGAGAGCGCCCCGTACATCGATGCCGCCCAGGAATTCATCCTCGTCGTGGACGACGATGAAACCATCACCCAGATCATGTCTCAGGTGCTG
>Ga0222714_10006633_pt1 | contig 10768 bp, 17 predicted proteins | sample C33_3DmetaG_FD_165048 | JGI IMG/M metagenome (GOLD analysis project Ga0222714, IMG submission 165048) | Estuarine water microbial communities from San Francisco Bay, California, United States - C33_3D | ecosystem: Environmental > Aquatic > Marine > Unclassified | place: USA: California... | reverse complement strand
TCTAATTTCTTTTTAGAACAGTCTAATGAAGAAAGAGAACATATGTTAAAAATATTCACTTACATTTTAGAACAAGAAGGTGTGCCAGTTGTACCTAACTATAATTTCTTAGAAGACGAAGAATATGAATTCAACATTACAGAATTGTTTGAGTGTTCGTTAGAAAATGAAAGAAAAGTTACTAATTCAATAAACAAAGTCATTTCTAAATGTAAGGAGGTTGGAGATTATACAACGGAAAACTTTTTACAATGGTTTGTTGTGGAACAAAGAGAAGAAGAAAATAAATTCAAAGAGATTATAGATAACTTAAAGATTATAGGTGACAACACTGTAGGTTTATATGAATTAAACAAATCATTAAACCCACCAAAAACAAACGAAGAATAATTTAAGATACCTTAACATAAATATAAATAGATTCTAAAGACTCTACGAATTTTATATCACCAAAATATCCTTTTCTCTTCGCCAAAAATTTATAAAGATCGTAAATTCTATCAAAATTATTCGTTAATTCCTCTTCATCTGTTTTACCTAGAAAGAACAATGCGTCTGTTTTTATACATTCCTTTTTCATCTTTCCCCCTTTTATTATAAATATCGGGAAAGTTATAAATGTTACTCCCTAAAATCAAATAGTTCATCATCATCATATCCATCAAAATTTGTCTGATCTTGTACCCATCCTATTTCTAATCCATCTCTAATCTGTTGAGGTACTTCGAATTGTCCTGTTGGGTTGTTGTCTGTTTTTACATCATCTAGATTAATTAGAAACCCTCTATTTAACATATCAATACTCTGATAAGATTTCATCCTACTTTCATATATATCTTTAAGGTGTTCCATATTAATATAATTCAATAATATGTTAGCTATCGTTTTATGGTAATCACTGGTTACTTTATTACAATAAGATAGTAACTGAACAATTTCATACGTAGTACCCGCAACCAAAAAAAGTTCTAATGCGGACATATTATTTTCTGTCAGTATAACAAAAACTTTAGTATTTCCAGATTTAATCTTATTTTTATAATTTTGTCCCGGATTATTTAAACAGTTGTTTAATTTTTTACCTGCCCATTTTAAATCCAATTCAGAATTGATTTCTTTTATCCTAACACCTTTAGGTGGTTCAAAATCACTAATATTAATAGGATCAACCAAATTCTCTGCGAATTTTTCTTTTTCTTTTTTAATTCCAATAAGAATATTTTCATACGTAGGTTTAACTACTTTATTTTTACTTTCTAAAAATCTTACAATCATTTCAGAAACCCATTCCCCTTCTTTGTTAAGGACTTTCTTAACCTCACTAATGAATTCATATGATTCCTGTATATTTAATTTCTCTCTAACAATATATGAAAGTGCCCAACGTTCTTTATCAGTAAAAGACTCTATATACTCAACATGTTTTGTATCAAAGTCACAATCATAAAATTTATTGTTTACCAACGCAACCATTCTACATAACCAAAAATCATTCGACAATACTTTTTCCGCTTTCTCTCTAACTTTTTTAGTTACTTTATTACTAACAATTTTATATGCGTTCATAAATGTCAAAGGATTGTAGCTCAAACCAACCAACATCTCAGTTATAGTTTCGTTAGGTTTGTTATATTTCTTTGGTTCTAATGTCCACATAATATCATTATATTCTGCCCACTTATCTAATTGTTCTTTTGGGATGCTATTATTTGTGTCTAACCAACTTAACGCATGTCCATTAGGTATAGTTGATTCGAAGTTAACTCTCTCCATAAAAACACTTTTTTTGTGATCAAAGAACTTAACCATCTTAAAGTACTCTTTTATTTTAGTATAGTGTTTCATATACATTTCTTTGTACTTAGTACTGAAATATATACCAAATTGATTACTTCTTAGGTGTATAAGGTTTTGTTTGATTAGTGGTTGAGATAATAACTCCATACACTCATCAATATTACAATAACATTTAAGTTCCTCTATCTTTTTAAATAATCTGATTGCGGTATGTGCGGGCGTATAAACCGCAGTAACCTCTAATTGTCTATAATTTAAAAAATTCTCAAAATCCTCAGTATAATATATCTTATTAGTAGATAAATCGATACCCACTTGACAACAATTAAAATCAAAACCATTAAGAATGTATCGATAATCTTCTTTGTTACTTTGGTTAGATACTCTAGATATCTTTATAGTATTTAACAAACCATCCCTTTCTACATCCAATATCTGGTAGTTACTTCCATGATCATAAGATAGTTTGGTTACCATGTAACCGTCACCCTCAACGATTAGAGAATTTGTTCTCAATGGTGTGTTTTTGAATTCTAAAAACTCCAATTGACCCTCAACAAAAACATCTAAATCATTAATAGGGTAAGAATCATCTTCCCATACAAAACGCATTAATAGGTTTGCAACTGCACCGCCCGCAAGGAATCCCTTATTAGGGATATCAACATCTAAACAAGATAATTCTCCGATGATAATATCACCAATGTTTCCTTTCTTTAAGATATCACTTTTCATATTTGTTGTTTTTATAATCTTTATATAAAAAATAAGCTGGTATAGAAATTCCCAAAAATACTATTATATATAATATTGTTGGAAAAATTAAAAATAATGCAATTATACTAAAAAAAATTAAAACCGCAATTAAAATATACTTTTTTAATTTATCTCTGTCTATATCGTCAAAATCAAAATTCCCAAACATATTAATACATTCCTCTTAAGTAATCTGCCACCTCTTCTTTTATTTGTACTTCGTCCACACCTTTGGCGTACAAACTAATAACCAAATCGGTAATTGCGTCAGACACCTCATCATAATCATCTAAATAGTAATCTTGAAAGTCATAATCATTATATGTTCCGTAACCATATTTTGTTTCAGTTAAAACAGATTTTTTTTCTATTTTTTTATGGGTGTATTTTTTCACACCCAATTTCATAATCAGTTTGTATCCCGCTTTGATGGAATCAAACACTTCTTCTACTACAACGTATTCTGAGTTAGTATGTTGTCTGTAATAACCACAACCTAAGTTCAGACAATTAAAGTCGTATTTACTCGCCAACTGATTAACATCAGTAAATGGATCAACACTAAACTTAGTATACCCACACTCATTAAGTGTTCCTTTAATCTCACCTTTAAAGTCCTCATCAAATAGTTTAACACCACTACAAATCTCACTAATCCAATTAGAAGAAGGTGCATCAAACTGAATAGCGTACCCCACATTCTCAAAGAACTTATCATCTGCGTGACGAGATCCTAACATACCAATCTCTTCTTCAACAAAGAACGCACCCTTTAAGACATCGAATCTTTCAAACATTTCCAAACAAACATACACACCACACTTATCATCACCACCAATACCTGTTTGTTCTTTAGTAATAGGGTGTTTCGCAATGAGTGTAGCTCCTTCACTATATGTAGAAGACTCAATAATAAGATTCGTTTTGGACTCAATCAACTCACTGTGAGATCGGTGAACTGTATCCATATGTGAAACCACACAAGGGTAGTACTCACCAGATGTCATCTTATCACTACCCTTAGTTAAATAAAGGTTACCTTTTGCGTCAGTATAGTATTCAATACTATTCTCTTTTGCGTACTCAATTATATAGTCCCTTACCATACTTTCATTACCCGAAATAGATGGTATCGATAGAACTTCTTTTAGAAAATTAATATTCATATTCTTTAATTTATACAAATATACAAAATACTTTTCGTTTTGCCAAATTTTTTATAAACAATTTAATATTTATATAGAAAAATAAGTTAAATAACAATATTTTAAAACAATGTACTCATGAAAGGTGGAGGATGTGGTTGTGGTAAACCAAAAAAATAAAATAAGTCATTGACAATATCTTATTTTAATACTATAATTATATATTAATAAATAACAATATATAAAATTAATTCGTCATGGGATGTGGATGTAAAAAAAAGAAGCCAGTTGCTAAACCACAAAATAGTAACACTCAAACTCAGACTAATACTCAGTCAAACAATAATCAAGGGGGTAATTAATTAAGTTAGTTGATTTGCGGGACCTCTTCCCGTTTTATCTTCCCAAGGAGAACTAGTGGGGTGCGCTCCACTAGTATAGTGGGGACTATTATCTAACATATTTGCAACACTTCTTGCTAAATCAGACAAAGGCCACTTTGTAGATGATCCACCAGAGGGTGCAGATTCACCCCCACCACCCGCTGACGAACTAGCATCATCTTCATCTATTATTTCTTCATCATCTTTGTAAAAGTATTGATCGTCCTCCTCATCTGTATAATCGTCCATACCAATACCATATTCAGTCACAACAAAACCATTCTCATATTCTTTATCGTAATAACCTAGATAAATACCTTTATCGTCATAGACAACAGTTTCATATTCGTTATTATCGAATTTAAGTCTACTCCTATCACCATTTACCCACTTAAGTATCTTACGATACCATTTCTTTGGATCATCCTCCATTTCACCGAATTCTCGGATTAAAACTTTCTTATATTGACTTTCTGTAATTATTACTTTCATCTCTTCAATTTTATTCTATATTCTATTTCCTCTGGATCGTCCCAATCTACATCATCAATATGATCCAATACCATATCCTCCATAATATCCGCATCACCACCCATTAAATCATAATCTAAATCTGGGTTATCAAACTCATTACTGTTTTCATCCAAATACATACCCATATATTCACCACCCAATACTTTATTTAATGCAGCCTGTTCTGATGATGCCCTAACCTCAACAAATCCCGGTAAATATGTTCTAGCAGTAACTATAGTGGGTATAATAGTTCTAATTGTATAAACAGGCATCTCATAATATTCCAAAGGTTCATTCTCTTCCCATTCCAAACCATAATCAATAAAATTTTTATATATGATATATGATTCTTTTTCTGTAGTTCCTAAATATTCTGAAATAACTTTTAACAAGTCCTCAACTTTATATGTACCATACTTATCTGATTTTCTCTGTAACAACTCAAAAACTTTAAGTATAGGTTTTGTAGCCTTAAGATTAGTATCTTCGGTAAGTATTCTTTTATATTGTCCTTCTGTTAATCTTATTTTCATCAGTCAATATCTATTTCTATCATATCATCATCTATATCGATATAGTGTAAATTTTCTGAGGTATTATCCCAATCATATTCAAAGTGTATGTCATAACAATCATAATCTATATCACCACCACTATCATTTGTTTCCACTTCACCACTATCTAACTTTTGAATGAAATTATCATAATCAGTTGCGTATGTTTCCGCATAACCACCAGAATATCCATTAACATATCCTGTATGATAAACTGTTATCGGGTGAGTGAATTTACCATAAAACTCTAATGGTTTACCTATTAATGATTCCCAATTACCCGTTTCATTTGCAGATACAATCTCATCATACATTTTAGTGTAGTTATAACCCAATAATATTGCCTCTGCGTTAGTATATCCCATAAGTTCTTGAAATCTTTTAACTATTTTATTAAAACTATCATTTCTCATAGGGGTATCAATTATTTTTCTAAAGTCAATGTTGGGTACATAGTTATCTCCTTTCTGTACCACACTAAAAAGTTTGGCGATTGATTTGTCTACCTTATTACCAATATTTTTAAAATTAACCATACCATTAAGAAAATCCTTGTTGTCTTCTTTTAACAACCTTTTATATTGACTTTCTGTTAATCTAATTTTCATTACTCACCTTCTTCTATTATTTCTTCTTTAACCTCTTTCTTTTCTTTTTGAATTTGTGTCACAGTATAACCAGCAATTAAAAATTCAATACCTGCCCACATACTTAATTCATAAACATCCATAGCATCTATCTTCTTAACTAAGAAATAAATCATACCTATTTGAGCAATTAAAAACGCAACTCCTGACTCTACTCTTTTCTTAGAGAAGAATGATTTCTGTGAAGAATACATCTTCATAATTTCAGTGATAAACCATCTAATATTAGATGTCACATTTAAGAACCAATTTTTCATCTTTTTAAATTTTTCTCTCATATTCAAAAACTTTATAATTGTTATTATTTTATAAATATCAAAGGATCATAAAAAAACCCACATAAGTGTGGGTTTAAAACTATTCTATAATACATTATTTATTATATAAAATTTTTGACTGATTCTACAATCATCTCTTTTTGTGGGATACCGCTCTGTCGCCAAACTACCTCACCTTCTTTAAATATTAATAAAGTGGGGATACTTCTTATCTGATACTTTCTAGCGACTTCTTGATTATTATCTACATTAATTTTCAATACTGTTGCAGTATCACCTAAAGTATTTTTAGTTTGTTCAATGATGGGAGACATCATTTTACAAGGTCCACACCAATCCGCATAAAAATCAACTAACGTTGGTTTAGAGGAATTTATTATTTCATTAAAATCACCCATAATTTATTTTTAATTTTTGTTATTACATATAAATATAAAGGGGAGTACATTTGTCTCCCCTTATATATAAATTTGTTATAGAGAATTAAGCTTTCTCTCCTACCCACTTAACAACAGAATTTAGTCCATAGATTTCTGTAATCTTCTGAACAAATCTCTTAGGATTTTTTCTGATGTAAGTTAATGATTCTGTCGGCACATTTGTTTTTGATGGCCCGAACAAAGATGCTAAAGCCTCTTCTCTGTTTTTTACTGTTTTTGGCATTTTTAAAACTTTTTAAGTTATTATTATTAAATCTAAACAATAATACAAAATAGTTTTTACAAAGTCAAATAATTTTGTAAAAAGTATTTAACCTTATCCAACACTTACAACTTCTAGATCAAAAATAAGTTTCTTTCCCGCCATTGGGTGGTTCGCATCTAACTTAACACCTTCCTCAGTAATTTCTTTAACCATTACATTAATAGTACCTCTTTCACTTTGTGATTGTAATACATCACCAACACTAACACCAGAAGGAACTTGTTCTTTTTTAACTGTGGTTACCAAACCATCTAAATATTCACCATACCCATCTTCAGGAAGAATCTCTATAGTTTTCTTTTCGCCTTCAGACATACCAATAAGACCTAATTCAAAACCTTTAATTAATTCACCTTGTCCCAACACTGCCTTTATTGGGTCTCTACCTTCAGTTAGAGAAGTGTCAAAAACAGTTCCGTCCTCAAATCTTCCTGTGTAATGGACAATTACACTCTTTCCACTTTCTACTTTACTCATAATATATTTTTTTATATAAAAATAAGTTAGTTTGTTTAAATGTAAAGTATTTATAGGAAAAACAACTATGTCGAAAAAATTTATAATATCCTCTATTGTTGCCACATTTATAATGTTTACATTTTTTATTGTTAAAACATTTGTTCTGTTTGGGGTAATACCTTGTAATAAACTGGTACAATGGTATGAATACTTATCAGTTATATTCTTTATGATACCATTTTATTTTATGATGGATGAATTAATTAAAAAAAGTAGAAAAAATAAACAAGGAATAAAATCAAGTGAAGCGTTATTAGATGATTCTGCTTTAATCTCTAAAGCAGATAAAAATGGTAAAATTGTTTTTGTAAACGATAAATTTTGTGAAGTATCAGGTTATAAAAGACATGAACTATTAGGTAAGGATCACGTAGTATTAAATTCTGGTACACACCCTAAAGAGTTTTGGACTAACATGTACACAACTGTTATTAAGTACAAATCAATATGGAATGAAATTGTTACTAATAGAAATAAAAAAGGTGAAGAATATATTGTTAATTCTTGGGTTATGGGTGAATTCGATGAACAAGGAAAACATATTGGGTTTATTTCTGTAAGACAGGATATAACAGAATTATATAAACAGAAATTAGATATAGAAAGGAAAAACTCTTATTTAGAACATGCGGCAAAAATATTAAGACACGATATGCATTCAGGCATCAATACTTACATACCTAGAGGTATATCTTCCTTAAAAAGAAGATTAAACGATGATAGGATTAAAGAATTAAAAATAGAATCCCCTCTAAAACTAATAGAAGAAGGTTTATTACATGCACAAAAAGTATATAAGGGTGTAAAAGAGTTCACCAACCTAGTTAAAAAAGATGCTAGATTAGATAAAAATAATCACGATTTATGTGAGATATTAAAAGAATATTTAAAATCAACCAACTATTCATCACAAGTAAAAATAGATGAGTTAATGATTAGAGATGTCAATGAATCTTTATTCTGTACCGCAATAGATAATTTAATTAGAAACGGACTTAAATATAATGACAGTAAGTCTAAGGTAGTGCATATTTATAAAGAAGACGATAATACTATTATTATTGAAGATAATGGTAGAGGAATGTCCAAAGAAGATTTTGAAGAGTATTCTAAACCTTATACGAGAAAAGAAGGACAAAAGGAGTCTGGTACTGGATTAGGTTTAAATATAACAATTGCAATAATGAAAGAACATGGTTTTACTATTTCATCTGAAAAATTAGAACCTTGTGGAACTAAAATAAAAATAGGGTTATGATAGAATCAATTTTATTAGTAGACGATGAGGATTTATTCCACTTAGTTTTTGAAGACGCTTGTAGTCTTTTGGATATTACACTAAGTTTAAATAGTGTTTCTTCTTCTGAAGAGGCAGAAGAATTGTTTAAACAATGGTTTAACGGTGAAATTAAAAAACCCGCATGTATTTTTGTAGATTTAAATATAATTGGTTCTTCTTTTGATGGGATAGAATTAATTAGAAAATTAAATTTTGAGTATGGTGACGAGGTAGTTGCAGGAATTATTTCATCTTCTGATGAAGAAGAGGAACAAGCGAGAGCATTAAAAGCGGGTGCACAATTTTGGATTATAAAGTCGGATGACATAGAACCTCGACTGGAAGAATTCAGAAAAGATTATCCTAACTACGTAAAAAGAAAGTCTCCATTTAAAATTTATAGGTAATGGTAGAAGTAAGAGAAGAAACCAAACTAACTCTTTTAGAAATATATAAAGAGACTGGTATTGGACTAGAGGGGAATATATTAAAGTTAATCGACTCAGAAGGAGAAGATGAATTTTCTTTATACATCAAAGATTGTATTGATAAAGATAAAGATAAAAGAAGGAAGAGGTTAGAAATAACCAAACAAGTTCAGGATCAAAACAAAGAATTGATAAAAGCAAAAGAAGAAATAGAGAGAGTTAATGAAGAATTAAAACTTTCACTTAAAGATGTTCAGAAAGCCAAAGAATCTGTAGAAAACGATTTAGATGTATTACAAAAGAAAACTCAATACGAATTAATCAATACCATAGTTAGAGTTGCATTATTTGTTATTATAGGTGTGGGTGTTACAACTACTATATTATATATGGTTTCTATGTTCACAGGTAAAGATACCCAAATAATAGGATCCACTTGGTCTAATATGTTTGGTATCTTATTAACAAATGCGTTCTCAATAGTAGGGACAATAATGGGTGTCAAATACGCAAACAAAGATAAATAAAAAAAGATAGACATTACATCTATCTTTTCTCAGTAGTAGGTTTTAACCACATATTGTCTCTGAAGACAACCTCTAAAAATCCTTTGATGAATTCTCTGTCGATATCCACCAATAACTTCATAGTTAATAGTGTATCGTACTTCATCATCTTAGTAACTTCCTCTCTGATTCTTTCTTGACTCACAGTGGTTTTTAACTTATCTAAGATATCTGGTTGTTTCATTGCGTCCATAATATCTGTAGATACCTCAAACCCTCTTGTAACAGAGAATCTTAACGCCCTTAGTATTCTTAATGGATCATCCATCATTGTTTTCATTGGGTTTAGAGGTGTAACCAACAAACCCTTTTTAAGATGTTCCAACCCACTGAAGTGATCGATAATATTACCATCCATATCTCTCGCCAATGCGTTAAGTGTAAAATCTCTTCTGATTAGATCGTCATACAACGTTCCCAACTCTAAGATAGGTTTTCTTGTTCCCAATACGTAACCAACTTCTTTTCTCGCCATTACGAAATCCGCAACCAAACCTTCGTGAACGTGTCCGATAGGGAACTTCGCCCTAACAGTGAAACAATCTTTAGTCTCCAAAAATATCTGAAATCCTTCTTCCTTAAGAAACGACACCATCTGATCCCAACCCTCATCTACGGTTTGGTTTGTGTCGTCCAATACAACGGTGAAATCGATGTCCTTAGAATCAACTCCTAAGACAAAATCTCTTACACATCCACCTACTTCAAATATCTTCATATAACTTATTTATACAAAGATACAAAAAATATTTAAATTACCAAATAAAATTTAGGTATTACCTTTTTTATATTCGACCCAGTTTACCCAAAAACCTAACCCAACTATTATATTCATACCAAAAGATGCAATTATCTCATATATATCTTCATATACATTTACTGTTAGATGTATATGACCAATCATCCAAAATGGTATTGCAAGATTTTGAGATATCCAAACCAATAAGAATTTTAAAAACTTCATTTATCTTTAATTATTCAGATATTGATATTGTGTATTTTTTATGGTAAGCACCTGTTTCTGTTTTAACCAACACTCCCAAGACTGGCATAAAATTTTCAGGATTATACATAATCGGAGTTATCATAACATCCAAATCATTATCATCAAATGATGTTTTTATTTTTTGCATTATATCAGTAACAATACTATCATCCTTAAATGCAAATTCACCCATTTTATCTTTTATCTCTT
>Ga0222714_10006631_pt1 | contig 10771 bp, 10 predicted proteins | sample C33_3DmetaG_FD_165048 | JGI IMG/M metagenome (GOLD analysis project Ga0222714, IMG submission 165048) | Estuarine water microbial communities from San Francisco Bay, California, United States - C33_3D | ecosystem: Environmental > Aquatic > Marine > Unclassified | place: USA: California... | reverse complement strand
GATGCCGATTTGCGCTTTCTCCTGTTCGATTCCGAAGGTGATCACTTCCTTTGCATGCGGTAACAGTGCGAGCGCCTCTGCATCGTCGGCATTGATTGCGGCGATCCGGCTGCGGTGAAGATACTCGGCGAAAAGTACGCGCAGTTCATCCATGCTCTTGTGGTCGAGGCTGACGTTTAGCAACACGCCGACAGCAGGGCGATAGAGCGCGATCGAACCGTCGCTTTCATCCACTTCGCTGACGTAAATGCTGCGCCCGCCCACAACCGCGCTGGCAATCGGGTGATCTTCAGTAACGAAGTTCTTCATCACCGCGCCGTTCATGATCGTTGGCTCGCGGCCTGCGGCATGCATGATCCAGCCTAGCATGCCGGTAACAGTCGATTTGCCACTGGTGCCGGCAATCGCGATCCCCGCACCGCTGGTGTTGAACAGGATAGAGTTCAATTCTGCGCGGGTCAGTTTCAAGCAGCCAAGCTCTTTTGCCCGCACCATTTCGGGCACGGTGTCTTCCACTGCGGCGGAAGCGACGAGGATTTGATCCTTGGAGGTGATCCCGCTGCCATCTTGCGCATACAGCTTGAAACCCTGAGCCTCGAGCGCAGCAAATTTCTCAGGCGTGCGGCCCTGATCACGCGAACGGTCAGAGCCTGCGACTTGCGCACCTTGCCCGGCCAAGATTTGCGCCAGCGGCAGCATACCTGAACCGCCGATCCCGCAGAAGAAGAACGGGCGCTGTAACAATTCGTCATAGGTGGGGAATTCACTCATACTCGGTGCGGTATTGAGTTGTGCGCAGCAAGACAAGCGGGCACAGTAGCAAGATGACCAGAATTGCTGTCTGTGCACCTGCCACTGCGATCACCCGTGAGCATGCCGAAGCGGCCGAAGCGCTGGTGGCTGACGAATTTCCGCAGCATTCTATCCATTTTCACGAGCAATGCTTTCTGGGCGCCGGGCATTTCGCGGGAACGGATATCGAGCGGCTCGAAGCCTTGGTCGAATTGGCCAATGACCCGCAATATGACGCTATCTGGTTCGCCAAGGGCGGTTATGGTTCCAACCGGATTGCAGAAGCCGCTGTTGCTCGAATGAACGCGGCTGCACGCGCAAAAACCTATGTCGGCTTTTCCGACATGGGTTATTTGCTGGCAGCCTTCTATCGGCACGGCATCGGCCAACCGGTCCACGGCTCGATGCCGGTCAGCGCGCGAAGCCGGACTGGCCGCGAAGCAGTGCGGCGCGTGTTGCGCTGGTTCTCGGGCGATGGCAGCGGGCTGGAGCCGAGCCTTGATGGGCAAACTCCCGCGGTTGCATTTAACCTCATCACGCTTGCGATGATCGTCGGGACACCGCTGATGCCCAAGCTGGACGGGCATGTCGTGATGGTCGAGGAAGTGAGCGAACATCTCTATTCGGTTGACCGGCTGTTTTTCCACATCGCTAATGCGCTACCCCGGATAGCGGGCTTGAGGTTGGGCAGCGTTACCGCTGTTCCTGAGAATGATCGCGAATTCGGGCAAGAAGCTGAAGATATTGCCAAATTCTGGTGCGCGCGAGCCGGAATACCCTATCTTGGACGGGCACAGATTGGCCATACGGCAGAGAACCGGATTGTGCCCTTTGGCCTTGCGAGTCCGCCGACCGGCGACTAACCGGCTCCCCAAGAGGAGACGTTGATGAGAGCGTTCATTTTTCCAGGGCAGGGCAGCCAGAAGGTTGGCATGGGTGCCGAACTTACTGAAGCCAGCGTTGCCGCGCGTGAGGTTTTCGAAGAGGTAGATGAAGCGCTGTCGCAAAAGCTTTCCGCGATCATGCGCGACGGCCCCGAAGATCAGCTGACACTCACTGAAAACGCTCAGCCCGCGATCATGGCCAATGCGATTGCGACCTTGCGTGTGCTTGAGCGCGAATTCGGCGTGTCGCTGGCAGAGAAGGGCTCTTGCGTGGCAGGCCATTCGCTGGGCGAATATTCGGCGCTGTGTGCGGTTGGCGCATTCTCGCTGGCTGACACTGCGCGGCTGCTGAAACTGCGCGGGCAGGCGATGCAAGCAGCTGTTCCGGTTGGTGTGGGCGCGATGGCGGCCTTGCTTGGTGCTGACATCGATAAAGCTACTGCCTTGGCTGAAGCTGCCGCTGACGGGGAAGTCTGCGAGGTTGCCAATGACAACGACCCAACTCAGGTCGTGATCAGTGGCCATAAAGGCGCGATTGAGCGCGCGATTGCGCTTACCAAAGAGCACGGCATCAAGCGCGGGATTGCGTTGCCGGTGTCCGCACCCTTCCATTGTTCGCTGATGCAGCCTGCAGCTGACCGTATGGCCGAAGCCTTGGCAGCGACACCACCGAGCGCATTCAGCTTACCGGTTTTTGCCAATGTGACGGCGGCGAAGGTCACCGATCCGGCAGAGGAACAGCGCTTGCTGGTGGAACAGGTTACCGGCCGGGTTCGCTGGCGTGAAAGCGTGCTGGCAATGCGCGATGACGGGGTGGAGCACTTCGTTGAATTGGGTGGTAAGGTGCTTGGGCCGATGGTTGGCCGGATAGACAAGGTAGCTTCAACTTCCAGCCTTATCACAATGGAAGATATAGAGAATTTTGCAAAGGAGATCGCCTGATGTTCTCATTGAATGGCATGAATGCGCTGGTTACCGGCGCAAGTGGCGGGATTGGCTCGGCGATTTGCAAGGCGCTGGCTGGCCAAGGTGCACGGCTGGCCATCTCAGGATCAAATGCAGCCAAGCTTCGCGCGTTTCGCGATCAACTCAACGACGAATATGAGCACGACAATGGTGAGCATGTGGAGATTACCTGCAACCTGTCTGACACCACACAGGTCGAAGAACTGATTCCGGCCACGCTCGATACGCTGGGTGGGATCGATATTCTCGTCAACAATGCGGGTATCACGCGCGATAATCTCGCATTGCGGATGAAGGATGAGGAATGGGACGATGTGATCCGCATCAACCTCGAATCGACCTTCCGCCTGATGCGTGCCTCTGCCCGACCGATGATGAAGAACCGCTTTGGCCGGATCATCTCGATCACCAGTGTGGTCGGCGCTACGGGTAACCCGGGTCAGATGAACTATGCCGCTGCCAAGGCGGGCATCGTCGGTATGACTAAGAGCTTTGCGCAAGAAGTTGCGAGCCGCGGCATTACCGCCAATTGCATCGCGCCGGGCTTCATCCGTACCGCCATGACCGATCAATTGCCCGACGCGCAGAAAGAAGCGCTTAACGCCCGCATCCCTATGGGACGCATGGGCGAGGGCGACGATATCGGCGCTGCAGTGGCGTTTCTGGCCAGCCGCGAGGCCGGCTACATCACCGGCGAGACCATGCACGTGAACGGTGGCATGGCGATGTTGGGTTGATTTGTCCGGGATTGGGGCAGAATTTCCCCTTTTTCCCCAAGGAATCGCCGCTCAAAGCCGCATGAACTTGCCGCCTTTGCTGCTTGCGCTAAGGTCAGTCACGGTTTTCCGGCGCTGGGGAGCGATTCCGGCCCTCAGCGCGCACTAGAAGGATTGAGTAGGACCGATGAAGGCCACAATCGAACGCGCGACGCTGCTGCGTTGTCTCTCTCACGTTCAGTCGGTGGTAGAGCGCCGCAACACTATCCCCATTCTGTCAAATGTTCTGATCGACACGAGCGACGGCGGCACGCTGAAAGTGATGGCGACTGACCTTGATCTGCAAGTGGTCGAGAACATGGCCGCGGCCTCAGTGGAAACGCCCGGTGCGATCACTGTATCTGCGCACTTGCTGTTCGACATCGCACGCAAACTGCCCGAGGGCAGCCAGGTAAGTCTGGAGACAGCCGACAATCGCATGGAAGTTAAAGCAGGGCGCAGCCGCTTCAAGCTGCCCACCTTGCCGCGCGATGATTTCCCGGTCATTGTTGAGGGCGACCTTCCGACAAGTTTTGAAGTACCAGCCAAACTATTGGCCGAGTTGATTGACCGCACGCGGTTTGCCATCTCGACCGAGGAAACACGGTACTATCTCAACGGTATCTTCCTGCATGTTACGGACGATGATCAACCTGTGCTGAAAGCTGCAGCGACCGACGGCCATCGTCTTGCGCGCTTCACGCTTGCTCGTCCCGATGGCGCGGAAGGCATGCCTGACGTTATCGTGCCGCGTAAAGCCGTGGCCGAATTGCGCAAACTGCTGGAAGAATCCATGGACGGTAACGTCCAGATCGATCTGTCTGCCAGCAAGATCCGCTTCACGCTGGGCGGTGAAGGCGGTGTTGTTCTGACCAGCAAGCTGATCGATGGGACTTTCCCTGATTACAGCCGTGTTATTCCGACAGGCAATGATAAGCTGCTGAAAGTCGATCCAAAAAGCTTTTTCCAAGGCGTCGATCGTGTGGCAACAATTGCCACGGAGAAAACCCGCGCGGTCAAGATGAGCCTGGATGCAGACAAGGTCACTCTTTCCGTCACTTCGCCTGACAATGGCACTGCAGCGGAAGAGCTGGCGGCGGATTACAGCGCGGACCCGATCGAGATTGGCTTCAACGCCAATTACCTGAAGGATATTCTGAGCCAGATCGACAGCGACACGGTGGAGTTACACCTTGCCGATGCCGGCGCGCCAACGCTGATCCGCAAGGATGACAAGAGCCCGGCGCTCTATGTTCTGATGCCAATGCGTGTATAGCATTGGAATAAAGTGATTTATTAAGGCCAAGGGCTTTAGGGCGATTGCATGAAACATATCATTCTTGCGATCGCCTAGGGCCTATTGCCCGCTTCACTTCATGCTGAGGAAGCTTCCACCGCTCAAGATCCCATTCAGGATGCCAGCCCCGAACAGGACCTCGACTGCGCAATATTTGTCGCGTTGGTCGGTGGTAAGTCAGAGGGAAGCCGGCAAGCTGGAGTCATTGCGGCTATGTCTTATTTTATCGGACGCTTTGAAGTAGTGTCGGAGATCGATTTCAGTACCGCCGCTGCTGAACATCTGGAGCTTGCGAGCCTGGCAGAGATCGTTGCTGAGAGCGATGACTGCATTTCCCGGATGGAAGCGTTCTCGGTAAGACTGAATGAGTTCGGCGATGCCTTTAAGGGCTTGCAGAGCGAACTCCATAACGCAGATTCTTCGGGCGAATAAATGGTGACCGCCGAAGTCCGTATCTTTGGCACCATCATTTCGACATATACCCGCATCGTTCAGATCACCTGCGAAGAGGCGGGCCTTAGCCACGAGACGGTCCCCACTCCCGCGCATTCGCCGCAAAACCGCCATCCATTCGGCAAGGTTCCGGTGGTGGAAGTTGACGGGCTCGAACTGATCGAAAGCTTCAGCATCACCCAGTATCTCGACAATGCTCATAGCTCCGGCGCATTGCAGCCACGCGACCCTGCGGCACGCGCGGTGATGGATCGCTGGATCGCGATGGCAAACAATTATCTCTTCCCGCTGTTCGAGCATGGCCTGGTGATGCCGTGGATCATGCACAATTACATGGGCGCAGAGCTGGATCGCGAAAAGATTGAACAAGCGCTGCCCTATATGTCCCGCGCATTGGCATTTCTGGATGCCGAAATCGCAAAGGATGGCGCCTGGACAACAGGCAGTTTCGACCTGGCAGATGTCTTCCTCTACTGCGTTTTGCGCGGCGTCCAGCTGACCCCGCAGGGCAAGGTCGGGATCGCGCAATGCCCGCATTTGTCAGCGTGGATGGCCGTGACTTAGCAACGCGAATCAATCCGTCCAACACGCTGGGAAACCGAGCCGGAATAGGTTAGGCAGGGTTCGAGAGGAGACCCGAATATGCCGACTCAAGTCCATGTAGGCCGCGATGATCTGAAGTCCGCCACACTGGTCGAAGTGCCCTCGACCAAGCTTGCAGATGGCGCGGTGCGGCTGGAGGTCGAAAGCTTCTCGGTCACATCCAACAATATCACTTACGCAGTGGTGGGCGAGCAAATCGGCTATTGGAAGTTTTTCCCTGCGCCGGATGGCTTCGGCATCGTACCCATGTGGGGTCACGCCAAAGTGATCGAGAGCAACTCGGATGAAATTGCCGTGGGTGAGCGTGTCTATGGCTATCTGCCAATGGCGTCGCATCTCGAAGTGGTGCCCGGCAAAGTCTCGGCCAGTGGCTTCGTGGATATGACTGACTATCGTCAGCCGCTGCCGCCGATTTACAACCAGTATTCGCGCCTCAATGCCGATCCCGAACATGATCTGGCCCGCGAAGGCGAACGGATGATCTTCGGGCCGCTGTTCAAAACCGGTTTCCTGATCGACTATTTCATGCGCAGCGAAGGTTGGTTCGAGGCAGACCGGGTTATCATGACCAGCGCCTCTTCCAAGACCGCGATGGGCCTCGCCAGCGTAGCCAAGCAGAATTCGCCGCATATAAAGCGCATTGGACTGACATCGGAAGGCAATGTCGATTTTGTCGAGGCGACGGGTCTCTATGATCAGGTGTTCGCTTATAAAGAGGTCGGGCGGATGTCGCTTGGCCCAGCGGTGTCGGTCGATTTCGCCGGGAATGGCAAAGTGCTGGCGAACATTCACGAACACTTCGGAAAGAATCTGAAATACTCATGTCTTGTGGGTGTTACGCATATCGAGCAGCGCCGCGGGCCAGCGGGTGAAGCGGGTGGACTTCCCGGACCGACGCCTACGCTGTTCTTTGCACCTGACCATGCGGTTGCCCTGTTCAAGGAACACAGTCCGCAGGATGCCGGCGCTATGATGGCCAAGGCGTGGAAAGGCTTCCTTGCCGATGTTGGTGACAGTGTAACGATCGAGAAGCACTCAGGGCTGGAAGCCGCGCGTCAGACCTATCTGGAGATGGTCGGCGGCAAGGTCGATCCCTCACAAGGGATCGTGATCGAACCTTAGGTGCGCGTGCCGCGTCTCCCGTTGGCCAGTTTGGTTGGCTCGTGAATGTCTGCTTTTGGGGTGGGAAGCGGACATTGCCATGTTCCAATCCTAGTCTTGGGCTTTGTCGACTAAGGAGGAGCGAATGCGGACGCTATTGATTGTCGCTGCAGCGGCATGCATTTCATTGACTGGCTGCACTGATGTTGCATCAGAAACAGAAAGCTCAGGGGCAGTTGAAGACAACACAGAACGTAACAAACGCCTAGCGCGGGAGTTCTGCGAGAACCTATGGTTTGAGCAAAACACCGAAGTCTTCGCAGACTATGTAGCCGATGAATATGCTATCCATGACATGGGGGATACCAAAGGTGCGATGCCGACCGAGCCCGCTGTTACTCAGAAAGAGATAGCAGATCGCTTTCATAGTTTCGGCAAGATCACCGAAATCTGGAACCATCGGCACGATGTTAGTCTTCCCAGACCACCTGGAGGATCAAGGCCAAACTAGCCAAAGTTAGTTGGCTGCTGGCCAGAAATGTCCGCAATTGGGTCGTTAGCGGTCTGTCCGCTTTCGTCCCCTTTTCAATCTATTCAGCCGCTTCAGCCATTTCCGCTCGTTGTGGTCCGCGGATAAGGCCGCCGGGTGTCTCGCCGGTCCATTTGCCGTCGCGGAAGGTTACGTGGCCGTTCTTGATCGTGCAGACATAGCCATCCGCCTTTTGCAGCAAGCGCTTGCCGCCGGCGGGTAGGTCAAATGCCAGCCACGGTTTGCCCAGCTTCAGCCGATTCATATCAATTACATTGAGATCCGCCAGATAGCCCGGCGCGATGATCCCGCGATCTTCCAGCCCATAGAGCCGGGCGGTGTCCCAGCACTGGCGCTTGATCGCATTCTCCAGGCTGATCTTATCCCCGCGCTTGCGATCGCGGACCCAGTGCTCAAGCATGAATGTGGGTGAAGCGGCATCGCAAATCGTGCCGCAATGCGCGCCGCCATCGGACAACGAATTCACTGTGTCATCGGCGTGTTGCAGCGGGTGGAGGAAATCGAGATTGCCATCCGCATAGTTCAGGATTGGCAGGTAGATGAAACCCTTGCCATCGTCCGCGCACAGCATGTCATAGGCATATTCCTGAGGGTCGATCCCGGCCGCTTGAGCGCGGGCATTCACGCTGGCTGACGCATCCGGTTCGTAATCAAAATCGGGGTCCATTTCGTACTGGAGCGCCCAACCTTGGGTGATCACCATAACCACGCCGATAATGTCCATTGGCGCTTCGGAATAATCATTGGACTCGCTCAGCAATCGCGCTTTGAACGCCGGGTCGAGCAGCCTAGCTTTTTGTTCCTCCCACGGAAGTTCGCTGATCGATTGCCAGCTGGGGCGATACACGAAGGGGTTCACAGTACCTTGCCATGCCATGATGATGCCGTTGCCGCGCAGCGCAATCTGCGCGACGATGTTGGCGCCATTGTCATTTTCTGCACGCATGGTTTCGATCTGCTCTTTGAGCGGCATTTCCTTGGCGATGGATTCCAGCGCAGCGAAGGTGACGGGCAGGCCGGTCTCGCGGCTGAGATTGCCCATCCATTCGAACTCGTTCCACTCGCGGTTGAGATCGCTCGCCATTTCGAACACGCCATGGCCTGCGCGGCCCATAGCACGGCCGATCTCGATCAGTTCTTCCTTCGTCGCAGTCGTGCCGGGTACGAGTTCTCCATCGACCGATTTGTGCAGCACTGTACGGCTGGTGGAGAAGCCAAGCGCGCCCGCGCGAACCCCTTCCTCTACGATCCGGCTCATCTCTGCGATGTCTTCATTTGTCGGAACGGCGCCGGGCTGTTCGCGGTCACCCAACACGTAAGCACGCACGGCACCATGCGGCACATGCGTGCCCACATCGACCGCGCGCGGCATTTTCTCCAGAGCGTCGAGATACTCAGGGAAGGTTTCCCAGTCCCATGTAATGCCTTCGGCAAGCGCGGTTCCGGGAATGTCCTCCACCCCTTCCATCAGGCTGATCAGCCATTCGTGCCGGTCTGGCTTGGCAGGCGCGAAGCCTACGCCGCAATTGCCCATCACGACGGTTGTCACTCCATGCCAGCTGGAAGGGGCCATTTCCGGGTCCCAGGTGGCTTGGCCGTCATAGTGGGTATGGATATCGACGAAGCCCGGGGTCACAACCATGCCGGTCGCGTCGATTTCTTCTGCTGCATTGCCAGTCACATCGCCGACTTGCGCGATCAAGCCATCTTTGACGGCGACATCGCCTGTAAAGCGCTCCTCGCCCGTACCATCGACAATGGTGCCGCCGCGAATAATCAGATCGAACATGGCCATCGAAACTCTCTCCAATTTCTGTTTGAAACTTACATAGCACAGCGAAACGCCTGATGCTAAGCTCGCACAATGGACAGGCAAACAAGCTGGGAGCCCGCGCCGGATAGCGGGATTGCGATCAAGTGGCTCGAAGCGAACGGGCTGACCTTTGAGGTCGCTGAGGCAGGGCAGGGCGACAAGCTCGCGCTGTGCCTGCATGGCTTCCCTGAGCTGCACTTTAGCTGGCGACACCAGATGCCTTTGCTGGCGGAGATGGGGTACTGCGTGTGGGCACCCAATATGCGCGGTTATGGCGAGACGACACGCCCGCCGAACAAGAAGGACTATCGGCTCGACAACCTGACTGCTGACGTTGCAGCGCTGATCGATGCCAGCGGCGCGAAGGAAGTGACGCTGATAGCGCATGACTGGGGCGCGATCGTTGCTTGGCAGTTTGCGATACAGAAGCTTCGCCCGCTGACCCGGCTTGTGATCATGAACGTGCCGCATCCGCTGTGTGCGCGGCGCGAACTCAAGACCTGGAAGCAGCTGAAGAAGAGCTGGTACATATTCTTTTTCCAGTTGCCCAAGCTGCCCGAGATATGGCTGGGCCAGAACGAAGCCGCGGCGATCGGCCGACTTTTTCGTGAGACTTCGGTCAACAGGGAGCGCTTTACCCGAGAGGAAAGCGAGCCCTATCGCAAGGCGGCGGCCAAGCCCGGTGCGTTGACTGCCATGTTCAAATATTACCGCGCGCTGCTGCAGACGCCCGACGCGCGCCAGATCGGCGATGGCAAGGTGCATGTGCCGACGCTGGTCATCTGGGGCGAACAGGACGTGGCGATCGACATTGCCTGCCTCGATGGCACGGGGGACTATGTCGATGATCTGACCGTGCGCCGCTATCCGCATGCATCACACTGGGTGCAGCAGGACATTCCGGATGAGGTGAATGCGGCGCTGAAAGACTGGTTGCCGCCGGCCTAGTTCTTTGCGCGGATCATCGCTTCGACATCGACGAATTTCTCGCGCGGGGCGCCTTCGCGCGCGGCGCGTTCTTCGGCCTCTTCGATCTTTTTCCAGTCGCGGAATGTGACCACATCCAATCCGCGCTCTGCAGCGATGGCATCAAACCCCTCGCGGCCCTTCTTGTCCGCCCGCCCAAGCGTGCCCGCATCGATATCCTCTGCGATCTTCTCGACGACGCTGTAGCCGTCGGGGCGATTGGTGCCGATGGTGCCTGATGGACCGCGCCTGGCCCAGCCAACGCAATAGATTCCGCGCAGGATGCGCCCTTCGTCATTGGCAAACTTGCCCGCGCGTTCGTCAAACGGCACGTCGGGAATGGGGGAGGAGCGATAGCCGATGCAGCTGACCACGATATCGGCCGGCACGGTGTACATTTCGCCCGTTCCTGTCGCGCGGCCTTGATGCACTTCGGTTCGTTCAACCTTTACCCGCTGAACCTTACCATCACCTTCAAAGCCTTGCGGGCTGGCGAACATATCGAAATGGATTTCGATCGGTTTTTCGGCATGCACACTTTCAGGAATTGCTGCGAAGCTGCGCAAATGATTGACCGATTTTCGCAGGCCC
>Ga0222714_10006630_pt1 | contig 10771 bp, 10 predicted proteins | sample C33_3DmetaG_FD_165048 | JGI IMG/M metagenome (GOLD analysis project Ga0222714, IMG submission 165048) | Estuarine water microbial communities from San Francisco Bay, California, United States - C33_3D | ecosystem: Environmental > Aquatic > Marine > Unclassified | place: USA: California... | reverse complement strand
CTCCTCCTGTTAGTCTACTCACTCGGCCTCGGCATACCGTTCCTGCTCGCAGGCATCTTCATGACGCAGACCCTCTCGGCCTCGAAGTGGCTGCGCGATCGCTGGTATGCGGTCAACGCGATCGGCGGCGCGCTCATGATCGTGCTGGGCATCATGGTGCTCACCGGTAACCTCGAGCGCATCACCCAGCGACTCGCCACCATCGGGTTCGCAGGCCTCTAGGAGCCTCCGTGCGCATTGTGTCCCTCGTCGGGAACCGGCCCCAGTTCGTGAAGGCCGCGCCCCTCTGCATCGCCCTCCGCGCCCAGGGGGAGGAGGTGCTCGTGCATTCGGGGCAGCACTACGACCCCGCGCTGGCCGATCTCTTCTTCGACGAGCTGGGCATCCCGAGCCCCGACCACGCGCTCGAGGTGGGCCCCGGAACGCCCGTGCACCAGATCGCCACCATCATGGAGCGCTTCGAGGGCGTGCTGCGCGACGAGGAACCCGACGCCGTGCTCGTCTACGGCGACACCACCACCACCCTGGCCGGCGCGCTGACAGCCGCGAAGTGCGGCGTGCCGCTCGCGCATGTGGAGGCCGGGCTGCGCTCGTTCGACAGGTCGATGCCCGAGGAGCAGAACCGGGTGGTCACCGACCACCTCTCCGATGTGCTGCTGTGCCCCACCCGCCAGGCGGTGGAGAACCTCGCGGCCGAGGGCCTCACCCGCGGCGTGCACCTGGTGGGCGACGTCATGTTCGACGCCAGCCGCATGTTCGCCCCGCTCGCGGAGCAGCGGAACGCAGCAGCAGCCCACGGCCTCCAGCCCGGTGACTACCTCCTGGTGACCATCCACCGCGCCGCGGCCACCGACACCCCCGAGGCCCTCGACGCAATGGTGGAGGTGCTGTCATCGCTCGACGCGCCGGCCATCTTCCCCGTGCACCCGCGCACCCGCGGCAAGCTGCAGGCCGCGGGCCGGTGGGATGCCCTCGCGCAGGTGCCCGGCCTCGTGCTGGCAGCCCCTGCCGGCTACCTCGACTTCACGAGCCTTCTCATGGGTGCCCGCGCGGTGGTCACCGATTCCGGTGGCGTGCAGAAGGAGGCCTACTTCCATGGCATCCCCTGCATCACGCTGCGCGACACCACCGAGTGGGTGGAGACCGTGGAGGGCGGCTTCAACACGCTCACCGGCATGCATGCCGGTGCGGTGCGGGCCGCGCTCGCGAATGTCGCGATGCCCGCCGAGCGCCCGCCGTACTACGGCGATGGCCACGCGGCCGACGCGGTGGCGCGCGCGGTGGTGGCCGAGCTCGGCTAGAGGTAGGTGCCGGGGAAGTCCGGCGGCTCGTCGTCGCCTTCGCGGCGGCCGCGTGGCAGCTCGTAGGCGTCCTGGATGCCCATGCGGGCGATGAGCGCGTTCGGGCGCAGCACCAGGAAGATGCGCGACTCGTGCTCCTCCTCCACCTGGCCCCACCTGCGGGCCTCCAGCCGGTCAATGATGCCGCCGCCGATGCCCGCGCCTGCCACCAGGGCCGCGGTGGCGCCCACCTCGCTCACGAGGGTGTCGAGCAGGAGCAGGATCCCCACGCCGAGGAACATCACCGTGGCGGCGCGCACGCGGCGCTCGCGGGCGTCGGCGAGGGTCTCGTGCACCACCGATCGGGGGGGCCTGAGGGTGAGCATGGCATGGGCGAAGCGGCGGCGGCTCGTGACGCCGCCGAGCACCAGCGCGAAGAGCAGCGCGGCCGCGAACACGATGCCCGCGAACAGCGGCTCGACCGGTCCCTCGACCAGCCAGAGGATGATCCAGTACGAGAGCGAGGCGAGCCCGAGCGACGTGAGCACCTGCCCTCGCCACCTGATCTCGTCATCCGCCCGCACGATCCGGGGTAGCCCGGCAAGCGCCGCATCGGCCATGGTGACTACGATACCGCCGCTGCCTGTGCCGAGAACCAACATCCCCAAGGACGCCTCATGAGCGCCCCACCGCCGCGCATCGGCGTCATCGGACTCGGCTACGTCGGCCTGCCGCTGGCCGTCGTGTTCGCCGAGGCGGGCGTGCCCGTGGTCGGGCTCGACGTCGTGGACGACAAGGTGGCCGCGATCAACCGCGGCACCTCGCACATCGAGGACGTCCCGTCAGGCCGCCTGGCGCCCCTCGTGGATTCGGGGATGCTCCGCGCGAGCACCGACCTCGATGAGCTGCCTGCGCTCGAGGCCATCGTCATCTGCCTGCCCACGCCGCTGGATGAGCACCGCGAGCCCGACCTGGGCGCGGTGCTGGGCGCGGCCCGCGACATCGCCCCGCGCCTGCAGAAGGGCCAGCTGGTGGTGCTGGAGAGCACCACCTACCCGGGCACCACCCGCGAGGAGCTCGCGCCGCTGCTCGAGGAGTACGGCCTCACGGCCGGCAGGGACTTCCACCTGGCCTTCAGCCCCGAGCGCGTTGACCCGGGCCGCGAGGACTGGACCACCCGCAGCACGCCCAAGGTGGTGGGCGGCCTCACGCCCACCTGCACGCAGAAGGCGCTCGAGGTGTACGGCCAGGCGTTCGACACGCTGGTGCCGGTCTCCACGCCCGAGGTGGCCGAGATGACAAAGATCCTCGAGAACGTCTTCCGCAGCGTGAACATCGCGCTGGTCAACGAGACGGCGCTGCTGTGCGACCGCATGGGCGTGGATGTGTGGGAGGTCATCGACGCCGCGGCCACCAAGCCCTTCGGCTACATGCCCTTCCGCCCCGGCCCGGGCCTCGGCGGTCACTGCATCCCGATCGACCCCTTCTACCTCACGTGGAAGGCGCGCGAGTACGACTTCCACACCGAGTTCATCGAGCTGGCCGGGAAGATCAACTCGCAGATGCCCTACTTCTGCGTGAGCAAGCTCGCGCGCGCGCTGAACGAGCACGAGAAGGCGCTCAAGGGAGCGAAGGTGCTCGTGGTCGGCGTGGCCTACAAGGCCGATGTCAACGACATGCGCGAGAGCCCGGCGCTCAAGGTCATCTCGCTGCTCATCGAGCGCGGGGCCGACGTGACCTACCACGACCCGCACGTGCCGGAACTCGAGCCCGGGCACGGCATCGACCGCGCGATGACCAGCGTGCCGCTCGACGACGACGCCCTGGCCGAGGCGGACGCCGTGGTGGTGGTCACCGCGCACTCGGGCATCGACTGGCAGCGGGTGGCCGACCGGAGCCGGCTGGTCGTGGACTTCCGCAACGCGGTTCCCAGGGGGGAGAACGTGTGGACGCTGTGACGCCGCTTCGCGTGGCCGTGGTGGGCATGTCGTACTGGGGGCCCAACCTGGCCCGCAACTTCGACCGGCTCGAGGGATCCGAGCTCGCCTGGGCCTGCGACCTCGATGCGTCGCTGCTCGACCGCCACCGCGCGGCGTTTCCGCGCACGGAGTTCACCACCGACCTCGACGAGGTGCTGGCCGACCCGGACACGGATGCCGTGGTGATCGCCACCCCGGTGCCCACGCACGCGGCGCTGGCGCTCAAGGCCATCGCGGCCGGTAAGCACGTGTTCGTGGAGAAGCCCCTGGCTCTCACCACTGCCGATGCCCGCGCGGTGGCGGAGGCAGCCGAGGCCGCGGGCGTCACCCTCATGGTGGACCACCTGCTGGTGCTGCACCCGGGCGTCACAAAGGTGAAGGAGCTCGTGGACTCCGGGCACCTGGGCGACGTGCACTACCTCTACGGCAACAGGCTCAACCTGGGCATCGTGCGCAAGGACGAGAACGCACTCTGGAGCCTCGGCCCCCACGACATCAGCGTGATGCTGCACCTCGTGGGCCAGCGGGCCGTCGAGGTGTCGGCCACGGGCGCGTGCTACCTGCAGGAGGGCGTGGAGGACGTCGTGTTCGGGCGCATCCTCTTCGAGAGCGGCGTCATCGGGCACCTGCACCTCTCGTGGCTCGACCCCCACAAGATGCGCCGCATGACCGTCATCGGCTCCGAGCGCATGGTGGTATTCGACGACATGGAGAGCGAGCGCAAGATCACCGTCTACGACAAGGGCCCCGTGCCGCGCACTGGTGACTACGGCGAATACATCCAGGTGCGATCCGGCGACATCTTCAGCCCGAAGATCGACAGCGCGGAGCCGCTGCGCCTGGTCTGCCAGCACTTCCTCGACAGCATCCGCGCGGGCACCGCCCCCGTGGCCGACGGCTGGGCAGGCCTCGCCACCGTCGAGGTGCTCGAGGCCATGGACACATCACTGGCCGAGGGCGGCCGACCGATCACCCTGGAGGGGGCATCCCGATGAGCCGCGAGAACCTCGTGCTGGGAGAGGGCGTGCAGATCGCCGACGACGTCGAGATCGGGGCCAACGTGGTGATCCACGACGGCACGGTCATCGGCGCCGGCTGCGTGATCCAGGACAACGTGGTGCTGGGCAAGCAGCCCAAGCTCGCGCGCCGATCCACCACCAAGCGCGAGCCACTGCCGCCGCTGGTCATCGGCTCGGGCGTGTCGATCTGCTCCGGGGCAGTCGTGTTCGCCGGCAGCAGCATCGGCGACAACACCGTCATCGGCGATCAGGCCTTCGTGCGCGAGAACGTGCAGATCGGCAGCGACTGCGGCATCGGCCGGGCGGTGTGCGTGGAGAACCAGACCACCATCGGCAATCGCTGCAACATCCAGAGCAACTCCTACATCACGCGCCTCTGCGTGCTCGAGGATGACGTCTTCATCGCGCCGTGCGTCACCACCACGAACGACAACTTCATGGGCCGCACCGAGGCGCGGCACGAACTGCTGGAGGGCGCCACCATCCGCCGCGCCGCGCGCATCGGCGGCGGCGTGGTGATCCTCCCCGGCATCGAGATCGGCGAGGAGGCCTTCGTGGCGGCGGGCGCCCTGGTCACCAAGGACATCCCCGCCGGCAAGCTGGTGGCGGGCCTTCCCGCCCGGGTGTGGCGCGACGTGCCCGACGAGGAGCTGCTCAACAACCAGTAGCGCCGCGGCGCAGTACCACCCGCGCCGCCAAGGGGAGTCTCGCGCCCACGTCACCGGTCCCGACGACGAGCCCCCGGGCTCCGGCCGTGACGCCCGCCTTGGGGTGGGGGAGACCTCCGCTCGACGATCCACGGTCGACGGTCGACGGTCGAGCAGAGATGCGCACGCGGTGAACGAGGCACACGACTTCGCGGTGCACGACCGGTGTCAGCACGGGGTGCTCGTCTGGGGGCCATCGGCTGGTACTGACCGATGCGGGCTACCCGAACGGACGGTTCTCACCCGGGCCCGCCCGTGGCCGACTGACCCGCTGATACGGTCGGGTGATGGGGAGGGTGCTGGCGATCACCATGGCGATGCTGGCCCTCTGCACGGCCCCCGCCGCGCTCGGGGTGCTGGGCGGCACGCCTGCGGATCCGAGCACCGGCGACCACGTGGTGGCCCTCATCGACCCCGCCCAGCCGACGGCGCGCGCGGGCCAGTTCTGCACCGGCACCCTGCTCGACGCACAGTGGGTGGTGACGGCCGGGCACTGCACCGCTGGCCTGCGCCCAGAGGAGCTCGTGGTGGCCGTGGGGCAGCCGGTGCTGTCGCTGGTGACGGATGGCAACCGCCACGCCGTGGATGCCATCACGCAGTACCCGCTGTACGACCTGCGGCGCTGGGGCCACGACATCGCGATGGTGCACCTGGCCCAGCCGGTGCCGGAGTCCATCAGCCCAGCCACCGAGCGCTACCAGCGAGGCCCGCGGGCGTCGTACGCGGCCAGCGGGTGGGTGTCGGGATGGGGCGCCACCGCCGAGGCACCGAGCGGAAGCGACCAGCTGCTCACCGGGCAGATCTCGGTATCCACGCCCGCGCAGTGCCTCGCGGTTGGCGCGCCGTGGGGAACCATCTGCGGCACGACACCCTTCTCCACCGAGGCCTCCGCGTGCTGGGGTGACAGCGGTGGGCCGCTCGAGCACGAGGGCGTGCTGATCGGCATCGTCTCCTTCGGTCCCGAGGGCTGCGACTACACGTCTCCCACGGCCTACACCCACGTGGGCACCTACAGCACGTGGATCGACTGGGTGCGCTCCGGTGGCGATGGGCGCGTGAGCCTGCCGGAGGTCACCGCGATCTCGGCGCGACAGGTGCCCGGCATGCGCTCAACGGATCTCACCATGCGCTGGTGCCAATCGGGTGGCATAGGGCATCGCATCATCACGCGCTTCCGGGCCGCGCACCCCGGTGAGGCCTGGCACTACACCCGGGCCACGTCGCGCACCATGCGCACCAGATGCGGGGCATGGTCGGTGAAGCACCGGCATGCACACCGCACTGGCCAGGTGCTCACGGTGTTCGCCGACGTGCGCGATGCGACCACGGGCATGCGCTACTGGAGCACCTATCCGGTGAGGGTGCGGATCAGGTGACGCACGGCGCGCCCTGCGCGGCCAGGGCGGTCAGCGGGAGGCGTAGTTCTTCGCGTACCACTCGGCGTACTCGCCGCTCTTGATCGGCTCCCACCAGGGGCGGCCGTCGCGATACCACTCCACCGTCGCCGCGAGCCCCTCATCGAAGTCCACCTGGGGCGCCCAGCCCATGGCGCGCATCTTCGATGTGTCGAGGGCGTAGCGGCGGTCGTGGCCGGGGCGGTCCTCCACGTAGGTGATGAGATCGTCGGACGCACCGGTGTGGGCGAGGATGCGCCGCGTGATCTCCAGGTTGGGCCACTCGTTTCCGCCACCCACGTTGTAGACCTGCCCGGCCTCGCCGTGCTCCATGGCGAACCAGATGCCCTCGGCGTGGTCGCGCACGTGGATCCAGTCGCGCACCTGCTGGCCGTCGCCGTAGACGGGCAGCGGCAGGCCATCGAGCGCATTGGTGATGAACAGCGGCACGAGCTTCTCGGGGTACTGCCGGGGGCCATAGGTGTTCGAGCCACGCGTGATGACGATGTCGTATCCGAAGGTGTGGTGGATCGCCAGGGCCTGGAGGTCGCCGCCGGCCTTGCTGGCCGAGTAGGGCGAGGACGGCTGGATCGGATCGATCTCGCGGAAGGCGCCGGCGGGAATGGAGCCGTACACCTCATCGGTGCTCACCTGCACGAAGCGCCGCACGCCGGCATCGCGCGCGGTCATGATGAGCGTCGCGGTGCCCACGACGTCGGTCTGGATGAACTCCGTGGGGTCGTGCAGCGAGCGGTCCACATGGCTCTCGGCCGCGAGGTTGATGACCACCTCGCAGCCCTCCACCGCGGTCGCCGCCACCTCCGGATCGGCGATGTCGCCGTGGATGAACGAGTACAGCGGGTTACCCATGAGCTCGGCCACGTTCGCGGGGTTGCCCGCGTAGGTGAGCTTGTCGAGATTGACGACCTCGTGGCCCTGCTCGATGGCGACCCGGATGACCTCCGAGCCGATGAACCCGCACCCGCCGGTGATGAGGACCTTCACGAACGCTCCCTGACGTAGTCGGCAAGGGCATCCTCCCACGCGCGCAGGCGCGGAGCACCCTGGTGGGTGACCTCGAGCACGCTCACCGCGGGTCGCGGCGCCGGGCGGGCGAAGGCCTCCGTCGTGGTGTCGCGCACCTCGCACTCCACCCCGGCGAGCCGGTAGGCCTCGCGGGCGAGGTCCGCCCAGCTGGTGCTGCCGCCGCCGGCCACGTGGTAGATGCCCGCGGGCTCATCGACAAGCGCCACCAGGGCCGGGCAGAGGTCGCGGGTCCAGGTGGGGCAGCCCACCTGGTCGGCCACCACGTCCACGTGGTCGCGCGCGGGGTCGGACCCCAGCGCGATCATGGTGTCCACGAAGTTGCGCCCATGCGCGCCGTAGAGCCAGGCCGTGCGGCCGATGCGCGTGCCCTCCGGATACTCCAGCTCGGCCAGCCGCTCGCCCGCGAGCTTGGTGCGGCCGTAGGCCTGGATGGGGTCGGTGGCGTCGTCCTCGGCATACGGACCGCCGGTCCCCGGGAACACGTAGTCGGTGCTCACGGCCACCAGCGCGGCGCCTGCCTCGCGCGCCCCGATGGCCACGTTGCGCGAGCCCTCGCCATTCACCAGGAGGGCCTGCTCCTCGTGCTCCTCCGCGCCGTCCACGTCGGTCCAGGCCGCGAGGTGGAACACGGCGTCGGGCGCCGCCTCGGACACCATGCGCACCACGCGCCGCCGGTCGGTGATGTCGAGCTCGGGCAGGTCGAGGCCCACCGCCTCGTGCCCCCCCACCGCCAGGTGGTCCATGAGGTCGGTGCCCAGCATGCCCCGGTGCCCGATGACCAGCGCACGCATCCCGATCGCCTAGGTGAGGCCGATCACCGACGAGTCGCCGAGCACGAACCGGTAGGCCCGTGGCTTGGCGTCGGTGCGGGTGATGGTGACGTCGCGCCCGATGAGGCTGCTCTCGACCCGGGCATCGAGGTCCTCCACGTGCACGCGCTCGAGCAGGATCGAGTGCTCGATCTCCGCCCGGCGCACCACGCACCCGGTGGAGATCGAGGAGTACGGCCCGATGTAGGCGTTCTCCACCACGGCGTCGCGGCCGATCACCGCCGGCCCGCGCACATGGCTGTTCACGAGGCGCGCGCCGGCCTCGATCACCACCCGCCCCTCGATGTCGCTGTCGATGATCTCGCCATCCACGCGGGGCTCGATGACGTCGAGGATCAGCCGGTTGGCCTCGAGCATGTCCTCCACCTGGCCGGTGTCCTTCCACCAGCCGGTGACGACGTGGGGCTCCACGCGGCGGCCCTGGTCGATGAGGTACTGGATGGCGTCGGTGATCTCGAGCTCGCCACGGGCGGAGGGCTGGATCGACTTGGCGGCGTCCAGGATCGCCGGCGTGAACATGTACACGCCCACCAGCGCGAGGTCGCTCCTGGGCTGTGCCGGCTTCTCCTCGAGGTTCACCACGCGATCGCCTTCGAGCACGGCCACGCCGTACGACGACGGGTTGGGCACGTGCTGCAGCAGGATCATCGCGTCGGGGTCCGAGGCGCGGAACTCCTCCACGAGCGGCGTGATGCCGTCGCGCAGCAGGTTGTCGCCCAGGTACATCACGAACGGGCTGTCGCCCAGGAAGGCCTCGGCCGTGAGCACCGCATGGGCCAGGCCGAGCGGCGCCGACTGGGGGATGAACGTGATCCGCACGCCGAGTGATGAGCCATCGCCCAGGGCTTCGCGGATCTCATCCCCGGTATCGCCGATGATGATGCCGATGTCCGTGATTCCGGCGTCGCGCAGGGCCTCGAGCCCGTAGAAGAGCACGGGCTTGTTGGCCACCGGCACGAGCTGCTTGGCCGAGGTGTGCGTGATGGGCCGGAGCCGCGTTCCGGCGCCGCCCGAGAGCACCAGTCCCTTGAGTTCCGTGATCACAGCGGGCGACCCTAGCAGCGGGGCCGATTTCACAGGACGCGGGGGCGCTGCCCGGGACCTAGCCGCGCAGCGCCACCACCGCGGCTGCGGCGGCCGCCAGGTCGTCGGCCGTGGCCGCCAGTGCCTCGGGCAGCGGGCGGGGGCCCCGGCCGATGGGCAGCGCCGCCACGAGGCCCATGCGCCGGGCGATTCCCGGGGGCACATCCACCTGGCCGAACAGCCCCACGCAGGGCACCCCCGCCTCGGCGCAGGCCGCCGCGACCGCGGCGGGGGCCTTGCCGGTGAGGGTCTGCATGTCGAGCCGGCCCTCGCCGGTGATGCACACGTCGGCGCCCTCCAGGGCTGCGGACAGCCCCGCCGCCCGTGTGACCAGCGCGCCGCCATCGGTGAGCGCGGCCCCGAGCATGGCGAGCATGCCGCCGGCAGCGCCTCCCGCAGCGCCCGCCCGGGGCATGTCCGCGATGTCGGGGAGCCCCTGGGCGGCGAGCACGGCCGCGAGGTTCGTGAGGCCCTCCTCGAGGCGCTCCACGCCCTCGGGGGTGGCGCCCTTCTGCGGCCCGAACACCGCGGCGGAGCCCTCCGGTCCCGTGAGCGGGCTGGTCACGTCACAGGCGATATCGATCGGCACCGCGGCCAGCCGGGCATCGAGCCCCGAGAGGTCGACGCGCCTCACCCGCGACAGCGCGCCTCCGATTCCCGCGAGGGGCTCATCGTTGTCGTCGAGCGCGCGGGCGCCGAGCGCGATGGCAAGGCCCAGTCCGCCATCGGTGGTGGCGCTGCCGCCCACCCCCACGATGACGCGCGCGCAGCCGGCGTCGAGCGCGGCGCGGATGAGGTCGCCCGTGCCCGCGGTGGTGGTGGCCTCCGGGTCGCGCTCATGGTCGGCGAGGCGCTCGTACCCCGATGCCTGCGCGAGCTCCACCACGGCGGTGCCGTCGGGCAGCATCCCGAAGGCGGCGGTGATGGGGCGCCCGAGCGGATCGTGCGCCGGTGCCTCGATGATGCGCCCGCCACCCGCGGCCACGAGGGCATCGAGCGTGCCCTCGCCACCGTCGGCCACCGGAACCTCCACCACCTCGGCCCCGGCCAGCCTGGCCCCGACCGCGATTGCCTCGGCGGCATCGGCGGGGCCCAGCGCCGCCTTGAAGGGCGCGGGGGCCGCGACGACCCGCATCAGTCCCGGGGCGTCGGGGGCTGCGGCGCCCAGTCGAGGTCGAGGAACCCGCGCAGGCGCTCCTGGAACTCGACGTCATCCGCCGACGTCCGGATGGCCTCGTCGAGCTCGGCGGCGTCGTCGCCCACCACCACGCGGATAGGCGGCGGGTGGGCGTGGATGGCATCCCAAATGGCCTCGGCGCAGGAGTCGGCCGTGCTGGAGTCGGGTCGCTCGCGCCACTTCCCGAAGCCCGCGCGCAGGTCGCCGAACAACGGCGCGTAGGGCGAATCGGGATCGGTCACGCCGCCGCTGATG
>Ga0222714_10006628_pt1 | contig 10772 bp, 11 predicted proteins | sample C33_3DmetaG_FD_165048 | JGI IMG/M metagenome (GOLD analysis project Ga0222714, IMG submission 165048) | Estuarine water microbial communities from San Francisco Bay, California, United States - C33_3D | ecosystem: Environmental > Aquatic > Marine > Unclassified | place: USA: California... | reverse complement strand
AAGATTTTCAGGTTTGATAAATACGCGCAAACCTACTCGCGCATCAAGTGCTGCATTGTTGAGTATTGGGGTACGCACTGCAACGTCTTGTAAGCGGCGAGCTGCGCGTTGAATGTCTTTGAGGTCGACACTCATGAGTCCTGCTGACCTCCAGCTTTCTTGTTGCGCACCAGGCGTCGTTTACGGGCGACCTGTCGTTGATTCAAGTTCTCCTCGCCTTTGATGAAGGGATTGTCATCGCTGCGCAGCTCGATCCTGATAGGCGTGCCCTCCATACGCAAGGCTTTGAGGAAGGATTTTTCCAGGTAACGCACATAGTGCGCCGGCAACTTCTCTGTTTGCTTGCCATGGATGACGATGATCGGTGGGTTTTGGCCTCCGGCATGCGCATAGCGCAATTTGATGCGACGACCATTGACAGTCGGAGGCGCGTGGTCCTTGACGATATCCTCAAGCAACTTGGTGACGCGATTCGTCGTTAGCGGCATACGGGCCGAGTCGAAGGCGGCGTGGATCGATTTGTACAGATCACCGACACCGGTGCCATGCAAGGCCGAGATGAAATGGATTTTGGCAAAATCGACAAACATGAAGCGACGGCGAATCTCGGTGCGGACAAATTCCTTCGCCTCGTGCTCCATGCCATCCCATTTATTGAGCGCAATGACCAACGCACGTCCAGTCTCAACTACGTAACCCAGCAAATGCAGATCTTGTTCGACAATGCCTGCGCGTGCGTCAGCGACAAGCACCACGACATGCGCATCCTTGATCGACTGCAATGATTTTACGACTGAAAATTTCTCGGCAGTTTCATGTGTGCGCCCCCGCTTGCGAATCCCCGCGGTGTCGATAAGGGTGTAGCGCTTGCCATGGCGCTCGAAGGGAATGTAGACGCTATCGCGAGTGGTTCCGGGCTGATCGTAAACAACCACGCGATCTTCTCCGAGCATGCGATTGACGAGCGTCGACTTGCCGACGTTGGGGCGCCCGGCGATGGCAATCTTGATACCCGAATCTTCGTCAGCGAGCGCGTGATCATTCTCGTCATCGGCCTCGAAGCCTTCGAGAACGCGAGTCAGCAACTGGCGGACACCCCGTCCCTGTGTGGCTGTGATCGGAAACAGATCTGCCATGCCGAGTTTGTAGAAATCCGCCATGGCTTGATCGGGGTCGAGACCATCGATCTTGTTGACGACGAGGAAGGCGTTCTTGTTGTTCTTGCGCAGATGATCCACGATCTTGTGATCATCCGGCGTCAGGCCATCCTGCGCATCGACCAGAAGCAGACAGATATCTGCCTCATCGATAGCGAGCAGCGACTGTGCCGCCATCTCGGCATCGATACCCTCTTCGCGACCGGTGATACCGCCAGTATCGATAGCGATGAAAGTCTTCTTGTCGTGCTTGCCCTCTCCGTATTGACGATCACGGGTGAGTCCGGGAATATTCGCCACAAGCGCATCCCGACTCTGGGTCAGACGATTGAACAAGGTAGATTTACCGACGTTGGGACGACCAACGAGGGCGATGACTGGTCTCATATTGAAAACCTGTGGTGTCTAGCGAGTAACCTGCCGCGCCGTGAAAGCAGCAAGCCGACCGCTGTTGCCGTACACGAAGAGCTTTCCGTTTCGGGTAATGAGATCGGCACGCACACCATCATTATCGACGCGAACCCGGCCGACGATCCGGCCATCGACTTGTGACAACAGGTGCACATAGCCTTCAAAATCGGCAACAGCAATATAGTTACCGAAGGCTACCGGAGCGGTCAGCTCGCGGTATTCGAGATCGTCATTTTCCCAGACGATATCCTCGCTGTTGTTGCGAATCGCCACAATGTGACCGGTATCACTCGCGTAATAGATGTTTCCGAAACCCTGCGTGATGCCGTGATAGCTCGATGCTTCCATGCCCCAAACGATGCGACCGGAATCGAGGTCAAAGGCCATCAGATTGCCATGGTAACTGGCGGCAAATACGCGTCCGCCATCCAGCAACAGATCGCCATCGACATCGATGACACGATCGATATCATATTCGCCCTCGGGAATCGCGACTCGCTCTTCCCAGCGCCAGACGCCATTGGCCGCCGCAACGGATACGAGTGTGCCATTGCTGAATCCGGCAATTACCGAACCATTCGGGGCGATGAGTGGCTTGCTCGTACCACGCAAGGTCAGCGCAGGTAGCGTGGCTTCATAGATCCAGCGGTTCTCGCCATCTTCGGCATCCAATGCGACCAGCTTGTCGTCCACGGTTTGGGAAACTACGATATCACCATTGGTTTGCGGGGCGGAAAGCACCTCACTTGAAACCAGTTTGCGCCACCTCTCCTCACCCGTAAATTGGTCGAGCACGAGCACTTCGGCGTCCTTGGTTCCGAGCATTACGAGGCCATTGCCGGCACCGACACCACCAGTCAGGGTGATTCGCAACCGATTGTTCCACACTTCCCTGCCGCTATCAGCCTCGATGGCGACGACATTGCCGCTCTCACTGGCGGCGTATACCACACCACCGTTCAAGGCTGGCGTCAGCTTTGTATAGGTTTTGCCCTGTCCATTGCCGACACTGACACTCCAATCTCTATCCAGAACAACTTCGCGCTGAATGTCTACCAGTTGCTTCGGCTCATTAACCTCATCGTCGCCAAACCAGTTCATCGGATTCAGTTGTGCGCAGGCGCCCAGCAAGAATGAAAGCGCAGTGATTACACTAACACGCAGTATTCGGTGATGGCGCTGTGACGCGGACAGGCTTTGCGGTGACTTCAAGTGGACTCTCATTGCGATACAAGTTTACCGTTCGGTGATCACGCGCTTCAGGTTTCGTCGGCGAGTTCGGCCAGTTTCATGCGCAAGGCCTCACTGTTCGAACCGGCTTGCTGGGCTGCTTCATAGGCTTCCCGAGCATCTTCTGCACGCCCCATAGCATTGTAAACATCACCGCGCAATTCATCGAACGCAGGCGCGAAAGTCTTGGGATCGATGCCATTGACCAGTGTCAGCACGCGCTCATGCTCGCCCTTGGCAAGCAACACCCGACCCAGGCGCAGATTCGTTGTCAGTAACAGACCATCATCAGTCTGCTTCAGGATGCCTGTCTTGGCGTTATCCAATATCCACTGTAATGAGGCCTCAGCCGCATCCAGATCGTTGTCACGCACGTGTTGCTGTGCGGCAAACAGAGCGGCAAACATGGCATACACTGAATTGCTATACTCAGTCTGCAGCTCGTCGGCTGCTTCGAGTATGCGACGACTGCTGGAGGCACTGATCGGCACACCGGGTTCAGTGTTCACGAGTGTGAGAATTTCCTCATACAGGTCGGAGGCTGCCTCGGCCTTATCCAGTCGAGCGTTCTGCCACAGCAACCAGCCGGTGTAGCCGGCAAATACGACGATGACGAGCACAACCAGTTGCTTGCCATTCTCCTTCCACCACCGTTTCAGGGACTCAATGGTTTCTTCTTCTGCCGCGTGTAACGCCACGACTCTCTCCTCTGCCTTGCTTGCAGTTAATTCTGATCAACTATCGGGTGATTGGTTCCGATCACGGGCGAATTTTGTCACCACGGCGGAATCGTTAAATTTACGAGGGGCTAATTCTACCTGTTTGTTGTGCGGCTGGCACGGCTGTTTGCATCTATCACGCTGAAATACTGAGAAATTCACCGACTTTTGCGACGACAGAGTCGATATCTGTCGTTTCGGATTGCCCGCTATCATCCAGGCGCCGGAGTTTGACCGTGTTCGGTGTCGCGCTGGTGTCGGCATCCTGTTCCAGAATGACGGCCAGCCGGGCGCCGCTGGCATATGCGCGCTTCAACTGGCTGTTATATTTGCCGCCGCCACAATGCCCGATAATGCCCAGATCCGGAAAGGCCGTTCGCAGGCTGCGGGCCAGAGCCAGGCCCTCGGCTACGACCCCTTCCCCCACGACTAATACATAAATATCAACAACTTGTAATGCCGAAGCCGGAATCAGGGACAGTGATTCCAGCATCAGCACGAGGCGCTCGATGCCCATGGCAAAGCCGGCTGCCAAGGTCGGTTTGCCGCCCAGCTGCTCAACCAGGCCATCGTAGCGGCCGCCGCCACACACCGTGCCCTGGGCTCCCAACTCTTGCGTGACCCACTCGAAAACACAGTTGTTGTAGTAATCCAGTCCGCGCACCAGCCGTGGGTTTTCCTCAAAAGCGATCCCTGCCGCCGCCAGTAGAGCCTGTAATGCAGCGTAATGCGCCTTGCTCTCGTCACTCACGAAATCCGTGAGCAGGGGCGCCGAGGCCAGCAACGCCTGCATCTCTGGATTCTTGCTGTCCAGCACCCGCATCGGATTGCTGTGCATGCGATTGCGCGCATCGGTATCGAGCTGATCCACATGCTGTTCCAGGAACGCCGTGAGGGCTTTGGCGTAGCCTTGCCGGTCGGCGGCGCTGCCAATGTTATTGATTTGCAAGGTAATAAAGGGGGTCAGTCCCAGTTCCTGCCACAACAGGGCGCCAATCTGGATGACCTCGGCATCGATATCCGGCCCGGCCATGCCAAAGGCTTCGACACCGAACTGATGAAATTGACGATAGCGCCCTTTCTGCGGCCGCTCGTGACGAAACATGGGCCCGGCGTACCACAGTCGTTGCTGCTGGTTGTACAACAACCCGTGCTGATCGGCGGCACGGACACAGACGGCCGTTCCCTCGGGGCGCAGGGTCAGGCTGTCGCCATTGCGATCATCGAACGTGTACATCTCCTTCTCCACGATGTCGGTGATTTCACCGATTGAACGCTTGAAGAGTTGGGTTTGTTCCACGACGGGAAAGCGAATTTCGCGGTAGCCATGGCGCTGCACGACGCGGCGAAACGTGTCCTCGAGATACTGCCAGCCGGGAGTCTGGTCCGGGAGGATGTCGTTCATCCCCCTGATCGCTTGAAGTTTCGCCATAGTGCTGTGTTGGAGAGAAAGCTAGCTGGATGCTATCAGGTTTTCGCTCGCTGCCTTTTTCTCGGCAACCCGTTTGCGAACCATGGCTTCCAATTCGTCCACGAGGTTGTCGTTGGTGATTTTATGATCGGGTGTGCCTGCGATATAGGCGAGATTATTTGGGGTGGCACCGGTGAGGCCAATCTCGGCCACCTTGGCTTCACCCGGACCATTAACGATGCAGCCGATCACAGCAACATCGATTGGCGTCGTGATATCCTCGAGTCGGGCTTCCAATTCATTGACAACCGAAATCACGTCGAAATTCTGCCGCGAACAGCTCGGGCAAGCAACCAGGTTGACGCCTTTGTGACGCAGGCCAAGGCTCTTGAGAATATCGAAGCCGACTTTTACTTCTTCCACCGGATCAGCCGCGAGCGAGATACGAATGGTGTCACCGATTCCCTCCATCAACAGTGCGCCAAGGCCGATAGCGGACTTGACGGTGCCGGAACGCAAACCGCCGGCTTCAGTGATTCCAAGGTGGAATGGTTGGTCAATTTGAGTCGCTAGACTGCGATAAGCCTTCAGGGTCATGAATATTTCTGACGCTTTCAGACTGATCTTGAAATTCTGGAAATCGAGCTTGTCGAGTATATCGATCTGATTCAGAGCCGATTCGACCATCGCCTCAGCATTGGGTTCCTTGTATTTACGCAACAGATTCTTACCCAGCGAACCGGCATTGACACCGATGCGCAACGGGATTCCCTTGTCCTTGGCGCTGTCGATCACGGCCCGGATACGCGCCTCGCTACCGATATTGCCAGGGTTGATGCGCAGGCAGTCTACACCGTAGTCCAGTACTTTCAGGGCGATCAGGTGGTCGAAGTGAATATCCGCTACGAGTGGCACCGATACGCGGGCGCGGATTGCCTTGAAGGCTTCAGCGGCTTCCATGCTCGGCACGGATACCCGCACGATATCGACTCCGGCGCGGGTGAGTCGGTCAATCTGGGCCAGAGTCGCTTCAACGTCTCGAGTTTCGGTATTCGTCATGCTCTGAACTGAAATGGGAGCGTCCCCACCCACGGGAACATTGCCCACCATGATCTGGCGAGTCTTACGACGGCTGATTTGCGGATTGGATTTCATGGCTTACAAGCCTACAGTGAGGCGGGCTGAATTGTCGATGCGTATATTATCAGAGACGTCTATTTCAGCGCCATTGAGGGTCATTTTCGTGTACGGGGCATCGCCGACGAGGATATTGAAAGGGGCGTGGCCAGTGATTTCCAGCACATCGCCAGCTTCACGGATGTCACGGTATATCTGGTGGGCTTCACTGTCGTTGACTTCTATCCAGCTCTCGCCACTGAAGCTGATGCGCAAGACATCTTCGCCATCGCCAGCAATTGCAATTACCCGACCCGCGGTCACCGACGTCGAGTCGGTCGCCCCCGTAGGCGCTGATTCGGCGATAGTGCCAGGCGCCACAACAGGTTGCTGACTCAAGGCTGCGAGCGCGGCGAGCAAATCCGGCTTCAGTGCTCCGGAGTCAGCCGCAGTATTGGCAGGCGCGGGGCTGGTTGGCAGTGGCGGCGATACTTCGGGCAGATCCGGTGCCGGCGCAGCCGACAGAGTAATACTGGTCGGGGCAGCCGCAGAGATCTGTGCATCCGGTTGCGACGCGTTTACGGCAGAGGCTTCCGCCATGCTTGCTGCGTTGGTGCGCACAGGTGCGTTGTCTGGCGCGGAATCGTGGTTAATTGCCCACAAGGCCACGCCGCCGATCAGCACCGTGGCGGCCGACGCATATACCCAGGGCTTGTTGCGGTCGCTGCGACGGCGTGCAATCTGGCGTCGACTTGCCTCTTCCTTCATGCCCTGCTGCTCGGTATGAATGGCATCGAACAGGTCAGTGAGCGCATCTACATCCAGCTCCAGCAAGAGGGCGTAGCTCTTGATATAGCCCTTGGCGAAGACGGCACCCGGCAATTTGTCAAAGCGATTGGCTTCGATCGATCGCACATAATGCATCGTGATATGCAGCTTTTCAGAGATGTATTTCTCGTCGAAACCACGCCGCAGGCGTTCTGCCTTCAGCAATTCGCCGGGGGTCTCGTTGGTCGCGAGGCTTGCCTGATCCGACTCAGACAACATGTCCTGGTTGATCTCGTCAGTTTGCATCAGTCAGGCTTCTGTAAATTTTGTATTCGGGTGATTCTTGGTAGAGCGTCGTAAGAATCAGGCTGAAATCATTAACGAGTTTCTCATCGTTGAAATAAGTGCCTATCTGGATACCGGCCAACAGTGCGCGCGGCGTATGCGGCAATTTAAAAAACTCCACGATAGTCAGGTATTGCTGGAACGATTGGCGCGCTCCAACCTGATCGTCGCGCTTGAGTCTCAGCAGTGAGAGTTCGAGCGCTGAAACATAGAGGTTTGAGTTGAGTTGCAAGGCCCGAATGAAGGCTGATTCGGCATCTCGATCCCGATCCAGGCGCAGTGCCGCGCGACCCAGATTCTCGAATGCGATGGCGCGACCATCATAACCCGCATCATTGGTCACTATCTCAAGCTGATCAAACGCGTCTTTATAACGCTCCATGCCGAACAGCAACGCCGCATAATTGTTCCGCGCTCGGGAGTTGGAGCGATCGAGCCTGATTGCCCGGCGGAAATTTTCATCGGCGAGATTGAGATCGCCCTCGCGCTGGGAAATCAGCGCCAGCACCACATAGGCATCGGCATGACCCGAGTCGATGGCGAGGGCATTGTTGGCATGGCGACGGGCACTTGTCATGTCGCCTTCTTCGTAATACGCGAGCGCCAGCTGGGTGTAGTTCTCGAGTGCTGCCTCATCTGACGTATTCGTCTGGAAACCACCGGTGGTCGTGGTCACGCAGGACGACAACAAACCGGCAAACAGCACCGCTGCGATGACTGATTTGAGTGTGTGACCGGGCAAGTCTACCCCCTCCACATCGGTAAATGGCATGCAGGCGAACACGGCATCTGGTTTTCTTCTCTATACACTGTCGGCCGCAATCGCCAGATTATCAGTCCTTGAGTAGGTTTTTCCTTCGGCTCCAGCCTGCAAGCGCTGCTCGGCGAGCCGCCGACTGCGCTGGGTCTGATCCGCCACCATGCCCACCAGCTGCCCGCACGCAGCCCCGATATCATCGGCGCGGGTGGTGCGTACGGTCACTGTATAGCCCGCTTCCTGAAGAATTTGCCGAAAATTGGCGATCGCCGTGTTGCTCGGTCGTCGATAGTCGCTGAGATCGAAGGGATTGAAGGGAATCAGGTTGATTTTGCAAGGGAAGTCCTGCAACAACGCAGCCAGGTCTCGGGCCAGCTGTCGATGGTCATTTACTCCCGCTATTAATGTGTACTCAATTACTGGCACTCGCTTGTCGCCCAGACTCTCCATATAACCGGACACTGCCCGCAGCAACTCCTTGATTGGATACTTGCGGTTGATAGGCATGATCTGGCTGCGCAGTTCATCGTTGGGAGCATGCAAGGAAATCGCTATCGACGCATCGGTAAAATCTTTCATGCGATCTATGGCAGGAACCACGCCAGAGGTACTGATCGTCACCTTGCGCTTGGATAGACCATAGGCGCTGTCCTCCATCATGATACTGACCGCATCCATGACATTCTCGAAATTGAGCAGCGGCTCGCCCATGCCCATCATGACGACATTACTGACTGGACGTTCCAGCGCGCCTTTGAAGCCACCGAGTTCGCGATTCGCGAGCCAGAGCTGTCCGATGATCTCGGCCACCGTCAGATTGCTGTTGAAACCCTGCTTGCCGGTTGCGCAAAAACTGCAATCCAGCGAACAACCGGCCTGGGAAGAGATGCACAGCGTGCCACGACCAGCCTCGGGGATGAAGACCATCTCCACGCTGCTGCCACTAGCGACCTGAATGATCCACTTGTGACTGCCATCGGCAGAGGCGAAGCCTTCGGTGATCAGGGGTAAGCGTATGCAAGTCTCGCGCTTGAGTCGCTCGCGCAAGGGTTTGCTGATATCAGTCATGGCGTCGATGTCGACGACGCCACGCTGGTGAATCCATTTGATGATCTGAGTCGCACGGAACGGCTTCTCGCCCATCTCGGCAAACAGCGCACGCAGCTTCTCCAGACTGAGACCAGCCAGATTAGGAAGGTGGTTGTGTGCCATCATACGCTGTTCACTCCTGCAGACTAGGCTTCAGGAACAAATCTCGTCTGCTTTGAAGAAGTAATTCACTTCTCTTTCGGCCGAAGTAGTCGAATCCGAACCGTGTACCGCATTCGCATCGATAGACTGGGCGAAGTCGGCACGGATCGTGCCGGGGGCAGCCTGGGCAGGATTGGTCGCGCCCATCAATTCGCGATTTTTCGCGACAGCACCTTCGCCTTCCAGAACCTGAACCATGACCGGGCCAGAGGTCATGAAAGCAATGAGGTCGCCAAAGAAGCCTCGTTCACGGTGCTCGGCGTAGAACCCGCCCGCCGTTTCATCGGTAAGCCGCACCATTTTTGCGGCCACAATCTTCAGTCCAGCCTTCTCAAAGCGGGTGTAAATCTCGCCGATAACGTTCTTGCTGACGGCATCCGGCTTGATTATGGATAGGGTACGTTCGATCGCCATTACTACTCTCTCTAGTGTGGTTGTGCAAAAGAGCGCGCATTATACGTGGTCAGCGCAGGATTTTGTACGATTTAAATCGCCAAAACCCTGCTTTTTAGGGCCTTAATCTGCCACTTCTTCCAGCCAGGCGGCCTGGATTGCTTCCAGGATTTTCTCCCCAGAACGCTCGGGATCATCGTCAAATTCCTCCAGCTCACAGACCCAGCGGTGCAGATTTACGAAATTGACGTACTGGGGGTCCGTATCCGGGTAGTTCTCCGCCAGTTGTATCGCTATTTCATAGACGTCGGTCCACTTCATTCGCCCCCCTAGTGCCCCTCGGAAACCATGTTAATCGTGTATTTTGGTATTTCAACGGTCAGGTCCTGCTCCCGAACCCGGGCCTGGCAGCCCAGGCGGGACTCCGGTTCGAGGCCCCAGGCCTTGTCCAGGTAATCCTCCTCGTTCTCCTCCGCGTCGTCGAGCGAATCGAAGCCGTCACGGACGATGACGTGACAGGTTGTGCAGGCACAGGATTTCTCGCAGGCATGTTCGATAGGGATCCCGTTGCGCAGCGCACAGTCGAGAATGCTCTCGTTTTCGGTGGCTTCGACCGTTGCCCCCTCGGGACAGATGACCGGATGTGGCAAAAAAGTGATTTTAGACATGAATTTCCCTTTTGCTGCTGCAAATCTGAATGCGGTTGGCTTGGCTTAAGCTACTCGACGCCATCGATCGAGGCTCCACGCAAAGCCTTGCCAATGTGCAAGTCCATGCGCCGTGCCGCGAACTCGCCACTGACCCGGTTCAATTCCTCGGTCAGCTTGTGAATCTGGTGGCTACTGCCGGATGCCATCGCCTTCTGCAGTGCGGTGATGGCAGCCTGGATCGACTCGATCTCGCCGGCCTCCAGCAAGTCGCCGTCAACTTGCCGCGCACTCTCAATGGCATCGATCAACTGTGTCGCTTCCAGTCGGGCCTCCCGAATCGCACGCGCCTCCATGTCGTCCTGGGCGTGCTCCTGGGAGGCGCGCAACATCTCCTCGATGGCGCCAGCGTTCAGCCCGTAACTGGGCTTGACCTGAATCTCGGCGGTTTTGCCTGTGCTCAACTCCGACGCGCTGACACTCAGCAGCCCATCCGCATCGACCTGGAAAGTGACGCGAATCTTCGCGGCGCCAGCCACCATCGGTGGTATGCCCCGCAGCTCGAAG
>Ga0222714_10006626_pt1 | contig 10774 bp, 7 predicted proteins | sample C33_3DmetaG_FD_165048 | JGI IMG/M metagenome (GOLD analysis project Ga0222714, IMG submission 165048) | Estuarine water microbial communities from San Francisco Bay, California, United States - C33_3D | ecosystem: Environmental > Aquatic > Marine > Unclassified | place: USA: California... | reverse complement strand
CGAACTCAAACACCTTTCCAAAACTCCCTTGGTGTTTCGCAGTGTCTTGGACGCCAAGACCATATTGAATTCCTTCTTTCGGGCACACGATTGGGTCGATTTTCGCATTCGCACAGCTTCGGGCAAATACTTTGCTGAGTTTAGAAGCGCCGATCAAGCGTTTTCGATTCAATTGATGCAGCCCAAAGACCAGTTTCGCGATGATCCCGCCCGGGCCAAGCGCGAACAAGGTCAATTCGAACGGGCCATGGCCGCTTATTTTTCGGCCTACAAAACGCGCAACAACGTATACCTGGCTTGGGTCATGGAAGGAGTAGAGGCCCAATGGCAAACGGCGCGCTACAACATCTTAGATCCCAGTTCTGGCGGCAAGGGAACCCAGCGCGTGGATATGCGCTTGCGTTCCTTTGGTCGATTTGCCTGGGCCGCGCCCAACGAATTGCAAAATCCCCTGGATTTGACGCTTCGATTGGCAGAGGCTGGATCGGTTCCCTTGCAGGCCCGAGAATTGATGGTGGTGTACTCCAATCCTTCTTTTTGCCAGCGCCTAAACGGGGCCGAAGAGTTCAGGGTCAGCATCGATGCCAAAAGGCTGCAGGCCTTGGCTTGCCGCGATGAGCTGGGTCGCTGCTTTGTGCTGAGCGGCAATGAATTTCGAGCCTTGAACACCAAGTCTTTGACTGCTTTGTACTTGCCCATGAATGAAGTGCCGGTGGCTTCTTTGAACGAAGCGGGCATCAATCGCTTGTTGGGCATAAAAAAACGACCTCAATGAATCAACTCACGCTCAGTCCAGGCTTAGTCCTGATGGCATTGCTCTTGTATTTTGGTCTTTTGCTGGGCCTGGGTTACTGGACCGGTCGCAAGGCCGGTGATCAGGCCTATTTTTTGGGGAACCGGCAGAGTTTGTGGTATTTGGTCGCCTTGGGCATGCTCAGCGACAGCATGAGCGGCGTGAGTTTCATATCGGTGCCGGGTGCCGTTTTGAAGGCCAATTTTGGCTATTTGCAAGTGGTTTTGGGCTACGTGCTGGGCTATGTGGCCATTGCCTATTGGTTGCTGCCCTTGTATTACAAACACAATTTAACCAGCATCTATACCTATTTAGAGGGCCGCTTTGGGTTGAGCGCTCAGCGCACCGGGGCCTTGTTTTTTGTGATCAGTCGATTGCTGGGTGCGGCGGGTCGTTTGTACCTGACAGCGGCCATTTTGCAAACTTTTCTCTTTGGCCCATGGGGCATTCCCTTTGGGGTCTCAGTAAGCCTGATCATTGCCTTGATATTGTTGTACACCTTCAAAGGAGGCATTTCGACCCTGGTGTTGACCGACGCCGTGCAGAGTACCTTTCTCATCGGCGGATTATCGGTTTGCATATACGCCCTTTACCAAGGCCTGCCCTTGGATTTGCGCGAGCAAGGGTTTTGGCATTTGGTGGGGTCGAGCCCCCACAGCACTTGGTTCAATGCGGATCCTTGGTCCAAATCTTATTTCTGGAAGCATTTCCTGGGAGGGGCTGCCATTTGTTTAGCCATGACGGGCCTGGATCAAAACATGATGCAGAAGAACTTGTCTTGCCGCAGCTTGCGCGATGCTCAGAAGAACTTGTTGGCCACAGCAGCCGTGGTTTTGTTGGTGAATGTGTTTTTCCTGTCTCTGGGTGTCTTGATGATCGAATTTTTGTCAGCTTCTGGCGATGCCTTGTTGCCGCAAGCCCTGAGTGGCGAAGCCGGAACCGATTCCTTTTTCCCGCACATCGTTTTGACCAAACTGGGGCCGGTTGCGGGTCTGTCTTTCATTTTGGGATTGGCCGCAGCCACCTTCAGCAGCGCCGACAGTGTGCTCACCACCCTGACCACCAGTACCTATTTCGATCTTTGGAACTTGGATGCGCGGCAAGACTTGAGTGAGGAGCAAAAGCGGCGATACCGCCAATGCTTGCACCTGGGATTTGCCGTGGCATTGTGGGCTTGCATCATGGGTTTCAAGGCTTTTAACCAACAGGCTTTGATTGATACGGTCTTGGATTTGGCGAATTACACCTACGGGCCCTTGTTGGGTTTGTTTTTCGTAGGGATGTTCACCTCTTGGAAACCGGGATCCAAGGCTTTGGTGGTGGCTTGCATGCTTTCTCCTTTGCTCATATACGGCCTCAAACAATGGCCCTTTGAGCGATACCAGTTTGGGTTTGAGCTGTTGATCATCAATGGGGCCTTGACGGCTTTGATGCTCGGTTTGGCGGCCCGGCTGCGCCGGGCCTAAGTCCTGCTGAATAAGGCCAGGCTTTTGCAGGCAACCGGGTATGGTTGCCTTACATGTAACCCAAGGTCTTCAACATGCTCTTGTAGCTCTGTTCCTTGCTGAACATGCGAAAGTAGTATTCGCCGTCTTCGTCCCGGTCAATGATGATGTGCTTGGGCGCAGGGGTTAGGCAGTGTTGAATACCGCCGAATCCGCCGATGGTCTCCTGGTACGCTCCCGTATTGAAAAAACCAATGTACAAAGGGTCTTCAGGATCGTATTTGGGAAGGTAAATCGCGTTTACGTGCTGTTCAGAATTGTAATAGTCATCGCTGTCGCAAGTGATACCTCCGAGTAGAACGCGCTCATATTCTTCGCCCCAGCGGTTGACTGGTAACATGATGAACTTCTTGTTGATGGCCCAGGCATCGGGTAGGGTAGTCATGAAGCTGGAGTCAATCATGTTCCAGCGCTCGCGGTCGTTTTGGCGTTTTTGATCCAATACGCTGTAAATCGCCCCACCGGCTTCGCCTACTGTGAATGAGCCAAACTCGGTGAAGATATCAGGCTCGTCAATTCCAGCTTCGCTGCATACCTGTTTGATTTGCGCAACAATCTCAGTTGCCATGTACTCATAGTCGTAACTGTAGTTCATGGAGTTCTTGATAGGAAAGCCTCCTCCAATGTTCAAAGTGCAAAGTTCTGGGCATTCACGTTTCAGTTCTACATACACCTTGAGGCACTTGTGCAATTCATTCCAGTAGTAGGCTGTATCATAGATGCCTGTGTTGATGAAGAAGTGCAACATCTTCAATTTTACATTGGGCTGTCCTTTGATCTTGTGGCGATAGAAAGGCAAAATGTCTTTGTATCCAATGCCCAAGCGAGAAGTATAGAACTCGAATTTGGGTTCCTCTTCGGCGGCAATGCGTATGCCGCAGTTGATCTCTTTGTCGGTATAGGTAAGGAGCTGGTCTATCTCTCTTGAGTTGTCAAAAACGGGGATGACGTTGCTCCAACCGTTGTTGATCAGGCCGGCAATATTCTCAATGTAACTGTCTCGCTTGAATCCATTGCAAACGACGAACTTGTCTTTGCTGACTTTGCCCTGTTCGTGTAAGGTTTCGATCAGGTTGATGTCGTAGGTAGAAGAGGTCTCGAGGTGAACGTTGTTCTTGAGTACTTCGTCAAGGGTATGCTGGAAATGATTGCTTTTGGTGCAATAGCAATAGTAGTATTTGCCTTGGTAATCGGCTTTGGCAATGGCGACATTGAACCAGGTTCGGGCCTTTTGAATGTTCTCGCTAATCTTGGGTAAGTAGGTGAATTTCAAAGGGGTTCCATACTGTTCGACCAATTCCATTAGGGGAATGTCGTGGTAGACCAAGCTGTTTTCATTGTCGCTAAGCGTGAACTCTTCTTGCGGGAATTCAAAGGTCTGTTGAATGAGGTCGAGGTATTTGTTTTTCATGTCAAAAAGGCCTTAAAGCCAAAATGGTTGGCAAATGTAACTCATTTAGATGATTAAAATATCAGAGATGTAACTCACTTGGATTTCAAGTACGGGATCAATGGAGTGCATTTTTAGCGCCAAACTTTAGGTAAATAGTTTTACAAGCCCCCTAAGGGGCTTACCTTTGCAGCAGAAATCAGACTATGAGTAAAATTAGCGTAATCGGAGCCGGTAATGTAGGAGCTAGCTGTGCAGAATACATCGCCATGAAGAACTTTGCCGCAGAGGTAGTGTTGCTGGACATCAAAGAGAACTTTGCTGAGGGCAAGGCCTTGGATTTGATGCAAACAGCCGCATTGAATGGGTTTGAAACCCGCATTTCAGGTTCGACCAACGATTATAGCAAAACGGCGGGCAGCGATGTGGTGGTGATCACTTCAGGTGTGCCCCGCAAGCCCGGTATGACTCGAGAGGAGTTGATCGGCATCAACGCTGGCATTGTGAAGGGTGTCATGGAGAATTGCTTGAAGCATTCTCCAGAAGCCATCTTCGTCATCGTTTCTAACCCCATGGATACCATGACCTATTTGGCCATGAAAACCAGCGGCATTCCCGCTAACCGCATCATCGGTATGGGTGGCGCCTTGGATAGCGCTCGTTTCCGTCACTATTTGTCAACGGCTCTTGGAGCTCCCGCTATGGAAGTAGAGGGGATGGTGATCGGTGGCCACGGCGATACCACCATGATTCCCTTGACCAGCAAAGCTTCGTACAAAGGGGTTCCTGCCTCTCAATTCTTGGCCGCTGATGTGTTGGATAAGGTAAAGGCTGACACCATGGTGGGTGGAGCTACCTTGACGGGCATGTTGGGTACCAGTGCTTGGTATGCTCCCGGTGCTGCCGTAACCGCAGTGGTTCAGAGCATTGTGTGCGATCAAAAGCGCATGATTCCTTGCTGCGTTTCATTGAATGGCGAATATGGTCAAAGCGATATCTGCATTGGAGTTCCTGTTGTTTTGGGTAAAAACGGTTGGGAGCGCATTGTTTCCATCGATTTGAGCGACAGCGAAAAAGCCGAGTTCGAAAAGAGCGCCAACGCCGTGCGCAACATGAATGCTGCCCTAGAGGCTGTATTGGGTGCTTAATCGCCTCAAGATTTCAGATAGCGGCATCTCTTTGATGCTGGTGGCCAGCGTTTCGTTTGGCCTGATGAATGTTTCGGTCAAAATGCTCGGGGCCATGCACGTGGTTCAGGTGGTGTTTTTTCGAGCCGTGGTGCAGCTTTTGATATCTTCGGTCTTGATTTACCGCGCTGGAATTTCACCCTGGGGTAAACAACCCAAATGGTTGGTGCTTCGGGGTTTGTTCGGGTCGCTGGGCTTGGTGGGTTATTTCTATACCCTGCAAGTGATGCCATTGGGCAACGCCATTGTCATTCATTATTTGTCGCCTATGCTCACGGCCTTGCTCGCCATGCTCTTGTTTCAGGAGCGCGTGCAGGGTTCGCAGTGGCTGTTTTTCGGGCTTTCTTTCGCGGGCGTAATCGTGGTTAACGGTTTGAGCGATGCCATTACTTGGTACGGCATTGCGGGAGGCCTAGCCGGTGCGGTTTTCTCGGCGGGCGCTTACAATACCATTCGGCATTTGAAAGACAGCGAGCACCCCAATGTGATCATCTTTTACTTCCCATTGGTCACCTTTCCTTTGAGTCTGCTGCATGGAGCGATTGACCCTTCTGCTTGGCGGTGGCCGGTAGGTGAGGAGTGGGCCTGGATTTTGGCCATGGGGATCTTTACCCATTATGGTCAATATTTCATGACCCGGGCTTACCAACGCGAAGAGGCCTCCAAGGTTTCGGCCGTGAGCTACGCGGGCATATTGTGGGCGGCCCTGTTCGGTGTGTTTTGGTTCGGCGAACGCTACCAAATGGGGCAGTTTCTGGGAATGGGCTTGGTGTTGCTGGGAATGTTCTTGAACGTTCGCAGCGCGAAAAAAACGGCCTAGATGACCCGCGTTGATTGGCAGCCCACCGACCCTAGGGCTTAAGCGTTTTCTTTTTCCCAGCTTCGCAACGGGCTGGACCATTGGTAAATGAAATCCAGCATGTGGGTTTCGTGTTCATCGCAGACTCGACCCCGTCTGGGCATGACCAACTGAGCGGTTTTAAGAGCAGCGTCTAATTTGTGGGTGACAAATCCGCTGGAGCCTCCCCACGAAAAGTCGGGAATGAATTGGCGGGGAAACCCTGAGCCGAATACGTTGCAAGCCACGCCCACCACGGTTCCTGTGTTGAACATGGTATTGATGCCTGCTTTGCTATGGTCGCCCATGATCAAGCCAACAAACTGTTGCCCGCTTTTCTCAAAACGGCTGCTGCGGTAGTTCCAGACTTTGACTTCGTCGTAGTTATTTTTCAAATTGCTGGCGTTGGTATCGGCGCCCAAATTGCACCATTCTCCCAATACGGCATTGCCCAAAAACCCATCGTGCCCCTTGTTGGAATAGGCTTGGAACACGACATTGGAAATTTCACCTCCCGCTACGCTGTAGGGGCCAAGGGTGCTGTTGTTGTAGGCTTTGGTGCCCATTTTAAGCTTGGCATGATCGCAGAGGGCGAAGGGCCCACGCACCAGGCTGCCTTCCATGATCTCGGCGTGCTTGCCAATGTAAATGGGTCCCTCGCTGCTGTTCAAGCTGCAACCTTGCACCTGCGCACCTTCTTCTATGAAAACAGGATATTGGCCCCAATGCGAGTTGCTGCTGGGCAACGCTTGGCTGTTGCGACCTTGGGTGATGGCCTCGAAATCCCGTTTGATTTCAATGCCGTTGAGTATGAAAATATCGTAGGGGCGTTGGATTTGCCTGAGTTCTCCCTGAAAGGAAATGGGCGAGCCTTGGTTTTCGCCGCTTCGCGATGCCAAAATTTGCTCGTTCTGCACCAAGGTTTGGCCGGGCCTTAAATCCTGTATGGCTAGCAACAGGTCTGAAGTGGGCAATACACGGCCGTTGATGCGCAAATCGGCATGGGCATTAGCCGGGAATCGATGTTGCAGATAATCACGCGTGAAAAACGAGGCCTCTTGAGCCTGCAATGCGTGCATCCATTTTTCCCAGATGCGCCAAATGCCCACCCTGAGCTCAGCGGCGGGTCGAGTGCTGCTCAAGGGAGCCAGGTCTAGAATTCGATCGTCGTCAAAAAATTCAACACGCATGCAACAAAGATAAACGGCAGGGGATACAAAAAAAGCCCAAGCGTCAGCTTGGGCTTCGAAGGTTCGTTGTGCGTACCCGATTATTTTTTGCCGTAGCGCTTCATGAACTTGTCGATACGTCCAGCGGTGTCGATCAAGTTTTGCTTGCCGGTGTAGAAGGGGTGAGATTCTGATGAAATCTCCAACTTGTACAAGGGGTATTCGTTGCCATCTTCCCATACGATGGTCTCTTTGGTGTCTACGCAGCTTTTGGTGATAAAAGCGTGGTCGCAGCTCATGTCTTTGAATACAACTTTGCGGTAGCTAGAAGGATGGATATCGGTCTTCATGTTAAATTCTAATCAGTTTTGGGGCTGCAAATATACAATGAATTGGTTTTGTAAAAAAGGGTTTTAGATTCCCAATCCATCAATATTGAGATTTTGTCCCCCTGAATTCGAGCCTTGGCTTTGCCTGAAGCTCTCGCAGTCCAAGAAATTGGGGGGTAAATTGGCCGGAGCCGGAATCATGTCAGTGTCGACTTTGATTCGGGGATCTTTCTGGAGGGCGCCAAAGAAGTAGCCGAATATGGGCATGGCCATTCGGCCTCCTTGTCCCATGGCGCTGCTGCGAACACGAACAACGGGCTCATCGGCCCCCACCCAGGTAGCACAAACCAGGCCTTTGCTCACTCCCATGAACCAACCGTCGGCAGCCCCTTGGGTGGTACCCGTTTTGCCGCCAATGTTGCCCGAAACTTGAAAGCGCCCCTTCAAACCAGCGGCAGTGCCCGCATCGACCACATTTTTGAGCAAATGGAACATGATGTAGGCGTTTTCTTCGCTGAGTACCTGGTCGTGTCTGGGGCTTTGGAACTCTTCGAGTACGTTGCCGTCTTTGTCTTCAATTCGGGTGATGAAGCTGGGTTCGACCCACAGCCCTTTGTTTACAAAAGCTGTATAGGCCGAAGCCATTTCCATCAGGCTCAACTCAACCGTTCCCAAACAGATGGAGGGTACGGCGGGAACACGGTCTTTTTCAATGCCCACGCGCTCGGCGAATTTCACCACCAAATCGGGCGCGTTGCTACCCAGCGATTGCATGACTTGAGCGGTGATCAGGTTGTCTGACATGGCCAACCCTTTTTTCAAGGTATAGATTCCCCCTTCTGAATTGTCGAAGTTCTTGGGCGACCAAGTTTGACCGTCGAATTCGAAGGTGATTTTCTTTCGTTCAAACTCGGTGCAAGGGTGAAATTTATTGATGTCAAGGGCTGTCGCGTACACCAAAGGTTTGAAGGTTGAACCCACTTGACGACGGGCATTGCGGTTGACGTGGTCGTATTTGAAAAATTTGTGGTCAATTCCCCCTACCCAAGCTTTGACAAAACCCGTTTCGGGTTCAATGGCCAAGAAGCCCGCCTGCAACAAGCGTTTCACATAGGCCAAGGAGTCATAGGGACTCATGAGGGTATCTCGTTCGCCCCTCCAGGTGAAAATGCTCATGGGAATGGGCTTTTTCAATTCGGCCAGAATGCGGGCTTCATCGTCGCCGTATTCGGCGGCTAAACTGCGCCAGCGCTCGGTGCGTTTGAGGTGAGTTTCGACAAAATTGGGAATCACTTTGCGGTCACTCAAGTAGCGCCATGGCAAATCTTTGCCCCAGCTGCGATCGAATTGACCTTGGAACTCGCTTAAGTGGCTTCGAACCGCTTTTTCGGCATGCTCTTGCATGACGGGGTTGATGGTGGTGTAGATTTTCAACCCGCTTTTGTACAAATTCAGCCCGCGTTCCTTGCACCAACCTTTGAGGTATTCGCCCAATTGGGTGCGAAAGTAAGGCGCGAGCCCATCCATAGAGGCGCTGCGGTATTGCAACTGAATGGGAAGGGCCTTTAGCATGGCCAAGCTGTCGTCGTTCAACAAGCCGTATTTGTTCATCTGCTCCAATACCGTGTTTCGGCGCAACAGGGAATTCTCGGGATTGAATTTGGGGTTGTAACGGTGGTTGGCCTTGAGCATGCCGATCAATACGGCCGATTCTTCTATGGTCAGTTCCAAGGGGTCTTTGTTGAAAAACTCCTTAGCTGCGGCATGTATGCCAAACGATATGCCCGAAAAGGGAACCGTATTCAAATACATGGCTGCAATCTCTTTCTTGGCATATCGGCGTTCGAGTTGAACGGCAATGATCTGTTCTTTGAACTTTTGCAGAATGCGGGTCAGCTTGTTGCTGGGTTTGTCCATTCGGTGAAACAGATTCTTGGCTACTTGCTGGCTGAGGGTACTCGCGCCGCCGTCTTTGCCCAAATGAATTACAGCCCGAATCAAGCCCCGAAGGTCAATGCCCGAATGCTGGTAGAAACGAACATCTTCAGTAGCGACCAAGGCCGCTACGGTAGAAGGGGCTATATCATTGAAGTGAATGTTGGTGCGGTTTTCCAGGTAAAATTTGCCGATCAAGCTCCCGTCATCGCCATAGATCTCTGAAGCCAACGCGCTTTTAGGGTTTTCAAGCTCCTCAATTTCGGGCATTTCGCCAAACAGGCCTAGGCCGGCGAGCATGAACATCATGACCAAGGCAACGAAGCCCCAGAGGGCTGTTTTCCAAATTACGGGAATAAAGGCGAAGGAACTTTTGGGCTTCATAAGCTGGGCTTGCCGTACAAATATAAGGCCCTAATTCGGGCTCTGTTCACGCGCTAAGAATTCGCTCTTGAGCTGGGGTTTTTTGGGTTCAAGTTTGCCTGGATTTCAGGTAAACCGCTGATTCACAAGCCCTAATCCTGAGATCGCGAATACCCCGCTTAGGGCTGCAAGAATTCCTTGTAGGCTTCCCAATTTTGTTTTTGGTTCAACCAGGCCCAGTTGGGGGTACTGATCCAAACAAATTCGACTTCAAATAGCCCTTTGGAACCAAAGAAACTGCCCGCGCCATTGCCAAACGCGGCATATTGTTGGGCGACAGATGATTGAGTGAAGTTTAGGACAGGTATGAGCCAACGGCTGCCCATGGGCATGGCTGAACCCACTTCCAGATTCTCTTCGAATACAAAATTGCGTTTGTTGAAATCGCTCAATGCGGCCCGAGCCATGTTGGCGTTGCTGCCTTTGGGTATGGCCACCAAGCAAACCAATTCATCGGTTCCATTCCAAGTTTGGAAACCGCTGCTCGCAGGAGCGGCCGCAGCGCTTGAATCGGCGTCTTCTTGGGCCTCGAGGTTGCGCAGTGCCCGCAAATGGGCTTCGGCTCGCTGTGCAGCGGCGCTGCCCGGGTGATCTTCTCCCAACTGCTCAAACAAGGCCTTTGCCTGTTTCAAATCGCCCTCTTTGGCATAACTGGCCGCATACAAATAGTCGAACCGGCTTTGGTAGGGATTGCCCGCATACGATTTATCGGCGTCCAGTTTGACCGAGCGACAAACGCTGTATTGCTGGTCTTGAAAGGCCGATAAACACTGGTCGTACAAGGCAATGACTTCCTTATTGGCCGAGTTGGGCTCGTTGACCTCGGGTGCGGCATCAGGGCTTTCGATCAACTTCAAATACAAGCTGTTGGGGAATTCTTCGCGCAAGGTTCGTTTGTGCTTGTCTGCGGCGTCATAATCGCCGGTTTGCTTTTCGAGTTTGATGAGTTCGTAGAGCACTTGAGCCTTGTACTCGCTGTTAGGGAATCGCTCAAGCAGTTCGCGGTACAAGCGAATGGCTTCTGGGAATTCGAGCAAACGATTCTGATAGATTTGAGCGGCGGCGAGCAGAGACTCTTCAATGTCGGCTAGGGCCTTGGCTTGGTCTTTTTTGGCCAAGGGCAAACCTTTGTAGAAGCGCTTGTGGTCGGCTTGAACGCCTTGCAAATCAGGCCCATTGTCTTCTTTTGCGCTGTCGCCTTCATC
>Ga0222714_10006625_pt1 | contig 10774 bp, 14 predicted proteins | sample C33_3DmetaG_FD_165048 | JGI IMG/M metagenome (GOLD analysis project Ga0222714, IMG submission 165048) | Estuarine water microbial communities from San Francisco Bay, California, United States - C33_3D | ecosystem: Environmental > Aquatic > Marine > Unclassified | place: USA: California... | reverse complement strand
TCCGCAGGTATCAATGACTCGAGCATTTCAACAAACCTTGTCCAAATGCAACGCCTTACGCTGGACTGTAAAAGGCGATCATGAGCGGGACAACTCTCAAGTAGAATTATTCTCTAAAGTATACATATACATTATAGTATATATATAGAGGAGTATGATTGTTCCGGCAAGTTCTTTCATTGTTGTCATTGTCTGTGTTATCGGAGTCCTTGTCTATATGCAAATGAGGAAGAATGATATGCACGCTGCGATGGGAGACACCTTCGGTAAACCGGCCGGCGAAGCGGTTACATATCTCAAGAAGAAAGGATACACGACCAGGGTCGTGTTCTCTGGTGAAGAGGGGCAGACTCACAAGCCATCGAATATCGATATTGATATCGTGGTTGACCGAGTGTCGGGGACCGTCGTTGGCCTTGGTACAGACTAAGATCTGCCGGACGGTCTCCTTGTACCAGTTGATATCCAACCGACCGTTGATACCCTAGCGCCTCTGACGCGGTTCCGATTGCGATGGTCCCGGTTGTGGCGGGGCAAAGCCAGGGCGTGCCACACGCTGACCCAATTGCCGGATCTCCGATTTGATGGCAACCAGACTCTGCATCAATGCATTAGTCTTCTTCAACTGACGCTGCATCTGACTCTCAACCAACTTGAGACGCAGAGAATCCGCGGCATTCTGCCCAGCCCTTCGGCGAGTATGCTCAGCCAGGGCCCGTGCAGCGACCGGGTCCATCACAATGGCTGTATTTGCCGGGGGTGCTTTCTTCTTCGGCTTCACTGGTTTCTTCGCTCTAGTGCAGTGAGATACGCCCGTTGCTGACCGTTTCACGACGCCATTACACTCCCCAACCCGGCTGACGGTGCCTTGTTCCCTGAGACGGGTGGCCGCGTCACCATCCTCTTTAACACACTTCCCGGTCAACGGGTTGTAAATGTACCCAACTCCGCAGTCGATCTTCATTCTTCTTACCGTGCCCCAGAAAAGAATTCGCAGATTTCATTTCTTCCTCAAGATCAATGAAATCCTTGACGAGGCGCATGATTCGGCGAAGTAAGTACCCAACACCCCCCACGTCCCCTGCGTCCAGTCAGTCGACGACCCCGCCGACTCCGACCCCCGCCGCACCTGCCAAGTGTCCGGTGATTCTCAACGCGTCCAACCTCGCCGCACTTCTCAACAAGAACCCGTACACTAACCGCGGTGACGCGTTCCTCGCCGCGTGGAAAAGCAGCGACAAGAAGTCGTACTATGACGCCCACAACAGGAACGGTGTTGAAACGATCGAGCACCGACGCCGCGAGATCCAGAAGGCGTCACCTTTCATCACGGCGAATATTAGAGCGCCCAAGCCGCAATTTATGGATGTGATGAGCAGCGGGAAGGTCCCGGCAATTTTCGACACCCACACCGACAGAGCCGAGTTTCACACCGAATCATCCTTTTCCAACACGGAAGTGATGAAGGAGGCCAAACGTCTCGCCTTCACGCGGTACGGGACAGAACGTGAGATATGTATTATCGAACGCGTGCGGGACATTCTCCCAGAGTACGATTTCCACCACCGCGAGGACGAAATCGTGCGCCGGGAGATCGGGACGACGACCGAAGGGTTCCCTATCGTCCTGCAGGGGAAAGTCGATGGTATGTCCGCGGACGGGAAGACCATCCTGGAGTGTAAAACACGCATGCACAAGCTGTTTATGAAACTGCGAGAGTACGAGGCCCTCCAAACAACGGCCTACCTCGAACTCTTTCCGGAAGCGACGCAAGCCGTCCTGACGGAAGCCTATTTTGGCTCAAACGAGTCTCCGGATATCAATATCATCTTCATCCCGCGAGGGGGGCAGGACTGGAAAACGGTCGCGCTCGGTGTCGGGGAAGCCCTGGCGTGGATCCTCTCGAGAGAGCACCTGCAGGATGCCCTGGTGAAATCCAAAAACAAGACAATACTGGTCCAGCACCTGGTAACCCGCGCCCTGGACGCCAAAGGCCCCCCGCCCCCAGAGTAGAGCACCTTTCAAATAACTCAAAAAAGGTGTAAGCAGCAATGGTTCGCGACGAATCGAGTCACTCCGCCGACGATTATTTTCAAGACCGTACAATACAAATCCCTAGACGAGGAAGATCGCCCATGTCGTCCCAAAACACCCAATCAATGTCACCTACGGACAATGCGAGGACACCGGGCGCAACCGGCGCCGCTATTGTCCAGGGTGGACACTTGTATCCTTCCCCGTCGAGCATATCGCTGACAACATGTACATCCATGACGTCACTTGATAACGGAGACGAAGCCGAGTCTGCCACTTCGAAATCAGTTTCGAAACTTTCTCCGAAATCCTCGAACCAAACCATGCACGTGATTAAAAGAAATGGTTCGTTGGAAGAAGTCAACTTCCAGAAGATCACCCGACGACTCAAGAAGATGGCATGGGACTTGGACCCAGCTTCCGTTGATTTCGGGACAATAGTTCGCGAGGTCGTGACCAACATGGCCGACGTGATGAAGACGGCGGATATCGATACGCTCGCAGCCACGATCTGCATCGCCAAGCAGACGGTGGCGCCAGAGTATGAGGTCTTAGCCTCCCGCATCGCCGTGTCCAACCTGCACAAGCAGACCAGTGAATGTGTCCGATCGACCTGGACCCGTCTCCGCGACGTGCTCCACCCCGAGTTCTGGGCGTTTGTGGACCAGCACGCGTCGGAACTCCAGCAGATGGTGGACTATGACGCGGACTATTCGTTCGACTACTTCGGCATCTCGACCATGCAGCGTCTGTATTGCACCAAACTGGACGGGGCCATTGTGGAACGCCCGGCCCATGTGTTCCTCCGCGTGGCCTCGGTGGTGGGCGGCTTCGAGATGGATCGTGTGAAGGAACTGTACACCATCCTGTCGCAAAAGAAGGCGGTGTTCGGCAGTCCGACCCTCTTCAACAGTGGGATGCTGTGCCAGCAGTTGAGCAGTTGTTACCTTCTCGGTATGGAGGACTCACTGGACGGGATCTTCGAGTGTATTCACCGAATGGCCCGAATTAGTAAGGGTGGCGGTGGGCTGGGTGTACACATCGGGGACATTCGCAGCAAGGGGGCAGAAATCAAGGGAACCAATGGTAAGACGGACGGAATCATTCCGCTCCTCAAAACGATCAACGCGGCCATCCCCAACTACATTAATCAGAGCAGCCGTCGTAAGGGTGCTGTTGCGGCTTACCTTCCCATCGACCACCCGGAGATCCTGAGTTTCGTCGAGTTGCGCAGACCGGGAGGTGATGAAGAAATGCGGGCGCGCGATCTGTTCCTCGCTCTGACGGTCAGCGACCTTTTTATGCAGCGCTTGGAAGCCGATGCCGACTGGAGCCTGTTCGACCCATACGAATGCCCTGGCCTTTCGGATGCGGTGGGAGATGAGTACGTGGCCCTCTACGAGCGCTACGAAACTGAAGGCCGCGCGAGGCGGACCCTTCGAGCCAGGGACCTGTGGACGAGTGTCCTCCACGCCCAAATCGAGAGCGGGACGCCCTACATCCTCTTCAAGGACCACATCAACCGCAAAAGCAATCAGCAGAACTTGGGAACGATCAAGTGCAGTAACCTCTGTGCGGAGATTGTGGAGTACACGGCCCCCGACGAAGTTGCCGTCTGCAATTTGGGGAGTCTGTGTCTCAGCCAGTTTGCCAGCCCTGAAATGGGTTATGATTACGAGAGCCTCATGCGGGTGGCGCGCGTGATGACGAGGGCACTGGATACGGTGATTGACGTCAATGCATACCCCATCGAGGAGGCGCGGCGCAGCAATACCCGCCACAGGCCGATCGGGTTGGGTGTACAGGGCTTTGCCGACGCCCTGATCACGATGCGCATCCCCTTCGACAGTCCGGAAGCCATCGCCTTTGCAGAGAAAGTGGCCGCGGCAATCTACTATGCTGCCGTGGACGAGAGCATCACCCTGGCGGCAGAGAAGGGTGCGTACTCAACGTTCAATGGAAGCCCGGCGAGTAAGGGCTTGCTCCAATACGACCTGTGGGACAAGCAGCCCCACTCGGACTTCGACTGGGATGTGCTCAAGATACGTTTGCGGGAACATGGACTCCGCAATTCCTTACTCGCAGCGATCATGCCCACGGCAAGCACGGCTCAAATCTGCGGAAACATCGAGGCTGCAGAAGCGCCCTCCTCCTTTTACTACGTCCGCCGCACCCTGGCGGGGGAACACGTGTGTCTCTACAAGCCGCTGATCAACGACTTGCGCGATGCGGGGGTCTGGGACGAGCGCCTCAAGAACGAGATTATCAAGAACGGGGGGAGTGTTCAGGGCATCGATCGCATTCCACAGGCCATCCGCGACCTCTACAAGACGGTCTGGGATATCAAACAGCGAGTCATCCTCGACCACGCCATCGCCCGCGGACCCTACGTTTGCCAGACGCAGAGCATGAATGTGTTCATGTCAAGACCGGACGTGAAGAGCTTATATCGCGCGTTCATGTACGGTTGGAAGGGTGGACTCAAGACGGGAGTCTACTATCTCCGCTCCAAACCGGCAACTTTTGGAGCCCAAGTCACGATCATACAAGAACCGGCCTGTATCAGTTGTTCCGGCTAAATTTTCTTGGCCTTATTCAGTAACGATGTCCAAAGTTTCCAAACCCGATACTCCACTCAGCAGACGGTTCACTGAAGCCTATACCATCTCGAGGAGTGCGCCTCCGGACGACGCCAGCGAGGTCGTGAAGGCCGCGCGCAAAGCCCTCCGGAAGATGAAGAACGAGTTCAAGAAGAAGGAAAAGGAGGAGAAGGAAGTGTGCGAAGCCGCAAGGATTGTTGGCATTCCGCAGCGCGACATCATTTGTGCGACAGTAGCAAGGATTCAACACGATCGTGATCGTCTGGAAGAAGAACTGAAACGGATCAGTGCGTGATTTTTTTTCTCTTGGCCGTGTTGTAACGTGTAATGAAGACGACAAGACACCGGCGAAAGCACGCTCACAGCATCTCGCATAAAAAGCCGAAAATCTACATTCAAAACTTGAAACCCATCCACTTTAAAGCCGGGCCTATCTGCAAATCGATCGACAATAAACGGAGTGGAAAGCGGACCATCCGGTCGACGCCAAGGGAAAGCGCCACACGGTGTCTCGGGCGCGTCCGGGTAGGTGAGAATGGGGATCGGTTGTACTACGCGATGCGCGTGCGCGTAAAGAACCCGCATTATAAAGGAACTGGATCGGTCACTGGGAGCGGATACCACTATGCCGAGCGGTGGCGCGTGGTATACGACAAACGCACTGGAAAAGCCTTTGATGCTAGGGAACACATGACTCCTGTGTTGCGGGGATTGCTGTCGTAGGAAAGGTTACACGAAACACGATACAACACGTTAAAAGATGCCGAAAAACGGTCTGGGCCTCGGCGGGGCCATGATGAGATACACGAATCCTGGGCAGTTTGCATAGTTCGAACTGCCTTGGACATTATGACGACCAGTTCCACGGGTACGGGCGACGTGGAGAAGATGGTTCTCGGTCATGCGTGCGTTGGCTGCGCGGCAAAAGAACATGACGCAGCGAGCGTACCCCTCGCGATCGTACTCGAGGGACCGGCGCCTGGGATCATTCGTTGCTCCGACCCGGAGACATGCACCGTTACGGACGGCCTGCTCCATATCTCGAACGGTGGCCGGGCGAACAATCATCAATTGGGCGAACTTTGGTGGCGAACTTTACTGGAACGATTAATGATATAGATTTCTGCTATCTGAGGAGAAGGCCAGACCTTACTCGTCAAACACTTCACACATACGAATACCCATTCTTGTACGTCAAGGCACCCATCTTCCAACCGGGCGCGTCGTCGAACATCAGGTTATCGGTTCCGATATTCTGGTTGTACTGGTAGCAACGCTTTCTGCGTTTGTCCCAATCGAAGGTGGCGCAGTACGGATTCTTGCAGCACTCCATCGCGCACTTGTCAAAGGTCTTTGCCTTTCCCGACTTGACCTGGGTCAACCCAACCCAGAACTTATTGCTCCACCAATCCCACTCACAATAGTACGACGAGTGAGAGCGACTGTTCAGCGTCGTGGCCCCATGCTCGGGCTTGACCGTCGAGTCGACGAGACTGTGCGGGTTCGAACCGGGGGTCGGGTGATCATCGGTGGCGCGAGCGAGCGCGAACATTGCGAGGATGGCGAACACCTTGGCGAACATCTTTGCGAACATCTCGGCGAACTTTACGAATGACTCAAATGATATTTGATTCTGAGGAAGGCAGCGCCTTCCACAGACATTTATACCGGGAACAACAATGTCCACGTCAGCACTTGGATCGCGACATAGTTCGCCCAGACTTGGATACGCGTGTATTTGCATGGACCTCCGGGAGGCCAAGCCTAGCGTCTTCATGTCACGCGGGGTGACCAAGAAAACGATCGAGGCCAAGGGACTCGACATTGTGGGCGAACGCGCGCTCTTAAACTGTAGAGACCTGTCCAAAATCCTAGCCTGGAACGATGCGCACGGTATCGACTTTTTCCGCATGTCCTCGGACATCTTCCCGTGGATGGGTGTACACAGTGTGGAGGAAACGGTCTACTGGCCCGAGATCAAGTCGGCATTGGCAACTGTGGGCGAGTACGCTCGCGCCAAGGACCATCGCCTCTCGTTCCATCCCAGCCACTTTGTCAAACTGGCCAGCTCGGACGATAAACTGGCAGCAGGGAGCATCAGTCATCGACGCTGGCGCTTTTTCGCAGGATTATTGATAGTTTTCAAATCGTTCAGTATTTTGCGCATATAGACTGCGTTTTTCCTTAGGTTGTTTTGTCTCGTTTTCGACGATCCCGGGGTGTTTGCATCGACGCTGCTCAAGTTTGCGAGGTGGAGAATCTTCTGGGCGGAATCTCGATCGAGTTTGCGTTCGAGTGCGAAACGAGCCGTCGTCCGGGTTGCGTTCTTCCTTTCCGCTTGAGTAATTGCTTTGCCGATTGCATCACGGATTGTCTGCTGGTCGTTCTTTGCTGGGCTGGTTTTCGGCAGTACTGCGAGTCTCTTGATTTTCTGCCAACTAAATGATGGATGTCTCTGAATCTGCTCGCAGTATGCCAACGTCAGGTACTTTGCTGCAGCGGCGAACGTGTCTTGAGTGTCCTTTTTTGTGTACTTGTATGTACCCTTTACGCCACCTCTCAAGTTGCGGTATCGTAAAAGCAAATAATTGAGCTTGTGCCAAATGACATCGCCACCAGTATGCGATGCAAGTATTTGACACATTTCGATCATTCTCTTCTCGCTGAAAGGGAGTCTGCCTCTGGCTTGTTCATCGTGCCGACATACAATGATATTTAAATGAATCATATCGAGAACAGCCATCCACAGAGCATTCACCGCTTTTTCGGGGACGTTCGTTTTAAAACGCAAGCCGAGTTCATAGTCCAAAATCTTTTTTGCTCCCAGACCGAACAACCAGATGTATTTGAGGTACGTTATATCGAGGAGGGGCGGGTGATAGCGCGTTTGGCTTACGTATTTGCCAATGACATACGACATAACAAGGACCCACCAAAGGTTTTTGAATTCTTTCGAATGCCCGGTCCCTTTGAAGATGTGATTACATTCTTCTTCGAATAGATTGCCATCATCAAGTTCCGCGTTGACGAGCTCGCGGAAATGCGTTGCGATAGGAAGCTGTGATTGCCTATTTGTATAACCGGCAAACGACTGTTTCTTGTATTTCGTCAAGTCGTCTCGAATAGCGATTTCAAACAGATCGTAGTATTCATCCAATAATTCCTCCATTCGGCGATCGTGTAAATACTGATTTCGGTTCAACATTCGGTAGTATTGATTGTTGTTTAGATTACTCATAATCAATAGCAAGAAACAAATTAGAAAATCAGGCCTTGGGCCGACCACTTGTAAATGATCGAACTCGTTAGCTCGTCGGACCAGGATCGTATTGGGGGGAGTTGACGCAGCGTCTCCGGGTCGGTTACCCTTCTCTCTAACGTGTCAGTGTTACCAGAACCTACCAATGTAAGAGAAATAGAAATGTATGTGTACCACATGGCCGGAGGGCGTCACGCCAGTCGTCCACTGGTCGGAATCACAAGAGGACCGCAAGCCGCACGCACACAGCGATTTCGTGACTGATATCTGCGTCCATGGGAGAGACGTAGATATCATGATTGAGGCAAAGTGCAAAGAACGCGCGCTCCTTCGCCATCGGGAATCGTTTACGCTGTATTGACTGGTACTATTGTAAAGACTACTTTTTCCTCTTCAGAGCCGCCACCTGGCGTTCCAAGGATTCAACTCTCGAAGTCAGTCCCTTCATCGCCGAATCGATAGCAACGAAGTACGTGTCTGAGTTCCTGGGGTGGAGGAACAACTTTTCGGGAACTGTATTCCTTTCTACTTGTTTCCCGTTGGCGAGGACGAACTGAACCGTGTAGCTTTTGCTTACTGGGTCATGATGAACGATTTTTACCGGTCGCAGTTTCCTTCCACGTTCCTCGTAGAGGACGTGTTGGTTTTTCTTGAATGTAAACGGCGACATGGTCTTACAATACAGAGGAAAAAATCAACTCATTGAACCCACTGGCACGAGGTACCATGGCGTCGGGATGGACTCGAAAGAGACTTCGTTGTGCATCAACGATGCAAGGTACTTTCCACACTTCCTTGAGGCGATCAGGCGCTCGAGCGTGTGGCGTCCAGTCGAGAACAGGGACCATGGAGCGGCAAACGATTCGGACGAGATAGGGGTACTGCACCCTTCGTCTACGAGGTAGAGACCGCTTCTACTGAGGCAGCGAATGATCGAACCGTTGGGTGCCAGTGCAAAGGTTTGCGTGTAGTCACGGTACTTGTATGGCGCAACAGAGATGGTGCCCGAGTCCGAGAGGGTGAGCGCATTGAGTTCCCCTTGTTCCAACCATGATGGAGCATGGACAATGACGTAGAGCGTGCGCCCAATTCCTTGCCCGGACCCCAGCATGGCTTTCAGCGCGGCAATTTCCTTGGAAGAGACTGTTCCGGACAATTTGAGCCCCTCCAGTTCCTCTTGCAATTTGGCCTGGGCTGCCTGGGCCGCAGCCACTGCGGCTTCGTTTTGGGCCTTTGCGGCATCGAGTTCCGCTTTTTTCGCCGCCTCGAGTTGGGCGAGTTTGGTGTCGTACTCGGACGTGGTCGTCGCAAGACGCGCCACGAGTTCATCATACGCCTTTTTGAGGGCGTAGAGGTCGGCAGTCAACTGCTCCTTCACAGCCCTTGCCTGTTCGGCGGCAGACGCGTTCTGGTCGAGGAGGGCTTGTTTTTCCGCTGCCATGGCTTCCTTGAGTTGGGCCATTTTGGTATCGTACTCCCTAATGATGGCGCCGATATCGACGGGGGGAGATGTTGGGGCAGGTGTGGTTGTTGGAGCGGGGATGGTCGTCGGCGCCGCGGTTGTTGGGGGTGGGGTTGCCTCCGCCTCCGCTGCCGCCAAGTTGTATGCGATGATCACGACTCCATTTTTGGCGGATTTGGCGTTGACATTCCCACCTGCACCGTGTCCATACTCGACGGCCGTCCCAGTAATACTTGAGACAACTCCCGCCCCCGGCTCGGCCTGACGCGTCCCTGGTCTCTTAGCGGGACCACCTGCCCCGCCGGACGCATTGACGCAGCAGTTCGGATCTTCGGATTGGCCCTGCCATCCACAACAGTTTTGGAATCGGGTTCCACCGTGTCCAGATCCCGATGCCCCAGCGATATAATCCAGATCGAACTGGCCACATGAGAATGCGGTGAATGCTGGGTTCCCGGGTGCCTTTCCTTGCAACGCATTCCAGTACGATTCAGGAAATGCGTACTGATACTGGTTGGCTGGGACACTCGTATTGTACCGCCCATTTTCCCGGTCCCATTTCGAAACCATGGTGGGTTTCTGGGCACCAGGTCCACCACCATTGGCTTTATACGTCAGGAACGAACTATCACCCCCCGGTCCATAAATCTCTTCCGTCATCTTCGTCGGAGTCGACTGGATTCCACCGCATGAAAGGTAGGTACCCGATGGCACACCGGTATAGCTCCCGTTCGGGAATGACATACTCTGGGTGTACGGTGTTTGTTTGCAGGTGGTCGCGTTTTGGTTGCAATTCACCATGGTAACCTTCGTCTCGACTTTCCCGCCAATTGATCCAACTTCCACGGCGTACTCCCCAGGTTCGAGGGAACTGGTCGTCGCACCCGTGACGACGGCGCCGCCCCCTCCTGGGGTATACCCGTTGATGGTACCACCAGAAGCCCCCACCACAAGGTACTCAATTGCTGGGATTTTCGATTTCACTGTGAATGTATACTTTCCCGGCTTGTCAAAGACGTGGTAGACGATATCCGTGAGACCGCGGCGCTCAACCTTGGTTCCACCGACAGCAACAGATGTTTCGGCAATGGGAGTCTGCGTTGACATTTCTCCCCAGTTGTCTTATGCTGAGAAAATGTTTTGAGTTCATTCGAGTTGGTACCTGGTTGTCTCGCCTAGGAAGAACTCGACATAGCCATCATCATGGACATGCACATACAGCAACAGAAGAGCCCGAACACGACCACTGCCACGGATGACATGGACCCTGCTGCCGATGGACCTCCGGACCCTCCCTCCTCCTCTGCATACTCTCCCCCACCAGCAGGCACAAACATCATTGCCAAGAACGGGATGGTTGTCAGGATGCTGATCGCGTTCAGGGGATCGTTTTTGATTGCATTACCGGCCCATTTCGTT
>Ga0222714_10006622_pt1 | contig 10776 bp, 8 predicted proteins | sample C33_3DmetaG_FD_165048 | JGI IMG/M metagenome (GOLD analysis project Ga0222714, IMG submission 165048) | Estuarine water microbial communities from San Francisco Bay, California, United States - C33_3D | ecosystem: Environmental > Aquatic > Marine > Unclassified | place: USA: California... | reverse complement strand
CGCGTCCGCCGGCACCTTCTCGCGCTTCGCTGAGCGAGAGAGATAATAGGCTTGGCGCACCCGTCGACGCCCAGCGACCCCAAACGAGCTGGTCAGTTGCTGTAGAGTCAGCTGTCAGGGCTTCGGTTGGCGTGAAGTCTGCGAGAACCACTGGTGTCTCCGGCAGAACAGTATCTGGCAGATCGGTTGGAGGCGGTGTTTCACCCTTCTCGGCTGCCGCAACTTCGGTAGTGATTTTGGTCGTCGCAACGCTTTCTAAGTAGACCTCGGTTGAGTCTAGCGTATCGGCGGTGTCGTCCGAGGCGACCTGCGCGTCGGCGGCGCTGGCGTCAGTCGTCTCGGAGGATTCGATTTCGCTGAGTGTACGCTGGCTAGACACGGCGACTAGGCGCGGCGCGGAATTACCGCTGCCAAGCTCGAGTACTTGGAGTGTACTCTGGCTCAGTTCTACGGCATCTACCGCACAAGGCCCCAGGGCTTCGCTGCTGCATTCGCTAGAGTAGGGCGCCATGACAATCGCGCCTTCGTTGACTAACGCTCGCGTGGAGCGTGAGTTAGCGCTTACTACGAAATCTGTACCGCGGACGCCAATGGCGGCGATAGGCGTGTTCATTCGGAAGCGCTCGCGGGCCGATTTTGCCGCGTCTCCAGAAATAGCTCGGGCTACGCCCTCGCTCAGTTCGAATTTAACGGCGGAATTTTCGGGCTTCGACGCATCGTAGTCGTAGCGCACGACATCTAAGGTGCTGCTTGGCCGAACGCTTACAAGGGCGTCGTCGACAAAGCGGACGTGCACATGGCCACCGGCCTCGGTGAACACTCTGTCGCCCACGCGGACCTTTGCGCCGGTTTCGATCAACACACGGGCTTCGTCGCGCTCGAGATACGCCCTGCCCAGCACGAGGCTCACCTCGCCGACCGCGCGGACGTTTGATTGAATAGAGTTATCGGTTTCGGCGGTCGCTTGTAGACAGCCTAGCGAGAGCAAGAGGTACACAAGCGCCAACAGCGAAGGAGAAGGAACGCGCAGCCACGCGAGTTTCGCGCAAAGGCTTAGGCCTCGCGGGGATTTCGCGCTTTTAAAGTGACTGCGTTGCATGGGGCTTCTCATCTCTCTTGCTTATCTGTCTTGCTTATCCGTCTATCATTGGTCGGGCATTGGTCGGGCAGATGCCCAGCACAAACCTCTGGTCGAGGCTAAAGATAATTCAAGGTTGGACGACGCGGGGTGATTGCGGTCACACAGGACGCTGATCGCCCTTATTACTCGCTCTTTGAGTGCCTATAATACGCGCTTGTTCGAACGCTGAAAAATTTTTCCGTCTCGCGGTGCTAAACCTCCGACTTAAGTTAACGTCACCGCTGCCGCTGTCTTAGTGGGCTTACGCATTTTGATCGACTAGTAGCAAGGCAACGCCCCGAGGGATCGCGTTTTATGGTGGTAACACCGCAACTGCTCAAGACTTTTCCGCTATTAAGCGGGCTGCCGGACGCGATTCTCGAAGAAGTCGCGGGGCAGAGCAGCGTGCGCAAAGCCGCGCGGCGGGCAATCGTGCTGAATGCGGGCCAGAACGAGGAGCAAATTTGCTTCTTATTCGAAGGCAGGCTTCAGGGCGTCGACTTTACTATAGATGGGCGCGAAGTTGGTCTCTATTTCGTCGAACCGGGGGAATTTTGCGGCGAATTGTGCCTATTTGACGGAGGCTCGCAGCCCGAGTTTGTCATGGCGCTTACGCCCTCGGTAATCGTCAGCGTGCCGCTGAATGCAATGCAGGCGCTTCTTAAAAAGCACCCTGAGCTGTTCGCGACAATCAGCGCCAAGGTCGCAGGCCATGTCCGCAAGATGACGTTTCAGCGGTCTTTACTCGGGCTGCCCAATATCGCGCAGCGGGTGTGCTGCCAGCTTTGGATGCTGGTGCCCGAAAAAGACAGAGACAAAGAAGAAGCCGAGATACGCAATCCGCCAACGCATATGGAAATTGCGATAATGCTCAATATAAGCCGGGAGACTGTGACCCGTGTGTTTCAGTCGTTGCAGAATCGGCAGATAGTTAAACGAGACGGCACTAGCTTACTCGTGGTGTCAAAAGTCAGCGTACTGCGCGACTACGCCGAGGGAAAGCAGGAACTCTAGCCGCCGAATTAAGGGTAAAGGCCCAGTTGGAACAGTCGGTCGTTGAAATACGGCGTTGCGCCCCAACTAAAGGGTACTCGCGTAGCTCGACCACGGTTATAGCGAAATGCTGTAACGCAAGATGTAACGAAATAATAAGCACCACTAAAAAGACAAAAGCTATGAAAGTGCAACGCTAACAATCAAAGAAAGCAAACAAACAAAGACCACAGACTATGAGCACGCAGAAAACAGCCAAATACCCCGAACTCGCAGCGGCCTTTACCGACGTCAAACGGTATTTCATCTACGCCGGCCTTTTTAGTGCTGCAGTTAACCTCTTAATGCTCGTGCCTGTCATCTACATGCTGCAGGTATATGACCGTGTGGTGTCGTCCGGCAGCTACTCGACGCTTGCGATGCTCACGCTGTTGATGGTCGCACTAACCGCAGCGCTCGGAGGATTCGAGTGGGTTCGCTCGATGATTCTAATTGCGGCGAGTAACCGGATCGAAAAAAATCTTCGGCGCCGTGTCTCCGACGCGACGTTCAAGCGCGCGCTTCTCACCGGCGGTTCGGTGAGCAATTCTCAGCCTTTGAGCGATCTATCGAGCCTGCGCCAATTTCTCACCGGCAATGGCCTATTCGCCTTTTTCGATGCGCCCTGGTTCCCGATCTACGTATTCGTGATGTTCATGTTTCACCCGACGTTTGGATATGCGGCAATTTTTGCCGGTATCGTTATGATCGCGCTGGCGTACACGACCGAAAAAGTCACGAGCAAAAAGCTGCAAGACGCTAACAGCAAGTCAAACTGGATTAACAATCAGGTAAACGGCACGTTAAAAAATTCGGAAGTGATTGCCGCGATGGGCATGGCGGACGATTTGCGCCATCGCCAAGAGAAGCGCTTCGATGAAGTGCTCACGTTGCAAACCGACGCGAGTCGCTCCGCAGGTTTACTGCAAAGCCTGTCCAAAACCTTCCGCATGGTTATGCAGTCTTTGCTACTCGGACTCGGCGCGCTGCTCGCGCTGCGTCAAGAAATCTCACCCGGCATGATGATCGCAGGCTCGTTGCTGCTCGGCAGGGCGCTCGCGCCGATCGATATGTTAGTAGGCACATGGAAGGGCTTTACCCTTGCGCGCGGTCAATACGATCGTCTCGGTCAACTGCTCAATCAAGTTCCAAAAGACGCAGACACCATGTCGCTGCCGGCACCGACGGGCAAACTCTCAGCCGAGCAGGTGATGGTTGTGCCGCCCGGTTCGAAAAATATTGTGGTGCGCGGCGTAAACATGGAACTCAACGCCGGCGAAGCGCTCGGCATCGTTGGCCCGAGCGCCTCGGGTAAGTCTTGTCTCGCACGCGCACTGCTCGGAATTTGGCCAACTTACAGCGGCAAAGTCCGTTTAGACGGCGCCGACATTTTCGCGTGGGACCGTGCTGAACTTGGCCCCTACGTTGGCTATCTGCCGCAGGATATCGAACTTTTTGATGGCTCGATTTCTGAGAACATCTGTCGCTTCGGCGATGTCGACCCCGACAAAGTGGTCGAGGCGGCGAAGACAGCCGGCGTTCACGACTTGATCCTCCACCTGCCTCAGGGCTATGACACGGTGATCGGCGGATCGGGCGGCATTTTGTCGGGCGGTCAGCGGCAGCGCATTGGTCTTGCCCGCGCGATTTATGGCTCGCCCAAATATCTCGTATTAGACGAGCCTAATTCGAATCTCGATGATCAAGGCGAGCGCGAATTAGTCGAGGCAATACGCCGCATTAAGGCGGAGGGCGCGACGGTCATTATCATTACGCACCGCACGATGGTGCTGCAGTGTGTCGACAAGATTTTAGTTATGCGCGACGGCGCGGCGTCTCACTTCGGTCCCCGTGACCAAGTACTCGCAGCGCTCGCCGCACCGCAGGATAAAAAGCCTGCGCTGAGACCCGCGTAACGCGTAAAAACGTGAGATCCGAGGCGGGTGCGCAGCGCATCCGCTACCTGAATTTATAAAGACAGCCAGCCGCTTGGCTTACTGAGCAGCAGGCATTGCGAACGAGAAATCCCGTGGACGACGAAAACAAGAACGGCCAAGACAACGAAGCAGCTCACTCGACTAGCTCGACTGACTCAACTAGCTCGACTAACAAGCAGGCGCTCGCCCGCGTGCCGGTCGCCAAAGTGCCCGCGGATCAGGCCATCAAGCCTTCGGCGGTGGACGACGCAGCAACTGCCAAAGCAGAGTCGGCGGCCAAGCCAATCTTGCCCACGCGGCAGCCAAAACCGCAGGCAGCCGGCGCCGATGATCTTGTCGAAACGAGCATGGAGATGCCGCGTCGTGTCGGGCTTACCGTATTCATTCTCGTGTTTGTCGTATTTGGCGGCTGGGCGGCGCTCGCGCCTCTAGACGGCGCAGCTCACGCGCCGGGGCAGGTTACCGTTAAGACCTATAAAAAAGCCGTGCAGCATTTAGAGGGCGGCTTGGTGAGTTCGATTCTCGCGCAGAACGGCGACGTGGTAGAGGCGGGCGAGCCACTGCTCGAAATGGACGACACACAGCCACTCGCGCAGCTCGAAATCGCAAACGCGCAGCTCGTCGCCCTGCAGGCACGCGAAGCGCGTCTCTTGGCTGAGCGCGATAAACTCACACAGATTAGTTTCCCAGCCAGTCTATCCAACGAGAACGCAGCCGAAGAAATCGCCTCTCAGACGTCGATTTTTGAAGCGCGCAAAGCATCGCGCGAAGGCAGCATCGAAGTGTTAGAGCAGCGCATCGGTCAGCTCGAGTCTAAGCTCGTTGGCTTGGCTGCGTTAAAGGACAGCAAGTTAGCGCTTGCCGCGTCGTTTGCCGATGAGCTCGACGACACCCGTGCGCTGCTCGACGAGGGCTTCTCGGACAAAGCGCGCCTGCGTCAGGTCGAGCGCAACCTCGCGAGCTACCAAGGCGAGGCGGCGGATCTGTCGGCGACGATTGCCTCGACCGAGGTGCAGATAGGCGAAACGCGCTTACAAATACTGCAATTAAATCGAGAATTCCAAAACGAAGTCGTGAACGAGCTTGGTGAGGTACAAACGCGGCTCAAGGATGCAGAAGAACGCACCACGGCGCTGCGAGACATCGTGAGCCGTACTATTGTGCGGGCGCCTGTGGCGGGCGTTATCAACGGCATGCAGGTTCATACCGAGGGCGGCGTTATCGGCCCGGGCACAGTCATCGCCGAGATCGTACCGCTCACCGAAGAACTGATTCTCGAGGTACAGGTCTCGCCGCTCGATATCGACCGCGTCTATGAAGGGCAGGAAGCGATGATTCGTTTCTCGAGTTTCGGTAATCGCACGCCAACAATTTTTGGTACGTTACTGAGCCTCTCCGCCGATTCCATCCAAGATCAGAACACTGGGCTTACATACTACCTAGCCCGAATCGAGGTCACGCCCGAGGGCATGGCCGATCTAGGTGATCTTGAACTACTGCCCGGCATGCCAGCCGAGGCGTTTATCGCGACAGGCTCGCGCACGCTGCTGCAGTATTTGTTTAAGCCTTTCTCCAACGCGATGGCACGAAGCTTTATCGAAGACTAAGACCAAACAGCCTGCTAAACACCGCGCGGTGCAGACACTCAGCACCGCGTCGGACGCTGGGTCATCAAACAAAAAACCGGATAAACATTGTGAGCAAAACTTACCGACAGACCGCCGCGAATCGCCCCTTCTTCGTCGCCCATCGTGCGCTTTTTAGACACGTGACACTGGGCGCGAGTTTGCTCGTTGCACTGTCCGGTCCTGTCTCACAGGCGACGGCAGCTGAGCTACCCTCGTTGGGTTCGAGCAATGCGCCTGTCGTGGGTCAGACGCTTCAGGATTTTTTCAGCGCCGCGCTCGACTTCAGCCCTCGCCTGCGTATCGCAGAGGAGAATCTGAACATTGGCGCAGCGAGGCGCAGTGCGGCGAATGGACAGCTACTACCACAGGTGCGCGCGAACGCGAGTTTGTCTGACAACACGCGCAATCAGGCGGGGCAGGAAACGACCTTCGACGGTAACCGCTATTCCCTGCAGCTCACGCAGGTCCTCTTTAACTGGCAGGCGTTCGCCGCACGCGCGCAGGCGGTGCTGCGCGAAGACCAAGCCGAGCAGCTCTATTACAGCGAGCTCGCCATTCTGCTAACCGATGTGGCAGAAAAATATTTCGACGCGCTGCAGGCCCGCGACGCACTCGATTCGATTGCGTCTGAGTATGAGGCCGTTAGCAATCAGCTCGAACAAATCGAATCGCTCTACGCGCGCCAGCTCGCGCAGATCACAGACCTTTATCAGGCGCAGGCAAGCCTCGCTGCGGTCGAAGCCCAGCAGATTCAGTTAGAGAGCCGCCTCGACATTCAGCTCGAGGCACTTAGGTCGGTGAGTGGAATCGAGCCAGGCGAGCTGTTTCGTCTCGCCGAGGACGCAACCGTGCCTCCGCTCGAAAACAATCTGCACTACTGGGTCGATCAGGCAGAGAAAAATAATCATTCGATCAGAGCTCAGAGGCTAGAGTTCGAAGCATCGAAGAAAATGGTGTCGCAGCGGCGCGGCGCTTATATGCCGCAGGTCTCGCTAGTCTTGCAGCGTCAGGACTCGAACGTGGGATTTGATAATATTCCGCTTCAGCGCACCGACAACACCTACATCGGCGTCGATGTCTCAGTACCAATCTACGCAGGCGGTAGCAATCGCGCGGCGGTGCGCGAGGCAAACAGTCAGTCGCTGATCGCCGAGAATGAACTGCGCGGTGTCGAACTCGAAATTGGCGAGACTGTGCGCAGTGCGTATTTGCAGGTACAGGCGAGCGAAAAGATTATCGCTGCTGCACAGAAGCTCGTCGAATCGACTGAGCTTTCTGCGACCGCGATGCAGCGCGGATTCGAACTCGGCGCCGTGACCAGCGTCGATGTGCTCAATGCGATACGCGATCAATTTGGCGCGCAGCGCGACCTGCAGCAAGTGCGCTACGAACACGTCAAATTTCTTCTGCTGCTCAAGCGCGAAGCCGGATTGCTCACGGCCGATGATCTCATCGAGGTGAGCACGTGGCTCGAACCTTCTTCTGGCCGCTAACCGACCCCTATGCCTACTAGCTTCGACAAACTACAGCGAATAACCAGCATCTATTCCGACGTCGAGGACCGGTTTCGGATTACCGGTGAGGTGAGCGACGAATCCACGCGCTGCCTGTGGCTTACGCAGCGTTTACTGCTGAGGTTAGTGCCGCATATTCTCGAGTGGCTAAACGAGATTGCGCGCGCCGAAGGCAAGGGCGATCTCGGTCAGGCGGAGCTGATGCAAGACTTCGCTCAGCAGGCCGCGAAGGCGCGACTCGAGCCTCAGGCAGCGGTGCCGGTACCGACGATGCCAGACCCTAATGCCGCAATCGAGACAACGCTTGGTACGGCCACTGCCGGTCAACAAGAAGCTATTTGGCTGGTGAAGGAGGTCGACATAAGTAAATCGACCAACGGTATTCTGACACTCACGTTTAAGCACGAAAGTGCGAACGGCGTGCAGCTGGCGATGGCACCGATCGAACTGCGGCAGTGGTTAATCATTCTTCACAGCCAGTGGCTGCAGGCCGGCTGGCCGGCGGCGATATGGCCCGAGTGGGTCGACACCTCGCCTAAGCCGAGCGACCAGCCCGTTAAAGAGCTGCACTAAAAATACAGCTCGATAATCTCGAGCATCACCTCATGCAGCGTTTTGCTGCGCTGAGCGTCGCTGTAGGTATAAAATCCTTCGCAGTGACCAACCTCCGGCGGCATCGTGAAGGTGCGTCCTTTATCGAGCGCGAGCACCAGGTCTTCGTAATTGTTTTCTGTATTCTGGCTGTTATAGCAAGTCATCACACGCGCCTTCTCGTTGATCACCGCAGTCGTGTCGATCATCGTGTTAATCGGATTCTGGTTGCCGATCTCGTAGGACATTGCGGTCACGGCAAGCGCGGGCGAGCGTTGCAACGCCCGCCAGACGAGCGCAGCGGCGGCGCGGTGATCGGGATGTGCTTCTAAGGGCGCAGGGAAGAAAACCGTTTTCGGAGAAATTTTCGCAATTTCTGCAGCAGTCTTGGCGACCAGCGCGGGGGTTGCTGCAAGCCCGCGATCGGGCTCGTCCCAGCATTGCAGGCTCGCCAAGCCGAGCGCCTTCGCAGCCTCTCTCACCTCGTTGCGACGAATAGTCACAAGATCGTCGCGATCGCCACCCAATGCGCCGTCGGTTAACACAATTACGTGGGTTTCGACCCCCGCGTCACGCGCGCGCAGCAGCGTGCCGCCCATGCCATAGGTCTCGTCGTCTGCGTGTGGCGCAAAAACAAGCCACGGCCCCGCCGGTAAATCGCTGAGCGAGTAGGGAAGGAGCATGTGTTCTGGATTGAGCATGGCGTTGGTCTCGATGTTTCGATGTTTCAGTGGTTCGGTGAGTCAGAAAAGCGCGCTGCGTTGTTTCGGGTCTTTTTGGCTGCGTGTTAGTGTACAATCATGTCGCGGTTGAGGCTAAGGTTTCACCGCCTTCGCTTGCTGTTGAATTTGCTGGATCGCCGATGTCGCTCGCCTTACTTCGTGATTGGATTGCTACGCCACTGTCAGACCGCCGTTTGGTGAGCAATTTCGCGCGGCAGGAATTCTATGCACAGTTCACGGCGTCGATGGGCGGCTTTCTCTGGCTTATTCTCACCCCCATCGCCAATATTTCAATCTACGCGTTTGTCTTCAGCTATATTTTTAAAGTACGCGCCGCCGAAGGATTCGGCGAAACGGCGTTCGTTCTTTTTATGATGATAGGTTATCTGCCGTGGTTCGCCTTCGCCGATGCGATAGGGCGGTCGACCTCGCTGCTACTCGAAAAAGCACCGCTTATCACGAAAGTAAAATTTCCGGTGCAGGTGATTCCTGTCGTCGGCACGCTCGTGCCTTACCTGACTCATGCCATCGGCTTTGCGCTGCTACTTTTGTATCTAGCGACCCAAGGCTATGTTAATTCGCTTTGGCTGTTGCTGCCGTTTGTCTTTTTTCTGCAACTGCTTTTTACCGCCGGGCTCGTTGCGATTTTATCGTCGCTAAGCGTTTTTCTTCGCGACCTTCAGCAGCTCGTCGCGCTTGCCATTAACGTTTGGTTTTTCCTCACGCCGATAATTTATCCACTCTCGATGATTCAGAGTGACACGGTTAAGAGCTATTTCTTACTTAATCCGATGCACAGCTTCGTGAACCTTTATCGCGAGATCGTGCTGCGCGGCGAACTGCCAATGGTCAATTTGCAGATAGTTATTGTCGTCTCGCTTGTCAGTTATCTCTTTGGCGGCTGGCTTTTTATGCGCATTAAACACGCCTTCGGCGACGTGTTGTAACAGTCGAGGACTTACGCATGATTCATACTCCCCCTCGAGTTATCGTCGAGAACATCAACAAAGATTTTAAGATTTACGAGCGGCCGCAGGATCGTCTCGCCGAGATTATTCTGCGGCGACCGAAGCACAAACTTTATCACGTGCTTCGCGATATCTCGTTCGCGGTGCCCGATGGCCAGAGCGTGGGCATTATCGGAGACAATGGCGCGGGGAAATCGACGCTGCTGAAACTCTTGGTGGGCACGCTGCAGCCCACCAGCGGCAGCATTCGAACGCACGGGCAAGTCGCCGCCCTGCTCGAGCTCGGCGCGGGGTTTCATCCAGAATTTTCCGGTCGCCGCAATATCTACCTAAATGCCTCTCTGCTTGGGGTTCCCGATGACGACATCGCGGCACTGGAACGCGACATTATCGAATTCTCCGAGCTCGGCGATTTTATCGACAGGCCAGTGAAAACCTACTCATCGGGCATGTATGTGCGGCTCGCCTTTTCGATCGCTACCATGGTTCGCCCCGACATTCTGGTTATTGACGAGGCGCTCTCGGTAGGCGATCTCGCCTTCCAGAAAAAATGCGTGCAACGCATGAACGAATTTCGCCAGCAGAATAAAACCATGGCGTTCTGCAGCCACTCGATGTTTCACGTTCAAGAACTCTGCGATATTGCGATCTGGATCGAGAAGGGTGAGATTCGGGAGATGGGCGACAGCCACAAGGTTGTAGGCGACTACGAAGATTTCTGCAACAACAAAAAGTCCTATACCTCGGTGGTCGAAGACTTGCCTCCTCATGGGTCAACAGCAGAAGAGACGTCTTCCGAGGATCAACCCCCTTCGCTCCAAGACTGCCGAATCAACTCGCTGTCGGTATGCAACACAGACGGCGAGGAGATCACCACGATTGATGCGCTGAGCGATGTCGTTCTCGAAATGGAAGTCGAGGTGCTCAACGACGAGATGGAAGGCCACTTCGGGTTCGCGTTTATGCGCTCGGCAGAAGAACCTATCGCTTCGTTTCTCACGACCAACGCCGAAGGTGTCGAACTGCGCCGCTACTCCCGCGGCGAGGTGTTCAAAGTTCGACTCGTGGTCGAGAAGGTCGCGATGCGCGTCGGTGATTTTTACGTGCTGGGCGGACTGGCCGATAAGAGCGGGCTGCTATGGTACGAAACCAAGTTCAGCAAGCAACTTAGCATGAACGCCAACAAGGGCGTGGGTCCGATCACCATGCAGGCAACGTGGAGTCTGGACGCCTAAAATTTCGGTAGCGTCTTATAAGGGTTAAT
>Ga0222714_10006620_pt1 | contig 10780 bp, 11 predicted proteins | sample C33_3DmetaG_FD_165048 | JGI IMG/M metagenome (GOLD analysis project Ga0222714, IMG submission 165048) | Estuarine water microbial communities from San Francisco Bay, California, United States - C33_3D | ecosystem: Environmental > Aquatic > Marine > Unclassified | place: USA: California... | reverse complement strand
CCTGCTTTTGCGTGTTGCACCGCATGGTTACCAGAAAGGCCACCAAGCGTATTAATATATTTTTCTGTATTTAATAATTTCCAAAGTTTTTTTGATAATTGTTTTGATACGGTATATTCGACGTTAAATGTCCCTCTAAGCTTTTCTACATCTTCTGCTGAAAAGGTAGTTTTTGTACTTTCGATTCGTTTCTTTTCTATGGTCTCTAATATTGCTTCAGCATTAGGCATTCGATGTCTCCTCATTATTGGTTTGTATGTCTTGCATTCCTGAGCCACCCCAGTCTTGATCGTCTTCTCTTACGTAAATACCACGTTGTTGAAACTGGCACTCTTTCGCCACTTGCGTATTTAGTCCAAGTTTTTCCTCTAGGTATTTGGTAAATAGTTCGCTTGTTTTGTTAATCATGGTATTTCTCCTTGTTTGTTTGTAAATTTACAATATTTTCAAATAATAAAGATTGGAAGAAAAATGTTGATATTGCTTGTAAATTTGAAATTAAATATTGACTAATAAATTTTCAAATTGTAAATTTTGTAAATCTTATGAGTGCACAAATTGGCTTTAAAATTAAAACAGCAAGAAGAAAATTAGGGTTAAATCAGCTGGAATTATCTAAAAAACTTAACATTTCGCCTAGTTATTTAAATTTAATTGAAGCAGGAAAACGAAAAGTCAGTGTAGATTTGCTCATCAAAGCATCAGAGGAATTAAATTTAGATTTAAAAAAATTATCCACTAAGAACGATGCTGGATTGTTGCATGATTTGCAAGATCTCTTGAGTGATAATTTATTTGAAGATTTAGATATAACGAATCTAGAAGTTAAAGATTTAATCGAAAGTAATCCGCTTATATCAAAAGCACTTATTAGACTAGGAGATGTCTACCGAAAAAAAAATACAGAACTACATGATCAAATAGAAGTTATTTCTGGTGGCAATGTTACGAATGATAAAACTACGTTTCCTGGAGAAGCAGTTTCTGATTATTTGCAAGAACACCAAAATTATTTTCCTAAATTAGAAGAATATGCCAATAAATTATTTTCTAAAGTAAATCGTAAAGATAAAACAAGGTACGTTTTATTAGTCGAGTATTTAAAAAAAGTTCATAAAATTGAAGTAGAAGATATTGTGCCAAAGCATGAGGCTTTATTTTCTAAAAAATATGTTCCAGAAAAAAAGAAATTGTATTTATCTGATTACCTTACTTTAGAGTCAAAAAAAATTTATTGTGCTGCTCAAATTGTCCAAATGGAATGTATGGATATTATTCATGAATACTTACAAGATTTTAATTTTCCATCCGACACAGCAAAACAACTTACAACAATAACATTAATTAATTATGCAGCTGCTGCTATCCTGATGCCTTACAAATTATTTTATGAGGAGTGTAAAAAATATCGTTATGATTTAGAATTATTACAGCATACCTTTGCTGTTTCTTTTGAACAAGTTGCGCACCGTGTTACTTGTTTACAAAATCCTAAAATGAGAGGCATTCCTTTTCATATGTTGCGAGCAGATATTGCAGGAAACATTTCGAAACGTCTTTCTCTATCAGGAATTCAAATTCCACGTTACGGTGGAGCTTGTCCACGTTGGAACATTCATTCTTCATTTATGTTGCCAGGAAAAATTCATTGCGCTTTATCAAAAATGCCAGATGGTGAAGTATATGTTTGTATTGCAAGAACCATAGAAAAAGGAATTGGCAGATATGGAATTTACCGAAGTATTTTGAGTATTGGTTTAGGCTGCCAATTAAAATATGCCAAAGATTTTATTTATTCGGATACCTTAAATTTAAAAGATGAAAGCGCTGCTATCCCAATTGGTGTGAATTGCAGAACATGCCCAAGAATGGATTGCCAACAAAGGGCGTTTCCACCCATTAACAAAAACCTTAATATCAATTTGAATAGCAGAGGCGTGTCTGCTTACGTAAGTGAAACTTCTTAAATTAACGTTTTATTTTAAATAGGTAGCCAAGTTTAAATGTAGCTGTCCATGCAATCAGCATTAGCCCCACTAATGATTGAAGACCAACAACAATTCTCATATTGCCTAAAGGATAAATATCACCAATACCAAGCGTTGTGTAGTTAGTGATAGAAAAGTAGAAAAAATCAACAAAACTATCTTGTAAATTACCAGCAAAGAGTTCTGTTGCTGCGAAATGATGAAAACAATAGGCATAAAAAAATGCAAATAAAAAAACGTGAGTTAAATGTGAGCAGAACAAGACTAAAGAAAATTTAGCAAATACAAGGTAGTTGATGCTTTTGAATTTCGCGATTGTTAAGTAATTAATCACAATACCATGAATAACAATACTTAATGCAACCAATACAAAAGTAAAAAAAGAAAAATAAAACATTAGTATTAGTAATAATTTTTTTTATGAAACTTCACAACATATATTCTTATATTAGATTGTTTTCAACGCGCTATTGAATAAAGTAAAGAATATTTCTTATGAGTGAAAAAAAAATAGCCACCAAAAAAAGTAGTTTAATCAGTATTGTCGTTAATGTTTGTTTGGGTACTGCACAAATTATTCTTGGTTTTTTTTCTGGTTCACAAGGATTGGTAGCGGATGGAATTCATTCTTTATCCGATATGTTTTCTGACTTTGTTGTATTAGTTGCTAATCAACATAGTCACAAAGATCCAGATCATGATCATCCTTATGGACATCAGCGTTATGAAACTGCAGCCTCTTTATTTATTGGAGTTTCCTTAATTGCAGTTGGAGTAGGAATGTTATGGAATGTCATCACTAGTTTACTGGAACCTGATATGACGAGACAAGTAAAATGGATTGCGTTGTGGGTTGCTTTAGGTTCGTTAGTTATTAAAGAAGGTTTATTTCAGTACATGATCTATGTGGCAAAGAAAGTGAAATCTTCTATGTTGGCTGCCAATTCTTGGCACGCAAGATCTGATGCTGCATCTTCCTTAGTCGTTGCACTCGGAATTATTGGAGCGTTACTTGGTTACCCTTTGTTTGATACAATTGCTGCCTTAGTAGTTGGATTAATCATTGTGAAAATGGGCTGGGGTTTTGCCTTAGAAGCATTTCATGATTTGATGGACCGATCGTTATCCGATGAAATGGAAAAAAAAATTACTACTATTATTTTAGCAACACCTGGCGTGAAGGGTTGTCATGATTTAAAAACGAGAAAAATGGGGGATATGATTTTAGTCGATGCTCACATTGAAGTAGATGCAAAACTTACCTTGCAAGAAGGTCATGATATTGGTGTGAATGCCAGAAATGCAGTAATGCAAGCAATGCCTGTGCTAAATGTTATGACCCATATTGATCCAGTATAATTTAGCAACCGTTAAAAAAATTCCAATTATTTTTATCTTCAAAGCGCTCCAAGCCATGTTTGTATGGTTTGGAAAAAGGAACTCGAATAAATAAATATAAAAAGATACCTGCTAAAAAAGTAGTCATAGATTCATAATAATCAAGAAAGAGTAAAAAACCAAATTTTTATTAAACTTGTTAAACTAATAGAACCCTCTATTATTTTATTAACTTGATTTAATAATTCACTATGAGCTGGACGAACAATTCAAACACCAAAGCAATTGTAGCTATGTTAGTCGCAACAATCGCACTTTCGAGCATGACTGTGTTTGTAAAAATCATTGGTCCTGATTTTCATCCCATTCAAATTACATTTTTGCGAGCTGTCATAGTATTACTTGTTCTATCTCCATTCATTTTGAAATCAGGAGTCAGAGATGTTGTCTCTACCCATAAGCCAGTGCTTCATATTTTTAGAGCCTTAGCAGGAGCTGCGAGTAATATTTTATATTTTTATTGTTATCAGCGTATGTCCATTGCTGATGTGACTGTGATTGGTCAAGCAGTACCCATTTTTGTTTGTATTTTAGCAACTATATTTTTGCAGGAAAAAGTTGGCTGGAGAAGATGGACGGCAATCTCTTTTGGTTTTTTAGGAGTCGTTCTGGTAATTAATCCTGCAGGACAAATTCAGATTGAATCTCTTATCGCTTTGTTAGCTACTTTATTATTTGCAAGCACATTTTTATTTATGCGAGTTCTTGGTAAAACTGAAAGTCCAACCACAGTTGTTTTTTATTACATGAGTATTAGCGTTATCGTCACTGGTTTAGCACAACCCTTTGTTTGGAAAAGTGTATCGAGTGATTTTTTATGGTTAATGCTGGGCGTTGGAGTTTCTGCTGCGATAGGACAAATGCTAATGAGCTATTCCTTAAAAAATGCGGAAGCATCGATCATTACTCCTTTTAAATACTCAGGAATTATATGGGCAATAATCTTTGATATTATTATTTGGGACTTGTCGCCTATCTTTAGCACGATCGTAGGTGGCCTCATTATTACTCTGTCTGGTATTTATATTTTTCAAAGAGAAACCAAAGCAAAAGCTAAATAAATTTATTCTTAAAGCGGTAATACCAAATTACTTTAAAAATAATAATTCCTACAATAGGCATTACAATCATCGCTGTGCGAAGAGGAATAAACTCTCCCGCATATCCCAAAATTAATCCACCTAAAGTTAAAAAACCAAATGACATCGTAGACCACCAGGTAAGCACTCTTGCCCGATATGAATCATCTACTTCTAATTGAATAATCGTTTGACTGCCAATACCAACAGAAGTTGCAGTAAATCCAGCTACCAGAAATAAAAAAGAAGAAACATAAAGATTATTAAAAAAAACTATAAATACAGCAACCACAAATCCTACATACAGCATTGGTAAAATTACTTTTTCTGCTTTGAAACCAGCTTTTTCTCCAAAACCTACCCACATACTTCCAAGTAAAGCTCCAAGACCAGTTGCTGCAGTAATTAACGATAAACCAAAACTTCCATTTTTTAAAATTTCACCAGCAATCGTGGGCTGGATCTCAAGCATACCACGAACAAAAAAACCATTCATTAAAACTAAAAATAAACATTTAAAAATAATTTCATTGTTAATAGCAACTTTCCCACCTTCAATTAAACGAGTAAAAAATTTTTGATTTTGTTCCAATGATTTTTTCCGATTATTTAATTTAATTAAAATTAAAACAGGGATCAAAGGAAGATACGTTAGTAGTGCTACGATAAATGTAACTTCTAAATTAAAAAACAGAATTAACAATCCTGCAATACTTGGACCAATCACTCGTGATGCATTAAATGAAGCTGCATTTAAGCCTACAGCACTCGATAACATTTCACGCGGAACTATTTCTGAAATAAAAACTAACCTTACTGGATGATAACAAGCTTGAATAACGCCTTGAATGATAGAAAGAGTAGCTAAAGTAAAAAGAGTGTGGGCATCGAGATGCTCTAAATACCAAATACCAGCTCCAATAAAAAACATAAAAATTTTTAGATAGAGACTTGCCTTTCTCATATCCCATTTTTCAGCAAACACTGCAAACAATGGACCAAACATTCCAGCTGGTGCCATTAACGACAAAGTGACAAAACTGGTCCAAAAAGTGGAGTGAGTTAATTCCCAAGTAAGCCAACCCACTCCAATTTTTTGAATCCAAGTTCCAAGTAGTGAAAGAGTATTGGTAATAAAATAAAGTACAAAAGTTTGGTTATGAAGAGCGTTCATTTATTCTTTGTTTGATACGAAGGGATACGGATATAGCTTTGCTAAGTTTTTTTAAATAAAAATTTAAAGATAAACAGTTATCTATAAAATTAGTTCGATTATATGGATAATTAGATTTTCCTATAGTCATATATACTTTTGGTTGTGCTGATTTTTTTTGACTCTTTTAAAAAGATGTATTTATGTCAGCTATTACAAATCAAAAGGGGATAAAGAAATGAAAATCTTAAAAAAGATAATTGCACTGATGGTAATTTGTTTAGTTCCGTCAATTGCATATTCAAAAACATTAAAAATTGGGGCTGCTGGAGAACCTAGTTCTATCGACCCGCATTATCACAATATTGGACCTAACAATATGTTTGCGACCAATATTTTTTCTATGCTAGTGGGACAAGATGAAAATCAGCAAACTGTTCCAGATCTAGCTACATCATGGAAACCAATTAACGACACGACTTGGGAATTTAAACTAAGAAAAGACGTGAAGTGGCATGATGGAAGTAAATTCACAGCGGACGATGTTATCTTTACGGCATCAAGAGCACCCAATGTTCCAAAATCTCCTGCAAGTTTTGGAATTTATTTAAAAGGTAAAACGTTTGTTAAAATTGATGACTATACGGTTCATGTAAAAACGGAAAAGCCTTATCCATTAATGGCAAACGATCTTAGTGTTGTTAAAATTATTTCTAAAAAACACGGAACAAATGCTACGACAGAAGATTATAATAGTGGCAAAGCAGCGATTGGAACGGGTCCTTACAAATTTAAACAATATGTTAAAGGAGACAAAATAATTTTAGAAAGAAATAAGGATTATTTTGGAAAAAAACCTGAATATGACATGGTTGAAATAAAACCAATCAAGTCTGGACCTGCACGGGTTGCGGCATTACTTTCGGGTGATGTAGATTTGATTGATGGTGTTCCACCAGTAGATGTGAAAAAGTTGAAAAAAAATAAAAAAGTTCAACTTAGCAGTGGACCCTCCAATAGGGTGATCTATTTACACATCGATCAATTTAGAGAAGACTCTCCACATGTAAGAGCGATTGGTGGAGGAAAAATTAAAAATCCTCTAATGGATGTAAGAGTGAGAAAAGCAATTTCTCTTGCAATTAATCGTGATGCTATGGTTGCAAAAGTGATGGAAGGTCTTGCTATTCCTGCTGGTCAATTATTACCAAAAGGATTTCATGGTGTTTCAGCAAATATGAAACCAGATCCATATGACATTAAAACTGCAAAACAACTCATGAAGGATGCAGGCTATGGAAAAGGATTTGAATTAACTATTCATGGTCCTAACGATCGATACATCAATGATGCAAAAATTGCAGAAGCATTAGGACAGATGCTTTCAAAAATTGGTATCAAATGTAAGATTGAAACTATGCCAAAAGCTGTTTACTTCAAACGAGCGTCCGCTGGTGGTCCAGACAAAACTCCAGAATTTAGTATGATGGTACTAGGTTGGGGAGCTGGATCGGGAGAAGCTTCTTCCCCATTAAAATCTTTATTAGCAACGCATAATAAAGAAAAAGGTATGGGCGGAGCTAATCGAGGAAGACACTCTGATGCTAAAGTGGATGCTTTAATTGACAAAGCTTTGGCTACAGTTGATTCAGCTGCACGAGGTAAAATCCTTGCAGAAGCTACAGAAATAGCTGTTGGAAAAAACTACGGTATCATTCCAATCCATTATCAGGTGAATACGTGGGGCTCAAAAGCTGGGTACTCTTATTTACCTAGAACGGATGAATATACAGTGGTTGAGGGTTTTGGAAAAAAATAAAACATTCCAACTTTAACTTAATTAAAACAACAAAAATCCAGGAATAACATTCCTGGATTTTTGCTAAGCAGAACTAAAGTCAACCTAGGTACACATGACAGTTTACATCCTTCAGCGGACTTTACAGAGTTTCATAGTTTTGTTTGTCATGTCATTAATCGTTTTCTGTGGAGTAAACTTGATTGGTGATCCTGTATACATGATGATCAGCCCCGAGTCTGAACCAGCAGAAATTGAAAGAGTAATCAAAGAATTTGGTTTTGATAGACCTGTACTTGAACAATACTGGTTTTTTTTAAAAAATGTTGTGAATGGTGATTTTGGACGATCTTTTGTTCAAGGCATACCGGCACTTCCATTAATTCTGGAAAGATTTCCGGCAACAATTGAACTTGCAGTCTTTTCTCTTTTTATCTCCTTAGTGATTGCGTTACCGTTAGGAGTTTATGCTGGACTGTATCCAGAAAGGAAAGCAAGTAAAATTATTATGTCTGGATCTATTCTAGGATTTTCAATGCCAACGTTTTGGGTTGGCATTATGTTAATCATGCTGTTTGCTGTAAAGTTAGATTGGCTTCCATCCATTGGTAGAGGTGAACTTGGAACGTTTTTAGGAATTGAAAGTTCATTATTTACCTTAAATGGTTTGTCGCATATTTTTTTACCAGCTTTAAACCTTGCTCTGTTTAAACTTTCTTCCGTATTACGTTTAACGAGAGCTGGTACCAGAGAAGTAATCCTGCAAGATTATATTAAATTCGCAAGAGCTAAAGGTCTTTCTCATGCGAGAGTGATTAACGTTCATTTATTAAAAAATATTTTAATTCCTATTGTTACAGTGATCGGTCTGGAGTTTGGATCTTTGGTGGCTTTTTCTACAATTACAGAAACTGTTTTTGCATGGCCAGGAGCGGGAAAATTAATTATCGATTCTGTTTATAATTTAGACAGACCCGTTATCGTTGCTTATCTCATTATTATTGTTGCGTTCTTTGTGTTCTTAAATTTAATTGTAGATATCCTGTATAGTTTTTTAGATCCAAGGGTACGAATAAAAGGATCTAGCGAATGACACAAAATAATAAATACGAATTATTAGCAAAAATCTGGAGTGAGTTTTCAGAAAATAAAATTGCAGTCGTTGCTTTAGTCTGTTTTAGTATTATTCTTTTTGTTGCCGTTTTTGCATCCGTTATATCGCCAACCGATCCATATGATTTAGCAACAGTGACCATCATGAACAGTAGACTTCCACCATTGGAAGAGGATTTTTCTGGCAATGTATACTGGCTAGGAACCGATGGTGCGGGCAGAGATATGTTATCTGCTATTTTTTACGGCCTAAGAATAAGCTTAAGTGTTGGCGTATTATCAGGTGTTTTTGCCTTAATTGTCGGTGCTTTTTTTGGCATTTCCGCAGCTTACTTTGGTGGAAGATATGAAACTTTAGTCATGCGAATTGTAGATATTCAATTAAGTTTCCCCTCCATTCTGGTTGCTCTGATTATTTTAGCAGCTTTTGGCAAGGGAGTTGAAAAAACTATTTTGGCTCTTGTCTTAGTCCAGTGGGCTTATTATGCAAGAACCGCAAGAGCTTCTGCTTTAGTTGAGAGTAGAAAAGAATATGTAGATGCAGCAAGATGTTTATCTTTGGGTAATTTACGTATTATGCTCAATCACATACTTCCTAATTGCATCCCTCCTTTAATTGTCGTTGGAACGTTACAAACAGCTCATGCTATTTCTTTGGAGGCAACCTTAAGCTTTCTTGGTTTGGGTCTACCACAAACAGAACCATCCTTAGGTTTGTTGATAGGAAATGGTTTTGAATATGTTCATACAGGTGATTATTGGATTAGTATTTTTCCAGGCATTGCTTTGCTGATTACAATTGTCTCTATTAATTTAGTAGGGGATCAGTTGCGAGATATGTTTAACCCTAGATTAAAACGATAAAGCATGAAACCAATTTTAACAGTTGAAAATTTAAAAACTTACTTTTTTAGAAAAGAAGGAGTTGTCAAAGCTGTGGATGACATTAGTTTTCATATTAATCCAGGGGAGATTGTTGGTTTAGTGGGAGAGTCTGGATCGGGAAAAACGATTACTGGTTTTTCTATTTTAGGATTAATTGACTCCCCAGGAAAAATAGTTTCTGGAAATATAAAATTTAAAGATATGGATCTGCAAAGAATATCTCCAAAACAAATGCAAGATATTAGAGGCAATCGAATTGCAATGATTTTTCAAGATCCTATGATGACCTTAAATCCAGTGTTGCGTATTCAAACACAAATGATCGAGACTATTAAAGCTCATAACAAAACGATTTCTAATCAAGATGCTTACGATACCTGTAGAGATGCATTAGGTCTGGTTGGTATTTCTTCTCCCGATGAAAGGATGAAAGCTTACCCCCACCAATTTTCTGGAGGAATGAGACAACGTGTTTCTATTGCAATAGCTTTGTTAAATAAACCAGATTTAATTATTGCGGATGAGCCAACAACTGCATTGGATGTTACGATTCAAGGACAAGTAATTTTTGAAATGCAAAAACTATGTAAAGAGTCTGGAACCGCTTTGTTATGGGTAACCCATGATCTTGCTGTCGTTGCTGGAATTACAGATCGAATTTCTGTGATGTATGCAGGACGTATTATTGAACAAGGATCAACGGATAAAATTATTAACCAACCTTTACATCCCTATACGCAAGGATTAATCAAAAGTGTTCCTAGTAAGAATAAAAAGGGCGAAAAACTTCATCAAATTGATGGAATGGTTCCTTCCATGTTTTCCCTTCCCAAAGGTTGCGCTTTTGAAGAGCGTTGTTACTTGCGATCTGAACAGTGCAAGCAAGAACAACCTTTTGAAATCCAACATGCGGATGGACGTTTTTTACGTTGTTTGAATATAGGTAAGCAAACATGAAACATATTCTTGAAGTAAAACAAGTGACTAAAAAATTTGTAAAGTCTTTAGATAAGACTGCAAAATTTGTTAATTATTTTGGCGGTTCTTATAAAGAAGAGGTGGTGCATGCGGTTGATGATGTTTCATTTAATATTCAGTCAGGAGAAGTAGTTGGAGTAGTAGGTGAGTCTGGTTGTGGCAAATCTACTTTAGGAAGAATGATTGCTGGGATTATGCCTCTAACGAAAGGTAGTATTGCTTTTAAGGAAAAGCATTATGTTGGGTATGTTAATGATAAGTATCAACAAGATCATGCGATTGATCTTAAGATACAAATGATTTTTCAAGATCCATTCTCCTCACTTAATCCTAGAAAAAAAGTGGTAGATATTATTTCTGAAGCACCTATTCATCATCAAATCATTTC
>Ga0222714_10006618_pt1 | contig 10783 bp, 8 predicted proteins | sample C33_3DmetaG_FD_165048 | JGI IMG/M metagenome (GOLD analysis project Ga0222714, IMG submission 165048) | Estuarine water microbial communities from San Francisco Bay, California, United States - C33_3D | ecosystem: Environmental > Aquatic > Marine > Unclassified | place: USA: California... | reverse complement strand
CAAACATCGGGAGCATCTGTTGCACTGCGGATACCAGCACGTTCATCTCATCCGCGACGGGGCCTCACCCGACCCCAGCCCGGCACCGGACGAAGTCGCACAGCTCAAGAAAGAATTGGGCCTGACGGCTCCGCTCGTGGTGGGGTTGATGGGTTCGCTCACGTTCAGCCCGACGCTGAAGATCTGTTACGGCTGGGATCTGGTGGAAGCCCTCGCGCAGTTGCCGGAAGACCAGGTGCAATGCGTCATCATCGGTGACGGTAATGGGCGGGCTTGGCTGGAGGAAAAGGCGAAAGCGTTGGGGGTGTGGTCGCGCATCCGTTTCTGCGGGCGCATCCCGTATGAAAAAGTGCCGCTCTACCTACGCGTGCTGGATGTGGCGCTCTCCACGCAAACAAACAATCTCGCCGGGCAAGTGCGGACCACCGGCAAACTGCCGGAGTATATGGCCGCCAGTTGTTATATCCTAGCCAGCCGCGTAGGAGATGCCGAGGTCTTGCTGCCTACGGGGATGACTTTGGCGTATGAGGGAGCGGTGGATGCCCATTACCCCGCTAGGCTGGCGCAACGGATCAATGAGTTGCGGCAGCATCCAGAACAACTGAAAGAACGAGAAACCTTACCGGCGATGGCCCAACGTCATTGCGCCTATGAGGTGCTGGCCAAGGAATTCAAGCAGGTGTTGCTGGAGACGGGAAAACGTATCCGTGCCAAGCGAGGGTGAGTTGAAACTCAGAGCAGCTTGCCGATGAGGATAAGCTGCAGGATGGTGACCAGGAAGAGGAGAAACCAGACGAAGCGCTCGCGCCAGCTCAGGTTCCGGCGCTTCACTTCGGAGAGCCAGCACTGGAGCTTCACGGAGCCGAGCTCGATGATATCGCCATTCCGCAGGCGAACCTGCTCGACCGACTCGCCATTCACACGGAGTAACGCGCCAGCATAACCGTTCAGGAGAAAGCCTTCCTCGGCATCAAAGCCCACTTCGGCGTGTTCATCCCAGACCCCGGCTTCTTCCAAGCGGATGTCTGAACGGACAGAACGCCCGATCTGCAAAGGAAAAGTCTCGGCCTCCCACACGGTGGCCTGACGGGTACCGGCGATGGCCCGAATCTGGAGCATCAGTTTTTAGTACCACCTGCGCGGCACCATAATGCGATCACCGGGATATACTGGTAAATCTAGTTCCGGTTTTTTCTGGGCCTTGTTGCAATCAACGATGAACTTCTTACCGTCCACGCGGGTCAATTCCACTTTCTTGCGATCAGCGAAATCCGTAAAGCCTTGGGCCGTGGCGATCGCCCGCAAAACCGTTTGCTGGCCAGCATACACATAGCGATTGGGTATCTTCACTTCGCCATCCACAAAGAAGAAACGGTCCTCGGCCCGCACGGTGACCACCAGATTGGGATAAAACTTGGGGACATACTTGGCGTGAACATCGCGCTGCAACTCACCCACGGTCTTGCCCTCGGCCTGAACGGCTCCGATGTGCTTCAGCGTGATGGTACCATCATCCTTGATGCGTTCTTCATGCGTGGGCAAATCAGGACCATTCTGGAAGGTCAGGGTGACCAGATCGCCGTTACGCAGCTTGTCGTCCATTGGGGGATTGGTTCCTGCAGTCGTCCCACCAGTCGTGTTTGTCCCGGTGGTGGCGCATCCAGATACCAGCAATGCCATGGTCAACCACGCCCACATCATTCTCCCGCTAAAAAACAGCTTAACCATAACCTAATAGACAGCGATTTATGCCAATTGTTGCAAGGAACAATTAATATTTTTGTTTCACCGAGACCTTATCGTCCGTGGTTTTCTTGGGGGCTTCCGGCTTGGCCGTCTCCTTTTCCTCCATGGAATCCTCCGAGCGGGCGTAGTGGTTGTAGTGATAACCGCTGTGATAATAGTAGTACGAATCCGACGACAGATTGATGTTGTTCAACACCACGCCGAGCAGATTACCCCCCACCTTGTCGATGGTCAGCTTGGCGCGGACGGTCATCGGCTGCGGGTACTTGCGGTACTGCACCACGAGCAGGGTCATATCCATCATGCTCACGAGGATGGACGCATCACTCACGCCCAGGATGGGCGGAGCATCAAAGAACACGAAGTCATACCGCTGCTTCACGTTATTGACGAATTCCTTCATCTGCGGCGAGTTCAAGATACCCATGGCGCTGGCGGGGAGGCGGCCGCTGGGCAGGAAATCCAGCCCCTTCACCGGCGTCGTCTGGATGACCTCTTCCAAGTTGCGCTGGCCCAGGAGGAAGCTCGTGAGACCGATGCTGTTGGAGACATTGAACGCCTTGTGCAGGCTGGGACGGCGCAAGTCCGTATCCACCAACAGCACGCGATGTCCGTTCTGAGCAAAGATGGTGGCGGTGTTCAGGATGGACGTGGACTTACCTTCACCCGCGCCACCGCTGACCATGGTGATGGTGTTCAAGCGTTCATCCTTCCGGCCGAACAGCACATTCGTGCGCAATACCCGGTAAGCCTCCGCGTGCGGACTGTCTTCCCCTTCTTCAAAGAGCGGGCCGACGTTCTGCGGGATGACGCCGACGACCGGGGCCTGCAAAGCCAGCTCCACGTCGTCGATCGTCTTCATGCTGGTATCGAGATACTCGACGAAGAAGGCGAGGCCCAAGCCGACGACGAGCCCGACGACGATGCCCAAAGCGATGTTCAGCGGGACGTTCGGGCGATAGGGTTTCAAGGGCGGCTTGGCCACATCCACGGTTTCCACCATGGTGAGGCGGGGCAGCTCAGCTTCAAATTTTTCCTGCCGGGAGCGGAAATCGAAGAGCCGGCGGACTTCCATCTTGTCCTCCAAGTCACGTTTGGCCTTGGCGTAAGGACCAGCGAGGGTCTGCATCTTCTGATCTTTGGCTTTGGCTTCCTCGACCGACTGCACCAGTTTTTCCCACTGTGCTTTGGCCGCATCGGCTTGCACTTGCAAACCCTGCATGGTGTCCTTGACCACTTGGTCGATGAGCTTTTGGTTCTGGGCCAGCCCGTCGTCCAGCTTCAATATCTCCGTATGTTGCGGGGAGAAATCCTTCAAGCTTATAGCCCGCTTCTGCAATAACTCGTCACGGCTGCGGAGCAGGCTGTCCAGCTGGTTAACGAACTGGACCTGTAAGATCGAAGAGGGAAGTTCTTCCTTGGGTATCTGTTTGAGCCCATCCAGTTTGGTACGACGCTCATCATAAAGCGACTCGGCCTCGATACGTTGCCCCTCCAGTCTCCGTAGCGTCTCGGTATCCAGTGTCTGCACCACCGGGCTGCCGCTGGTGAAATCGGTGATGCCAGCCTCTTCGCGCAACTGGTCCACCTTGGCCTGAAGCGCTTCGACCTCTTTATCCAGCTTCCCCCGTTCTTCCTGAAACTTGTCGATACTGCTCTTGGCATAGCGCAGGATGCGTTCCTGACGGATGTCACGGTAGACCTCCACGATTTTGTTCGCGATCTCCGCCGCCTCCTTGCGGTCCTCACTGATAACCCCTATCTCGATGATGCTGGTGTTGCGGATATTGCGCACCCGCAGGCGCTTGCTAAGAATGGCGTAAGTCTCCGTGGTCTCCAGCGGACGTTCCATCCCGAAGCGTTTGGCCCAGCGCTCATTGAGCTTCATGTCCTTATCCTCGATGACCTGATTGAGGACTTCGGTGGACTGGATACGCTCAAACTGGGTCTGGATGAAAAACAAATCGAAGCCCATCTGAGTCTGTTTACCCATCACCGAGGTGACATCGGCCATGTCCTTATCCACCGCGATGCTGGCGGTGGACATATACGTCTTGGGCAGCCAAAAGGTGATGACCGTGGTGGTGGTCACCACCAGCAAGAACACCACCATGATGAGCACTTTGCGGACGCGCAGGATGCGCCAGTAATCCAAGAAGTGCAGCTGGGCCTCGCTGTCTTTGACCTGGGGGGCTGGGGGTAAAGCTTCCATATGTAACGAATAAAAACGGGGAGGCCAGTAGTGATACCAGCCTCCCCTGATGGTTAAATCAAGTCTTAGTAACTGGCACGGATACCGATGTAGACCCGGTTGCGGGTGTAGCTACGGTTGCCCGTGGTGATATCAGAGTCCAAACGGTCATAGTTGTAGCCGGTTTCAGCCGTGAGATACTGGTTGATCTCATACGCGACGTTGAGGCCGACCGTGAAGTAATTGTCGGAGGAGCCGTCCTGCGGACCTTGATTGAATTCCGAGTATTGATATTGGGTGAGCAGGTTGGCCGTCAGCTTCGGCGTGATGCGGTGATTTACCGTACCATACACTGCCGTGGCCTGCTGGTCCAATGAGTTGTTAACATCCGTGGAGGAACGGTTGTGCTTCACACCCACCTGGAAGTAGCTGCCTTCACCGTAGCTGTAGCTGCCGTAAACATCCACATAAGGGCTGACCGTGCTGTCGCTCACACCTGGCACCGCATTCGGGAACTCAGTGTACTGACCACCGATACGGGCCGACCCGGTCAATTGCGGCGTGAACGTATGATCCGCACCGATATAGAGGTAATGGGAACGGCTATCGCGGGTCGTGGAGGAAACTAAATTAGGCGGAGGCAACACCGGCACAGGAGCAGTGATTTGGTCGCCATTGGAGTGTTCCGTCACGTTAAATTGGTAGCCAAAAATACCGATCGTCGTCGGCTGGATGTTCCAGCGGGAGTTGAGTGTCACCAGATGCTCCGTGCGGTCCAAACGGGCGGAGAGGGAGTTAGGACCTTCCTGCTCGTAATTGTACCAAGAGTTCTGATAGCCGACCTCGAAGCCCAGCAGACGGGTCACATCCGCACCAAAAGTGAAACCGGCGATATTGCGCATGTTGTCACCCTCGGAACGAAGCGGACGGGTCAGAGTGACGGGGTCCAACAACTGGGGCTCTTGTGCGATGGCGAAGCTCTCGGACACTTCCAAGCGGTAGCGCGGGCTGAAGTTGTGGTTCAGGCGGGCTTGGAACTGGTGGCTATGATCCGCCGTATCCTGCGGGCGGTCCTCATAGTATTTCATGCTGTAGGTGTATCCCGCAGTCAGGGAAGTCTGCTCCTTGACGAAATTCACATTGGCGGACGGGCTCAACTCAAAGCCCAAGCTGGAACGAGATGGAGTTACGCCGGGGCTGGGGCTGGAAGGAGCTGTGGCGTAGTTGTCATCGTAGAAACCACGCAATGTCGCTGAAACGTTCCAGATCTTTTGTTGTGCCTGGGCGGTCTGCACAGCGGCAAGACCCACTACCATCACACCTGTCGCGGCAAGAATTCTTTTTGTCATAACAGCTTCCCTCAAGGGCCACCACCACCTTTAATTGTAAAAGTTACAGGTAGCCTTGGTTTTCTAACCTGCCCGGCTCAAATGTCAACGTTTTAGAAGGTTACAGATAGGTGACACTCAGCCAGCTAAATAGGACCAACCAGCTTTCACACCTTGGCTAAACCTATTTTTTAAAATAAAGTTCCGCGATATTCCAAAACAGCCGGTTATTATGCTGCACCGTGGGCTGCAAGTTCGCCACGTCATTCCGGATGGCGGAATAGGCAAACATACAAGCCGTATAGATCATCGGAACTTGTTCAGACATAATGACTTGCACTTCATCCACGTATTTTTTCCGGGCGGCGAAATCTAGGGTCTTGAGCTGCTTGTTCATCAACTCGTCAATCCGGGCTTCCCAGGGAGTGGAAGGGGTTTCCTGCCGGGGATACCACTGATGCGTGAACCCATTGGAGCGCAACACATTAAGACTGCTGGTCGGCTCCGGCGAAGTACTTGCCAGGCCAAGGAAGATGCACTCGTAATCGTAGGTGGCGTCCAGACGGGAGACCAGGGTGTTGAAGTCCAAGGGGCGGTAATTGACCTTGATACCCAAGCGCTTCAAATCCTCCTGTACCAGCACCGAGCCCTTCTCACGGCGGCTATTGCCGGCGTTGGTGTTCATCTCGAACTCGACGGGGTTGCCGTCTTCGTCCTCCAAAAAGCCATCGCCATTCCGGTCCTTGATGCCGATTTCCGCCAATAACTGCCGGGCTTTGTTCAAATCATAGGGTTGCGTCGGGATGTTGGGATTGAACCATTTGGTGTTGGATTCGTTCCAGAAACCGTAATTCGGTTTGCCCAAACCATTCAGGGACGAGGTCACGATACTGTCCCGGTCGATGGCATGGGAGATGGCCTGCCGGAATTTCGTGTTGCGAAACCACTTCAACTTGTGTGGCGGGATGTAGGGCTTGCCGGATTTGTTCGCACCCGGATTTTGGTTGAAGCTGATGAGGTCCATCTGCGAAGCCACACCCAGTTCCACAAATTTGAATTTGCCGCTGGCGGCTTCGGCCTTGAAGCGCATGGCCTCTTCCGGCCGTACGAACTCCTGCACATCGCAATCTCCTTTGAGGAAACGCAGCGAGATCGCGTTCTGATCGGGCACCACGGAATGCACCACGGTATCGAAGTAGGGCAGTTGCTGGCCTTTTTTATCAACGGCGAAATAGTAAGGGTTCCGCTCCAGCAGGCAAAATTCACTCGTCTTGAATTGTTTGAGCCGGTAGGGGCCGGAGCACACGAGCTGATCCGGAGGCGTGGAGACACTGTACGCAGATTCAAAGCGCTTCTCCTTCACCGCAGGTTCCAAGATGTGCTTGGGCAGGATGCGGACATCGCCGAAAAACTCAGCGAAGGGGGCGTAGATATCTGGCGTGACCACCTTCACCGTGAGGTCATCCACCTTGCTGATCTCAAAGTCTTTCCCGTCGATACGCAACGGGTCCGCCGTCACATTGATGATGTCTTTGTTGTAAACGATGTCTTTCACCGTAAAGACCACATCGTCCGCTGTGATGGGCTTGCCGTCCGACCACTTCAGTCCTTTGCGCAGGCGGATGGTCCACGTTTTCTGATCATCGGCCACCGACCACTCGGCAGCCAATGACGGATAGACTTCCTGCGTGGCCTGGTTCTTCGCGATCAAGCCCACAAACATCATGTCGATGATGTCGTTGGAAGAAGTCTCGTTCGCGGTGATGGGATTGAAGGTCTTGGGATCGCTGAAACTGGCGATGACGAAGCGACCACCTCGCACGCCCGGTTCACAGGGGTTCACGTACGGCTCCTCGATCGGTGGCTGGGAGTTGGCTGCCGCTGCAGGGACTTGTTGTTTGCCGCTACCACCACAACCGCCGAGTAACGCTGCACCACCAGCCAGAGCGGTGGTCCCGATGAATGATCTGCGGGTGAACTGTTTCATGCTCACTTTTTCTGGAAGAAGAGTTCCTCGATGTTCCACGTGACGCGATGGGAGCTGAGTACGGTCGGCTTGAGACCACTCAAACGCTTGTCCACCGCGGCGTAATTGTATTGCGAAGCGAGATAGATGAAGGGTGCCTCGCGGGCCATGATGACCTGTACTTCATCGAAGTACTCTTTGCGCTTGGCTTCATCCAGCGTGGTGCCTTGCTTATCCATCAGCTCATCCAAACGCGCCTCCCAATCGAAGGAAGGCGTCTTCTGGCGCGGGAACCAGAAGTGGGTGAAACCGTCGGATTTGATCACGTTGGCATTGGCCATCGGATCGGAGGCTCCACCGCCCAAGCCCAGATACATGCACTCGTAGTCGTAAGAACTGTCGATCTTGTCCACGAGCGCATTGAAATCGATGGGGCGGAAATTGACCTTACAGCCGAGGCGCTTGAGATCTTCTTGCAGCATCACGGAGATGCGCTCGCGCAGGTTATTACCCGCATTGGTGTTCATCTCGAACTCGATCGGATTGCCATCGCTGTCTTCGAGAATGCCGTCTTTGTTGCGGTCTTCGATACCGATCTCTTTGAGCAGGGCTTTGGCCTTCGCGATGTCATAAGGATACTTCGCGGTGTCGGGATTAAACCACTTCTTGATCACCGGAGAGACGAAGCTGAAGTGAATCTCACCGCGACCGAAGAATGCACCTTTGACGATACTTTCACGATCCACGGCATGAGCCATCGCTTGGCGGAATTTCGTGTTGCGGAACCATTTCAATTTGTGCGGGGCCACATAAGGTTTGCCGGTCTTGGGATTGGAACCCGTGTTCAGGTTGAACCAGAAGAATGATTTCTCGGGCCCGATACCCAGCTCCAACAGTTTGAACTGCCCTTTGTCTGCCGCTTCTTTGAAGCGCGCGTATTCATCCGGGCGGACGTTCTCGTGCACGTGAGCTTCGCCAGCCAGCATACGGAGGGACATGGCGTTCATATCCGGCACGCTCATGTAGACCACTTCATCCAGATAGGGCAGGCGCTGGCCTTTGGAATCGGTGTTGGGGAAATAGGGATTGCGCTCGAGCAAGGTGAACTGGGCGGGCTTCAGCTCCTTGAGCTTGAAAGGGCCGCTGCAGACCAGCTCTTTGGGCGGGGTATCGATGCCATAAGCGGATTCAAAGCGCTTCTCTTTCACGGCCTTCTCCAAGATGTGCTTGGGCAGGATGGGCACGCCACCGGCAGCGAACTCCAAGAAGGGCGGGTAAACTTCCGGGGTCACGATCTTCACGGTCAGGTCATCCACTTTGCTAACTTCAAAGATCTTGTCATGCAGAGTGAAGGCATCCCGGGTGACGTTGTTGATAGCGGGATTGTAGATGATGTCGTTCCAAGTGAAGACGACGTCATCAGCAGTGAGGGGCTGGCCGTCACTCCACTTCAAATTCTTGCGCAGGGTAAAGGTCCAAGTCTTTTGATCCTCAGCCACGGTGTAGGAAGCGGCCATGCCGGGCGTGGCCTTTTGCGTGCGCCAGTCGAAGCCCATCAAGGCGCTGAAGAGCAAGCGGGTGATGTCACTGGAGGATTGCTCGTTTTCGGTGATGGGATTGAAGGTCTTGGGATCGCCGAAGGTAGTGATGATGAGGCGGCCACCGGGGATGCCGGGTTCGCAATCGGCCAACAAGGCGGGCTCAGGCAGGGGGAAACCATCGTCCTTGGCCAGCTTCACCGGGGCATCCGCGCTCCCGCTGCCAACGGCTTTGGAGGCAGAATCGGATTTCTTTCCACATCCGCCCAGCAAGAGGGCGGTCATGGCGACGACACCGAAAAAGACTTTGGGCTGCAACATGGCTATAACCTTTCCACGGAAGCGGAAAAAGTCCAAGCCTAAGAGGAGGCGGCCCTCACCATTTCTCCCGTGACAACTGGAGCTTTGCCAGCAAACTACCGCCGCCATGTTTCCGTCGTTCTTAACGACCATGCTGTTTGCGATGTCCGCCGTTTCCGGCGCCCGGGCCACCAAGGTCATGGGCGGCACGGAGGCGAACTTCTGGCGTCTGGTGCTGGCCACGTCGTTCCTGTCCATCTATGCGATGAATTGGGGGAGCAAGTTCGCGGGTGGCGGCTTTTACATCCTGTTTATCAGCGGATGCATCGGGTTCGGGCTGGGCGATTTGGCGCTGTTTCAGGCGTATCCGCGTATCGGGTCGCGGCTCACCATGGTGCTGGTGCAGACACTCGCGGCCCCCATGGCCGCGCTCACGGAATGGCTCTGGCTGGGCCAGGCCATGACGCCGCAACAGATGTTGTGCAGCGGTGTCATCCTTACCGGCGTGGCCGTCGCGCTGGCGCCGAAGGACCATCTGCATATCCCCAAGAACGTGCTGATCGCGGGGGTCACCTTCGGGCTCATCGCGGCGTATGGGCAGGGGTTTGGTGCGGTTTTGAGTCGTAAGGCGTATGCGGATATCGCAGAGGCGGGCGGACATATCGACGGTATCTCGGCGGCGTTCCAGCGTATCGTGGGTGGCGTGCTGGTGTCCGGTTTGTTCGTGCTGGTGGTGAAGCGGCGGGAGATTCTGGCGCAATTGCCGGGCGCAAAACACCCGGAAGATCTACCCAAGGTGAACCCGGACCGTTGGCGCAAGGGCTGGTATTGGATGGTGCTCAACGGTCTGGCCGGTCCCACGCTAGGGGTGAGCTGTTATCAATGGGCTTTGCTCAACCACAGCACGGGCGTGGTGATGCCCATCGTGGCGTTGACGCCGTTGGCGGTGATACCGCTCGCGTATTTCATCGAAGGGGAACGGCCTTCCAAACGGTCACTCATCGGGGGTGTGATCGCTGTAGTGGGAGCGGTGGCACTGACGGTGGTGACGGTCAAATAAGTTGAGAGGGATTGGTTGAGAGTTGAGGGCGGGGGAAATTCAGAGGACAAAACGGCGGACGAGCCAGAATATCACGGCATTGGCGAGGCCGATGCCCAAGGACCAGCCGCCATAGTGGTTCAAGCCTGCGATGATCTCCGCTTTTTCCAGTGGTAATTGAGCGGCCTTCCAGAGCGCGATCCCACCCACCGCTGTGAACACTCCGGCCACAAACCAGACGAGCACGACGACTTCGGCGCGGGTGACGGGTTTGATGGGAGTGTCTATCACTTAAAAGACAAGTTTCAGTCCCTAACCGTCCAACGCATGTCATGCTGCAGCTGCTTTTGCAGGTTGAGCCTATGTGCCTTGTCGGCAGGGTTTCCAGACGTGTTCGCCAATACACCAACAAATAAGCCTATCAAAAGCACCCAACCGACCACCTCGACTTTCCAGTTTGATTTACCACCCAAATATACAATCGCTATAGGGAGCAACATCGAGACAGAGAACATGACCATATTTTTGACCAAGTCCTCGACTAAATAAAACTCAGTCACTGGCTCAAAGACAACGCGACCGGCCCGAGGTAACAGAATCAAAACAAAAATCACCGCGACAACCGCCGCCAGCCATGTGCGGAACCAAGCGTGAGGTGACAGAGAATCTTTCATG
>Ga0222714_10006616_pt1 | contig 10786 bp, 7 predicted proteins | sample C33_3DmetaG_FD_165048 | JGI IMG/M metagenome (GOLD analysis project Ga0222714, IMG submission 165048) | Estuarine water microbial communities from San Francisco Bay, California, United States - C33_3D | ecosystem: Environmental > Aquatic > Marine > Unclassified | place: USA: California... | reverse complement strand
AATTAATAACTTATGCAAAATCGCAAGAGCATATTACTTTTTTAGAAAATATTTCTGTTGATCACATTGTTCAAAATGAGAATAAATGTGAAGGAGTGGTTGGGCATATTAATAAATCAAATATTGTAGATAACTTTGTTTTTTTACAAGCGCCTAATGTAGTTTTGGCAACAGGAGGTATCGGAAGTATTTTTGCACACACTACTAATCCGAGAGATATTTATGGAGAGGGCATTGCTATGGCTGCTAGGGCTGGTGCAGAACTTAGCGATATGGAATTTGTTCAGTTTCATCCGACTGCATTAGATATTGGTTTAGATCCAGCTCCTTTATTAACAGAAGCTATCAGAGGTGAAGGTGCTTTGTTAGTTGATGAATTAGATAATAGATTCATGAAATCTATTCATGAAAAAGCAGAACTTGCGCCAAGAGATGTTGTAGCTAGAGCAATATTTCATCATAAAGCAGAAGGTAGATCAACCTATCTTGATTGTAGACATTTTAAAAAGGGTATATTTAAAAAAATGTTTCCAACGGCTTGGGAGTTTTTGCATAAAGCTAATATTGATTCCGAAAATGATCTGATACCTATTACTCCAGCTGCGCATTATCACATGGGTGGAGTGAAAGTAGATTTAAATGGCAAAACATCTGTACAAGGTTTGTGGGCTTGTGGAGAGACGAGCTCTACAGGAGCGCACGGTGCCAATAGATTAGCAAGCAATTCATTATTAGAAGCCTTTGTTTTTGCAAAGCAAATAGCTTCGGCAATTAATAGTGAGGCGATAGGTCAATTAGTATTAAAAAGAATTAATATTGAAAATTATTTTCCTAAAGAAAAAACATTAAGCAAGATCAGGGCAAAAAAATATATTTGGCAATTAAGATCAACAATGATGCGCTATGTTGGTTTGGAGAGAAGCAAACATAGTTTAGAACAAGCCTTTATTGAATTTGATAGAATAGAAAGAGAATCCAAGCATTTATCAGCTAAATTAAAAGATATGCTTCTTGTTTCGAGATTGATAACTTATGCAGCTATGCAACGACAAGAAAGTAGAGGAACGCATTATAGAAGTGATTTTATAAAAATGAATTTAAAACTTAATCAAAGTAAAGTATTTACTGCAAATGAAATGTATCTGTTTGTAGAAGAGTATAAAAAACAAAATTTAAATAAAATAGCATAAAAAAAATAGAATTATGAGAACCGTATATTTAAATGGGGAATTTGTAACAGAAAAAGATGCAAAAGTTTCTGTATTTGATCGCGCTTTTTTATTTGCAGATGCTGTTTATGAAGTAACAACTGTACTTAAAGGGAAATTAGTAGATTTCGATAATCATATGAAACGATTAAAGAGATCCATGAAAGAACTTAACTTTGAGCCCACTTTAAATGAAAAATCTATTTTAAAATTTCATAAAGAATTAATTAAATTAAATAAGTTAGAAGAGGGAGTAATCTATCTGCAAGTAAGTAGAGGAGTAGCGGAAAGAGATTTTACTTTTCCTGAAGGGTCTGAATTAACAGTTACAGCTTTTACACAAAAAAAAGACTTAATTGAAAATAAGAGTTCAAAAAAAGGAATATCTATTATCACGATTGAAGATTTACGATGGAAACGTTGCGATATTAAAACAATTCAACTTCTATATCCATCGATGGCAAAAACAGAGGCTGTAAAAAAAGGTGCAGATGATGCATGGATGACTCAAAATAATTATGTGATGGAAGGTTCATCAAATAATGCCTGGATTATTAGAGGAAAGACAATTTATACAAGACAGACTGATAATTTAATTTTAAGCGGTGTCACTAGAGCAGCTGTTTTGTCGGTTGCTAATGAACTTGGATACAAAGTGGTTTTCAAACAATTTACTACTCAAGAGGCAGAGTCAGCAGATGAAGCTTTTGTGACTTCTGCAACCACTTTTGTTACAGGGGTAGTGAAAATTAATAATCAAAGAATTAAAGACGGAAAACCTGGATTTTTTACGCAAGAATTGAGAAATGCTTATATAAAGCAAGCATTAAAGACACTTAAATAAAAGAATCGTTTTACGCGATTCCCCCATAGGTTAGTTTGCAAAAGTAGCGAATAACGGTAACGATTTAATTGTGTGCTTTAGTTTTCTCACCAGTGTCCCCTGTTAGTTAAATTAAGGCACACCGAAATTTTCTTAAATTTCATATCAGCTATTCCTAAATTAGATATCTACATTAGGCATGGCTGTTAAGATTTCTTAACTATCCTACTAATTTTTTTATCGAGATATAAAATTTCATATTTAACTTAAAGGGAGATATCTCAAATGAAAAAAACAAGTTTATTTTTAATTGCTATTTTTTCATTACTTTTTGCTAGCCCATCTTTTGCCGCTGAATCAACGGTTAATGCTGAAACTCAATTTGTATTTAATACACTTTTATTTTTAGTTTGTGGCTTCTTAGTAATGTTTATGGCTCCAGGTTTTGCAATGTTAGAATGCGGTCTGGTAACTTCAAAAAGTGTATCATCGATCGCAGCAAAAAATATTGCATTATATTCTATTGCTGGAATTATGTTTTGGCTATGTGGTTATAATTTAGCTTATGGAATTCCTGAGGGTGGTTATATTGGTTCTTTTTTACCTTGGTCTGATGGCACTGATTTTAAAAAAGATAGTTATGCGGCAGGATCCGATTGGTATTTTCAAATGGTATTTTGTGCTACTACTGCTTCGATTGTTTCTGGAACTTTAGCTGAGCGAATTAAAATTTGGCCTTTCTTTTTATTTACTGCAATCTTAACTGGAATTTTATATCCAATTGAAATGGGATGGCAGTGGGGAGGAGGATGGTTATCTGTAAAAGGATTTTCTGATTTTGCAGGATCTACTCTTGTACACGCAGCAGGCGGTGCAGCAGCTTTAGCTGGAGCAATAGTGTTAGGACCAAGATTAGGAAGATTTGTTAAAGGTGCGCATCTTACTCCTTATGCTGCTTCCTCAATTCCTTTAGCTACATTAGGTGTTTTTGTATTGTGGTTTGGATGGTTTGGATTTAACGGTGGATCGCAACTTGCGTTAGGAACTTTTGCAGATGCGACCGCTATTTCTAAAATATTTATTAACACAAACCTTGCAGCATGTGCTGGTGTCATGGTGAATGCTTTCATTACTAGAATCATTGGTGGAAAAACTGATGTAGTGATGATGCTGAACGGTGCGCTAGGTGGTTTAGTTGCAATTACTGCTGAGCCTTTAGCACCATCTCCATTTGCAGCTATCTGCATTGGTGGTATTGGTGGAGCTGTAGTGGTTATTGGTACAAATTTACTTGAAAAATTCAAGGTAGATGATGTGGTTGGTGCAATTCCAGTTCATTTATTTGCTGGAATTTGGGGAACATTAGCTGTCCCAATTACTAATGCAGAAAAAACATTATCAGTTCAATTCTTAGGTGTTATTTCTGTAGTTGGTTTTATGTTCATTAGTTCACTCGTAATTTGGAATATAATGAAATTAACTATGGGTATCAGAATTAGTGATGAAGCTCAGAAAAAAGGTACAGATGTATCTGAAATAGGAGTGGTTGCTTACGCAATTCGAGATTAACTACTTCAAAATTTAAAATAGATAGGCCTACAAATATTTTTGTAGGCCTATTTTTTTACAAGCAAGATTACAACTACTCCAATAGCGAAAATTATAATTCCAATAATTTCAATAAATTTTATTTTTTCTTTAAAATAATATCTTGATGCTATGTAACTAAAAAGAAGTTCAATTTGACCTACAGCTCTCACAATAGCAGCTTGCACTAATGCAAAAGCATAAAACCAAGATAAAGTTGTAACAAAACCACAAAATCCTGCTGCAATACATTGAAATTTGTTCTGATACATTTTCTTAAATTCAGATTTTTCAAAATACAGAAGATATATAGTTAAAATAAAAGATTGAATTAGCACTCCGATAAAAAGTGTGCTCAAGGCCATTTCAAATTTAGAGTCAAAATTTACTAAACTTAATGTTGCCGCTCTATAAAAAGTTACACTTGAAGCTAACAAAAAACCACATGCCAGTCCTACCAATGTTGATTTGGATGATAAATTTTTTATTATCATATCTTTATTTTTTGTCGAAAAAACAAGAACACCAATCGTAGAAATAACAATTCCAACAATAGTCCAAAAATTAAAACTATCATGAAGTATTAATGTTTCTAAAATAGCTATTTGTACTACTTCTGTTTTGCTTAAAGTTGTTCCCACAATAAAATTAGAAAATTGAAATGAATATAATAATAAAAAAGTAAAAAAAATTTGAGCGATAGAAGCTAGCAAAATATAAAGCAAAAAGTTTTTTTGCTGAAGTGTTTCATGAAAAAATTCAAAGCCTTGAAAATATAAAATATATAAAATGAAAGCGAACGGTAAACAAAAAATAAATCGAACATAGGTTGATGCAACTAACGATATTTCTTTATTAAGATTTTTTTGAATTCCTGACCTTAAATTTTGAAAAAATGCAGCAAATACAGTAACTATTATCCAATTCATATAAAAATTCTTTTCAACTACTATTACTTGTGAGCTTGAAACTTGTAAAATATATTATTTAAAAAATGATCGAAAAGATAAAAAAAATTTTGGAAGCTAAGCCAAGTATGGATCCAGATGAAATACATGATTGGATTCAGTCGTTAGAGGGAGTTGTTCAGCGAAGTGGAAAGGAAGGCGCTAAAGAAATTTTAGAAGCCATAGAGCAAAGGGCTAAAGAATTGCGAGTTCTTTATGAGCCTTTACCTTACTCACCCTATAGAAATACTATTTCATTAGAGGAGCAAGGAATTTATCCGGGAAATTTAGCAATAGAAGAAAAAATAACAGCGATTTTAAGATGGAATGCGCTTGTTATGGTGATGCGTGCCAACGAAAAGTATAATGAAGTTGGCGGTCACATTGCTAGTTACGCTTCATGTGCGGAAATTTTTGAAGTTGGATTTAATCATTTTTTTAAAGGTGGAGACAATGCAGATTTAGTTTTCTATCAACCACATTCTTCAACCGGAGTGTATGCAAGAGCTTTTCTTGAAGGAAGATTGTCACAAGAACAATTAGAAAATTATAGACATGAAGCTAACGGTGGAGGTCTATCTTCATATTGTCATCCTTATTTGATGCCAGACTTTTGGAGTTTTCCCACAGGTTCTATGGGCATTGGTCCTATGAGTTCTATCTATCAAGCTAGGTTTTTAAAATATTTAGAAAATAGAAATTTACTTAAAACTAATAAACATGTTTGGGGTGTCTTTGGTGATGGAGAAATGGATGAGCCAGAAAGTCAAGGAGCCCTATCTTTTGCTGTTCGAGAAAAATTAGATAACTTAACTTTTATTGTTAATTGTAATTTACAACGATTAGATGGGCCAGTCCGAGGAAACGGTCAAATTATACAAGAACTCGAATCTCTTTTTAAAGCTGCGGGCTGGAATGTAATCAAAGTATTATGGGGCTCCGAGTGGGACAAGTTGTTTGCGATGGATAAAAAACATTTACTCCTGAAGCGCTTTGCTCAAACAGTGGATGGAAAATATCAAACTTTAGGAGCAAGAGATGGTGCATATAATCTAAAAAATTTTTTTGGCGAAGATCCTGAGGTGATGAAATTAGTTTCAACAATGTCCGACCAAGAGATTGATGCATTAAAAAGAGGAGGTCATGATTTTAAAAAATTATATGCTGCATTTAATCAGGCTATTAATAACAAAGGCAAACCTACAGTAATATTAGCTAAAACTAAAAAAGGTTATGGAATGGGCCAAGCTGGTGAGTCTAAAATGACGGCCCATCAAGCTAAAAAATTGGATCTCGATGCATTAAAAGGTTTTCGCAATAAATTTTCATTACCAATGAATGATGAAGATATTGAAAATCTTAAATTTTATAAACCAGGTGAAGCTTCAGAAGAAATTCAATATTTAAAGAGCAGAAGAAATAAATTAGGTGGATTTATTCCAAAACGATCATTCAAAGAGATTTCGATCGATATTCCTCCATTAGAAAAATATGCGAAGTTTGCTTTTGAAGGAAGTGATAGACCTGTTTCAACAACGATGACTATTACTAGATTATTAAGTGGTCTGTTGAGAGATAAAACGATTGGCCCAAGACTTGTTCCGATTGTTGCCGATGAAGCGAGAACATTTGGAATGGCAAACTTATTTCAACAAGTTGGAATTTATTCTCCGGAGGGTCAACTTTATGAGCCAGAGGATGCAAGTACAATTTTATCATATAAAGAAGCAAAAGATGGCCAACTATTAGAAGAGGGAATTAATGAGGCAGGTGCACTATCATCTTGGGTAGCTGCTGCAACTTCTTATTCTAATCATAGTTTTCCTATGCTTCCTTTTTATATTTTTTATTCGATGTTTGGTTTTCAAAGAGTGGGAGATTTAATTTGGGCAGCAGCAGATCAAATGCCAAGAGGTTTTTTGATTGGTGCCACAGCTGGAAGAACAACTTTATCGGGAGAAGGTTTGCAGCATCAAGACGGTTCCAGTCAAATTATTGCATCAACGATTCCCAATTTAAAATCATATGATCCTTGTTTTGCTCATGAGGTTGCAACTATCTTTGATTATGGCGCAAGAAGAATGATGCAAGAATGTAAAAATGAATTCTATTATATTACTGTAGGTAATGAAAAATATATTAACCCAGAAGCTAGTAAGAATGTTGAACAACAAATCATACAAGGTGGATATTTATTTTCTACAACAGAGGGAGAGATTAAAATCAATCTTTTAGGATCGGGTCCAATCTTAAGAGAATGTATTGAAGCTGCTAAAATATTAAAAGAAGAATTTAATATTGGAAGCAATGTTTACAGCATTACAAGTTTTACTGAACTATCAAAACAAGCAAGAGAGGTAGAGAGATCTAACCGTCTCACAGGAAGAGAAAAAAAAGAAAAAAGTTTTATTCAAGAATTAATTAATAATGACAACCCAATTGTAGCTACTAGTGATTATACCAGAGCTTATCCTCAGCTAATTAGTTCTTATCTTCCCAATTTATTTATTGCCCTTGGAACAGATGGTTTTGGCAGAAGTGATACAAGGGAAAATTTAAGAAATTTTTTTGAAATAGATAAATATCATCTTGTTATAGCCACTTTAGATGCTTTATGTGATCAAGGCCTAATAGCAAAATCAGTTCTCCAAGCTACTTTAAAAAAATACAATATTAATAGTAATTCCGAGCATCCTTGGAGCAAATAAAGCCTATTGTTTTTATTTGCAAAGTACGGTTAAATCTTAAAAAAATTTAAGGGGAGACACAAAATGAAAACTATTAAACAATTAGTATTAGCCTCTATTTTAGTTTTATTTACTACTGCAGTTTTTGCAGAAACTAAAATGAGAATTACTCTTCAATTACCTTTAAAAGCACACCTTGGACAAAATTTGTTAGTGTTTAAAAAGGAATTAGAAAAGAGATCAGATATAAAAGTTGAGATTTATGACTCAGCACAATTATATAAAGATAGTGAAGTGCCACAAGCAGTTGGATCTGGAGCCATTGAAGCTGGAGTAGCCTCATTGACTAGATTTGCTGGAACAAATCCAGAAGTAGATATTTTTTATTTACCTTTTTTATTTGATACAGAAAAAAAAGTTATTAATGCAACTAAACAAGGTTCAGAAATTAGATCTATTTTAGATCCTGCGATTTCCAAAACTGGAGCAGTACCACTTTACTATCAAGCGTATGGTATGGCCGTGATGCTTTCAAAGGGAAAACCAATGACAAAACCTTCTGATTATGAAAATAAAAAAATTAGAGTTTTTGGAAAAACTTTGGGATCTTTTGTTAGTTCTTTAGGTGGAAAACCAACAATGGTTTCTGGATCTGAACAATATCTTGCTTATCAGCGTGGTACAGTTGATGCAGGTATGACAGGAGTTTCTGGAGTTAAGTCTCGAAAGCTTTATCAGGTGATGGATACATTAACAGTTACTAACCATGGAGATATTGAATTCTTATTAGTAGCTAATCAAAAATGGTTAAATTCACTAACTGCAAAACAAAGAACAGCTATTGCAGAAGCATCTAAGATTGCTGAAAAAGCGGTGAGAGATGATATGTCTAACATTGAAGCAGCAGCCTATAAAGAAGCAGCAGCTAATGGAATGAAAATTGTAAAACTTACAAGTTCTGAACTTAGTGCTCTTAAAAAAGCTTCTTCCTCTGTAATTGATGATTATATCAAAAGAACAGGTGGAAAAGGTGGAGTGGGCGACAAACTAGTCCAAGCTGCCAAAAAACTTTAAAAAAAATTATAAACCCTGCGTTTAAAAAAGCGCAGGGTTTATTTCTTTATGAACCTATCTGAAAAAATAATTAAATATTCAGGTTATTGTGCATCAGGCCTATTTATTTTAATTGGTTTTATTGTTTCGTTTGAAGTTATAGCTAGGTATGTTTTTAACGCGCCAACTATTTGGGTGAATGAAATATCAAGATTTTTACAAATTTGGGCTACTTATTTAGCCTTAACTTATACTTTTCATAAAAAAGATTTTATTCGAATAACTTTTTTTTATGATCGTTTAAATGACAAAGGTAAAAAAATATTAGATTTTATTTCTTTTCTTTTCATCATTTCATTTAGTCTAATCGTTGTTTATTATGGATGGTTAATAGCTTATGACTCTTTAGTAACGGGAAGAACTAGCTCAACTATTTTAGATGTTCCCTCGTTTTACACAGAATTTGCAATTCCACTTTGTTTTCTATTTTTAGTTATTCGAGTTTTTGCAGAAATAATCACTTTTATTAGGGACTTTTTAAAATAATGACTATTATTATTATTTTATCATTATTATTCTTAATTTTATTTTTAGGTATTCCCATAGCTTTTGGATTAGGTGTTTTGGGGCTTGGCTTGATGTTAGCAGGGGATATCTCGCCGTTAATGGTTCCACAGACTTTTTACAGTGTTGCAGACAATTTTATTTTACTATCGGTTCCCATGTTTTTAATGATGTCGAATATATTATTAAAAGCAGGCGTTGGAGAGGATTTATTTAATTTTGCTCAATCTTGGGTAGGAAACTTTCCAGGTGGACTTGCAATAGCAACTATTATTTCTTGTAGTATTTTTGCAGCGATGTCAGGCTCTTCAGTTGCAACAGCAGCTACTATTTCAACCGTTGCCTTCCCTGCTATGATTAAGCGCGGTTATCACCGAAACTTTACATTAGGAATTTTAGCTGCCGGAGGAACTTTGGGAATATTAATACCTCCATCTATTCCTATGATTGTTTATGCATTTGTTGTGGAAGAATCGGTATTGACTATGTTTTTAGCTGGTATTGGCCCTGGTATTATGTTGGCTTTACTTTTTATTATTTTTTCCATTTTTTATGTGATGTTTTTTAATAGAGAAGTCACTGGAGTAAAATCTACATGGGAAGAAAAAATTCATCATACAAAAAAAGGACTTCCAATTTTATTAATGGCTTTCGTGATGCTGGGAGGAATTTATGCAGGTATCTATACTCCGACAGAAGCTGGAGGAATAGGTTTTTTAGTTTCGCTTATTTATGTAGTTGCTAAAAAAAGAATTGATTTTATTGGTTTCGTAGAGGCCGGATTAGAAACTATGAAAACAACGGTTACGATTTTTTTAATTATAGCTGGTGCCAAAATTTTTGGAAAAGCTATTTCTCTCTATAGAATACCTCAAGATTTATCTACATTGATTGTAAGTAACATTACTGAACAAAGCCTTTTTGTTTTTGTAGTTTGTATAACATTACTTGTGTTAGGACTTATCATGGAAACATTGTCCCTAATCTTAATTATGATGCCTATTTTTGCAGTTTCTATTGCTGCTATGAATATTGATTTAATTTGGTTTGGAATTATTTTTACGCTTATGATTGAGTGTGCATTAATTACGCCACCAGTTGGATTAAATATTTATGTCTTGCAAGCTATTGGTAAAGCTAAAATGATAGAGATAGCTAAGGGGGTTGTTCCTTTTGTAATTATTATGTTATTTGCTGTTTTTTTAGTTTATTTATTTCCTGCAATTGCGCTATATATACCATTCAAATTATGACATTATTTAATTCTCTAAATTCAAAAAAAAGATCAAAGCAATTAAAAGATTTATTAGACAAAGAAAAATTAGTAACTCTGCCAGGCTGTTATGATGCCTTATCTGCAAAATTAATTGAAAAAGCAGGCATTGGAGCAGGTTTTATGTCTGGCTTTTGTGTATCTGCAACCCAGCTAGGAATGCCAGATACAGGTTTAATTTCTTATACAGAAATGCAAAACCAAGTTCGTAATATTTGTAACATGACAACTATTCCAATTTTATTTGATGGAGATACGGGCTGGGGAAATGCTGGAAATATTTATAGAACCGTTCGAGGCTACGCAGATGCTGGAGCTGCTGCAATAATGATTGAAGATCAGAAGTGGCCAAAGAAATGTGGACATACCAAAGGAAAAGATGTTGTGGAATTAGATGAGGCGAAATCAAGAATTAAAGCTGCAACAGACGCAAGTAAAATGAATGGTGAAAAAGATATTTTAGTTATGGCTCGAACAGACGCAATTGCCACAAGAGGATTGGCTGACGCAATCAAGCGAATGCAAACTTACAAAGAGCTTGGAGCTGATTTGCTTTTTGTCGAAGCAATTAAATCCAAAGAAGATATGAAAACCGTAATTAAAGAAGTTCCAGGTTATCATATGATCAATTTAATTGAAGATGG
>Ga0222714_10006615_pt1 | contig 10787 bp, 7 predicted proteins | sample C33_3DmetaG_FD_165048 | JGI IMG/M metagenome (GOLD analysis project Ga0222714, IMG submission 165048) | Estuarine water microbial communities from San Francisco Bay, California, United States - C33_3D | ecosystem: Environmental > Aquatic > Marine > Unclassified | place: USA: California... | reverse complement strand
CCTGCCAATTTGCAGGTAGCGGCAGCCAAGAGTTTTGTTCTGAAAAACCAAAGGGTGGCTCATCCCCTTCCCATGGAATAGGAACTCGAACACCGTCTCGGCCTAACTGCGTGCCGTTAGTGCGGTGATAAATTGGATCTTGACGATGCTCAGCTGCTACCGGTGCATCTTCTAACCCCAGCTCTTCGCCTTGGTAGATATAAACATTGCCAGGGAGCGCATGAGTTAGTAACGCCAAAGCTCTCGCTTTTGCCAAGCCATAATTTCCACCGCCAAGCCTGGTTACAACACGTGGACAGTCATGATTGCAAAGCACCCAAGTTGGCGGCGCCTGCACTGCACCAAGTTCATCAAGGGTGCGATCAATTGCTACCTTGATGCTTTCAGCATCCCAAGCAACAGTTAAAAAATCAAAATTGAAAATTTGATGCAGCTCATCAGACCTTACATATCTAGCAGCCCGATTTGATGGGTACACCCAAGCTTCAGCAACAAAAAATTGGTCACCTGGATAGCTATCAAGTAGTTTGCGCCAGCCCCGATAAATTTCATGTACGCCATCATTATCAAAAAATGGAATATTGGTTAACAACTCTTTGCGATATTGTGGGTCAAAATCAGTTATATCAAGTCGCATAGCCGCAGTTAATCCCGCTGGATCTGGATGATCCTGATAGATCTCTTCTTTTGCCAAGCCGTGAGCAACGTCAATTCGAAAACCACTGACACCAAGGTCTAACCAAAATTTTATGGTTGTCTCAAAGTCTTCATTTACTTCAGGGTTATTCCAATTCAAATCTGGTTGGGTTGAATCAAATAAATGTAAATACCACTGCCCTAGCTTCCCATCTGGTTCCATAACTCTGGTCCAGCTAGACCCACCAAAAATTGATTGCCAGTTATTTGGTGGCAGCTCGCCATTTTCGCCACGGCCATCATAAAAATGAAAACGGGAACGCTGCTTTGAGCCAGGATTAGCCTGCAGCGCAGCTTGAAACCAAACATGCTGATCGGAGAAGTGATTTGGAACCAAATCCACAACTACCTTTAGGCCAAGCTGATCGGCACGCAGTTTCATCTTCTTAAAATCACTCAAATTGCCAAAGCGCGCATCAACCTCTCGTGGATCTGAAACGTCATAGCCACCATCTTGATTCGGGGACTTATAAAATGGCGAAAACCAAACTGCATCCGCACCTAGCTTTGAAACATGCTCTAATCTCGATGTGATTCCAGCAAAATCACCCTCGCCATCATTATTGCTATCAGCAAAAGATCTTGGGTAGATCTGATACACCACAGCATCGTGCCACCAGAGTTTTTTCACATCTGCTCCATCCAAGCTGAACAATAGAGGTGAGAATTCTCAAATTACTGGCTGGCGCGGATACGAATATGCATCTAATTTTGGGTTTCTTACTTTTATTACAGAAATCGTTACATCAGTCTAGATAGAATTCCAAGCAATGCTTCTATAACCTGTATATTGGTTTTTAGCAGACTACCAATCAACGTTGTCAAACCACCAAAGCAGCTGCGCTGCCCCTTCCTCGTTGCTGTTGGTACCAACTTGAGTTCTTCACTGCTGTTGGCTTTGGAAACTGTATTGAATGGCCAGTGGTAGGGTATTTTTCAGAGAATTATTGGGAGGATAGTGAATACCACAACGTTAGAGTTTAAAAATCTAACAAAAGTTTATTCAGGGTCAAACACGATTGCCGTAGATAATCTAACCGCGGCTGTTGCGGCTGGGAAAGTTACAGGATTTTTAGGTCCAAATGGTGCTGGAAAATCCACCTCCCTGCGCTGCTTATTAAACTTAGTCACTCCTACCTCAGGCACAACCACAATTTTGGGTGTTAACTATCGGGAGTTAGTTGATCCAGTTAGAACTGTTGGTGCACTTTTGGATAGTCGTGGATTTCATCCTGGGCTAACCGCAAAACAGAATCTAGCAATAATTGCAACTGCTGCTGAAATTCCACTGTCCCAAATCAGTGAAGTTATTGAACTAGTTGATTTAGCTGGCGCAGCAAATTTGAGAACAAAAGGCTTTTCACTTGGCATGAAGCAGCGACTCTCGCTGGCAATTGCGCTTCTAGGTGATCCGGAAGTGTTGGTATTAGACGAACCAGCCAATGGTTTAGATCCACAAGGAATTGTTTGGCTGCGTGGTCTGCTAAAGAAATTAGCAAGTGAGGGTAGAACGATTTTGGTCTCATCTCACCAGCTATCTGAGATGCAAAATACGGTTGATGATGTCATTATTATAAATAAAGGAAAATTAGTAGTGGCTGATTCAATTTTAGAAATTTGTGCTGATCGCACTCTCGAAGAAGCCTTTTTAGAATTAACGGAAGCAGCTAAATAATGAAATCAATTATTAAAGCGGAGTTTCTGAAATTGTTTTATTTGCGCTCAACACGGGCCTTCTTAGTCGTTGCAGCTCTATTTGGGGTATTGAACACAGTTGCAACCGCGCTCGCCATTGATAGTGATGCAGCAGGATTTGGCTTTCCCAACACGCAAACTACCGCTGGCGTAGATGCAGTTTATGCGAATGCTGCAGGCAGTTATGTATTTGCTTTAATTATTGGCATACTAATGATTACCAGCGAGTTCAAATATGGCACAGCAATTGCCACCTTTTTAGTAACCCCTAAGCGACAGCAAGTGCTGATGGCTAAATTAGTAACTGGCGCAGCTGCTGGATTGGTCGTTCAACTAATTGCATTTATATTTGCAGTTGGTGCTGCTCTTGGTTATTTAGCGCTTCAACCCAATTCAGCTGAACCTACGATTAGTAAACTCGTTTCAATATATTTCGCAGCGCTGCTCTCAGGAGCTGTGCTCGGAATAGTGGGTATTGGTATTGGGGCGCTTATCAAAAATCAGGCCATTGCAGTCACTGGATCTTTGATCTGGCTCTTCTTAGTAGAGCCGCTATTGCTTACCTTTGCTCCAGGAATTGGAAAATATCTGCTTAGTGGTGCAATTACTGGGATCTTGAATATTGATATTGGACCAAACGCCTTCAATTTCGATTCAACTAATTTCCTTGAACCACAACTGGCTACCTTGCTGCTTATTGGATATGCAGTTGCATTTGCTGCTATTGCAGGAAAAACCACCTTAAAGCGTGATATCGAATAATCTAAATTTCTGGTTGGTTTAAGCCAATTGTCCGATATGTGGCTTTATTTATTCTTGATTTTTGTATCGCCACTTTATTTTTTTTGCTAGGTTGTTTAAAAAGGAGTTGTATGAGAATTGGATTACTTGGTTTTGGAAAAACTGGAAAAGCTGTCGCATCAGTGCTGCTATTGAATCCCAATGTGAAATTACAATGGGTGATCAGAAAATCTCATTTACTCGAACATCGATCAGTGCCAGAGTTTTTGGGAATTGAATCTCAAGAGCCTGGATTGATTTATTCAATGGACGAGTTTCCAATGGCGCAGATACTTCACGACCAACCAATTGATGTCCTAATTGATTTCTCAGGTGAAGATGGGATTGATTATTATGCAGAAGCGCTGGCGGCTCACGGTGTATCGCTGGTAACGGCTGTTTCAGAATACTCTCCTGCGCATCAATTAAAACTTGATGAATTAAGTAAAAAATGTAAAGTACTGTGGGCGCCAAATATAACACTTGGCATAAATTTTCTAATTCTGGCTTCTCAAGTCCTAAAAGAGATTGCGCCATACACTGATATTCAAATCATTGAGGAGCACTTTCGGGACAAGCCTGAAGTTTCGGGAACTGCTAAGCGAGCAGCAGAAGTACTTGGATTAGCTAATGATGACATTAAATCAATTCGAGCTGGCGGAATTATTGGAGTGCATGAGATTATTTTTGGGTTTCCATTTCAAACCGTACGCCTTAGGCATGAATCAATCAGCCGAGAGGCTTTTGGTAATGGCGCAATATTTGGTGCTGTGGAATTACAAAAGCGATTAGAGCCAGGCCTATACCAAATGGAGCAGATGATGGAGCCTTACTTTAAAGGTGGTTCAAACGGCACTGAGGAACCAGCAAAGCGAAATTGGCGCGAAGGCTTAATTTCACTCATGCGCCGCACTAAATAAGAATCTAAGCCTGGTTTAACTGCCAGCTGCTGCTATCTTGGTCCAAAACTTACCCATACTTAGAGAGATCAGAATGACAAGTCAAGGGCCTTGGTTGGCTTTTCGTGCCTTAACTGCGGATAGAACTGTTGTTGCAACAAAGGTCAGCAAAGAAACCAGAAACAGAATTTTTGCCTTTGCTGCACCATTTAAACGTCAAATAATAATTTTTATAGCGGTTGTAGTTGTTGAAGCAACACTAGTTGTCTCACAGCCTTTACTTTTTAAATTCATCGTAGATGAAGGAATTGCAAACGCAGATAGATCTATTGTGATTTTAGGAGCGCTTGGGGTTGCGCTGATAGCGCTTATCTCTGCTGTTATTTCGATGGTAGAGCGATGGTACTCAGCTCAAATTGGTGAAGGTTTAATTTTTAATCTGCGCTCTGTGATTTTTGATAAAGTGATGCAACAGTCAGTGGCTTTTTTTACAAGAGCCCAAACTGGTTCGCTGGTATCACGACTAAATTCAGATGTTATTGGAGCTCAACAAACATTTACATCGACATTATCTGGAGTAGTTAGTAATTCAATTAGTACATTAATTGTGATTACCACTATGGCCTTTTTATCTTGGCAACTAACTTTAACTAGCTTGGTGCTGCTACCTGTCTTTTTGTTGCCAGCTAAATGGGTTGGAAAGAAACTGCAAGTTTTCACTAGAAGCCAGATGTCAAATAATGCTGAGTTAAGTCAACAAATGAATGAACGCTTTAATGTTTCAGGTGCGCTGTTGTCAATGTTATATGCAAATCGTCAGCGCGAACTAAAAGCATTTGAAGCTAGAGCAGATTTGGTTAGAGATGCTGGTATAAAAATTGCTCTTATTAATCGTTTCTTCTTTCTTGCATTAACCTTGATTGGCGCAGTTGCAACAGCAATTATTTATGGTTTTGGTGGACTACAGGTGATAGATGGTGATTTATCAATTGGTACATTGCTAGCACTGGTCGCGCTGCTGTTTAGGCTTTATGGGCCTTTAACTGCACTATCAAATGTTCGAGTTGAAATCATGACAGCGCTGGTGGCTTTTGATCGAGTATTTGAAGTGCTCGATTTAAAACCGATAGTTAGAAATCCTGAGAACCCAATTGCTATTCCCACCGGGCCGGTAACTATAGAGTTTGATCAAGTTTCATTCACCTATCCAAAGCCAGAAGAAGTTTCACTAGCATCTCTTGAATCAATTGCTGCTGCTGCAGATCGAGCGCAATCAGAAACTGTGCTTCATGAAATTTCATTTGCAGCCAAACCTGGTCAGATGATTGCACTTGTTGGACCATCTGGTGCTGGTAAATCAACCCTTTCATCTTTAATTCCACGACTTTACGATGTTACATCTGGAGCGATTCGGGTAAATGGAGTTGATCTAAGAGATGCCACGCTGAATGATTTAAGGTCCAAAATTGGGGTGGTGCCACAAGACCCACACATGCTACACACCACAATTCGTGAGAATCTAACACTTGGTAATGAACAGATAACTGAAACGAAATTATGGGATGCGCTTACTGCAGCGCAGGTAGATGGGTTAATCATGTCGCTGCCAATGAAGCTAGATACCGTAGTTGGTGATCGAGGCTACCGATTATCTGGCGGCGAGAAACAGCGGATTGCGATTGCTAGATTACTTCTTAAAGAACCTGAAGTAGTAATTTTAGATGAAGCTACCGCACACCTAGATAGCGAGAATGAATCTGCCGTACAGCAAGCGCTTGAAGCTGCCTTAGCAAGCAGAACCTCAATTGTGATAGCACACCGGCTTTCTACAATCCGTAAAGCTGATTTGCTGCTCGTGCTAGCGCAAGGGCGGATAGTGCAGCGGGGAAACCATGAAGAATTAGTTGCAATACCTGGCCTTTATCGCGATCTTTACGAACGTCAATTCAGCGATGCAGATAACTAATAAAGCAAGTAAGTCATATCAAACACCATTTAAAAATGTAAGCCAAACAACATCTTCAGCGGCTAGCAACTGATACGCGATCTTAAAATCCTTGTCTTTGATTAGGATGATATTAGGCACCACTGAACGCGGATTGAATTTGAATTCCTGCCACCAAAACGCAACAATTTGCAAATTTAAACTTGAAAAAAATTACTTAGCAATAAGTGTTATCTCAGTAACGCCGAAATTGGTTAAAGTGAGTACCAATCTTTTAGCTGATGAATTTGCAACTAGATTAAGTACTTGATCTTGTGACCAAGTTAACTCACCTGGATTCTCACTCTCCCAAAATTGAACCTCACCACCTGTTAGATCTTTAACTACTTTTTTCAGGTTTAGGTCTAGCGGGCCAATTAGAACTACATATTTCGGACCTTTTCGCTGCACATCTGTAGCATCACGCTCAGCGCTGTAGATGCTCCAGTGATAAGCAGATATGGCAATAGTTGCAATTAAAATACTGATTGGAAAACGAACCTCACGCAATAACAACGTTAAGCTTCGATCTGAAAATAATGAATCTAGCAGTACAAATACTGCTGTAAGTAATGTAATTACCGCAACTATCCCACCAATTCCAAAAATCAAGAAAAGGTAGATTCTTCTGGTGCTTGAGGCTGGCTCGATTGTTGGTTGACGCCTAGTGATGCGCTGAATCCGCGTCCAATACATTAACCAAATTGGAGTTCCTACTGCAATTAACGTAAAGGCTGCAAGTAAGGTGTTGATTGAAGATGTGGTTCGCACAATAGAGCTACCTGAAAACGCTTCAAATACAGCAACAAAAACCATGACCATTCCAGCTGCTGAGGCAAGTAACGCAATTCCTGAAATCAAATATTCATATATCCGCTGCACTTCATTTCTTACTGAAGACCGAGACTGGCTGGCAAATGAATTGTGGTACCAAAATAAAAGCAATCCAGCTACGAGTGCACCAAAGGTTGCAGGCGCTGATCTGAAATGAGTTACAAAATCAGTGCTAGTGGGATCTCCAATAAACCAAACAACGACGTTGTGCAACAGCGAGCTAGCTGAAATGACTGTGGTGATCAGCCCACCTGCAACTCCTGCAATCAAAACATAACCAAGCCACAATTCATCTCGATTAGAGCGCATTGCAAATTTGATCCAATACAGCAGCCAGACCGGCACACCAACAGCAAATGTGACCAGGCCAGTTTTTATGGGGTCAGCTCCCCCAAATAAAATCTCTTTACCACTTGCGCCGATGAACCTCTTTGCAATCGCGCTAACAATTACCGCAATACCCACAACAGAAGTGATAAGTCCAATCAATGAATTAAATAAAAACAAAAACTTACTGCGATTGATCGGTGTTGCTCTGCGATTTATCTCAAAATGAGCAGCCCAGATCAAGCCCCAAATCAAGAATTGAGCAACTGCATAACTTCTGAATTCCTCAACTCCCACCGCCCAAGATAGCAAATCAAATAGCGCAAACATCGCCACCGCAAGCGAAGTCACGGTTGCTAAAAATATATATGCCGCCCACCCAAATGAGCTAACTTCGGTTGAGTCAGATTTAACAGTGCGTTTAGTCCAGCTCAGCACTCCAATTAATACCGGTAGTCCAACCAAAATAAAAGAAAAGTTTCTAGCTAATGAGACCTGATCTGCTACCAGCAACGTTGCTGGACTTATAAATCGACCAAGGAGTCCAGCAATACCAATGGCAACTACAACAACTAGGCCAAACTGCAATCCATACTGAAAAAAGCGCCGAACTGAATGTCCTGATACTGCACCACCTGCGCCCTTAGCTGCAAGTTTTTTAATGCCAAAAAAAATTAAAGCTGTGATGATTGCCAAAAATACCAAACTAACTATCATTTGGAGATCACCCCACAGTCATAAACTGGCCAAGGAATACCAGTGATTAACCATTCTGTCAGAACTTTTTCTAGTCGATAAGTATGAGATTCCACATATGAGGAGTTAAACAAATCTGAATTTCCAAATTCAACTGCAATCTCAACTTTTGCTGTTGCGCCAGAAATTTCAGATTTCAGAAGATCAATATTTGCATTCCGGTTTATCCAGGCTTGATCTAAGTGCGTAATATTGCAAGGACTTGAATCAGCTAAAAACGCTAGCGCTTTATCTGTTTCCCCATCAAACATAGCAACTAGGTAACTTTGTACCACCCATTCGGGAGTTCCGCTGCTCAATTCGGCATTTTGCTGTGATGATGTTATTGCAATCGAAGCCAGCGCTGCTACTAAAACAGTTCCCACAATTGCAGCAAGTAACCGGTTCGGAGTTTTATCCATACCTTCATGGTACGCCTAAAACCTGAAATTAGTGTGGGGTGGGCGGGGCTCAAACCCGCGGCCGACGGATCATAAGTTTGGCGACAAAGATTTAGGCTAGCGCTGCTGAAGCCTTTTCCAACAACCTGCACATGACATATGGCAAGGTTTGGTCTACTGCTAGGAACACTAACTACTGTGGGTCGATAAAGACCAGCCTTTTGCCAACAGTAAGAATGAAAATAATGTCTTCTATCTGTGGCAGACACTGATGCAAGCCATAAGTCAAAAGACAGAGCCCAGATCTCGAACCTTTTGGTTACTGTGAACACATAGCAATGAAGTGAAGTCCATCACTAATTATCTAAGCTTGGGTGGATTCAATACCCTGACAAAAATCAATTCAATGAATTTATGGGTCAATAATGCTTAGGGCTCATGGTCGAAAGTGGAAAGGAATTTCACGAAAAATACGCGTAATAGGCACCATCCACAAAAAATATCTCATATCTAACCTCACCAAATACTCCAATTGCCGGATCAAATCTATTACAAATTTCGTTTTCCCAATGTAAAAGAGGTTTAGGCCAGGGAAGGCGCATGAAAAAAGAGGCGGCCGATTTACTGGCCGCCTCTTTTTTGTATCGTTGTATTACTTTACGAACCCAACCGTTAGATAATCAAGCGAACTAAATCCAAACGCACCTATGTTGGCAAGTTTGGAATCTGCAGCTGTGATATTTGGTCGCTGGTACATAATGACTGAATGGCCATTCTGCCAAGTTAACGCATCAGCTTTGTTGGCAAATTCGCAGCGCTTCTTCTCATCAAGAGTTGAATTTGCTTTATCTAGAAGTTTGTCGATTGCTGCTGTCCCAATCTTGCCAAAGTTCTGGCCGCCTTCAACTCCTAAGATTGACTTAGTACTAGAGATTGGGAAAATGGTTCCAAGCCAAGTAAATAGCGTCATATCATACGCTCCAGGAAGGATGTATTTGCCGAAGAAATCAGCGGCAGGTACTACCTTGATTTCTAGGTTGATTCCCAGTGGCTTGTACATCGACTGAATTAACTGCGCTTCTTGAGCCGAAGTTGGCACTCCAGCCGGAATTGTTATTGCAAGCTTCATTTCTTGGCCTGCAGCATTCTTACGCACTCCACCCTGATCGGTCCAGCCAGCGTCATCTAGCAATTGATCTGCTAACTGCAGATTGTATTTACCAAGTTTGCCGGTGTTATTTTTGTAGCAAGCAAGGCCTTGTACAAAAATGTGATTATCCAATGAAGTAATTTTTGGATTCATCGGACCAATCATTGCTTTGGCGATAGTTGATCTATCCATTGCAACAGTTAGCGCCTGGCGAACTTTCACATTCTTCATGAATTCAGATGCAGTACCAAATGTCATATGACGATAATTCGGTGCAACTGAGACATCAACGCGAATATCCTTCAGAGTTTTAGCTTGCTTGAATTTGTTTGCATCTGGGCCTATGTCAATGTAATCAACCTCACCATTACGTAGCGCGTCAAGCTGAGTTGCTACAGTAAGTGAGCGGTAAACAATTTTATCCAAAACTGGTTTTGGTCCCCACCACGCTGGATTTCTGACCATTGTTACAGTTTTAGCTACATCATCCCTGCTCTGATACTTAAATGGTCCAGCAGATAGGTTTGGTGCGGTTTTCCACGAGGAATTAAATGCAGTTGGGTTTGCAGTTACGGCTGCTGGAAGCAGCCCCCCGAAAAGACCCTTCCAATCTGGATACAACTTGCTGAAAACTACAACAACTTCGCCAGATTTTTTACCTTTTTTCACTGACTTAATGTCTTCGTATCCAGTAGTGCTAACTACCTCGAAAGCTTCATTACTGCCGTTTTGAGCTTTCCATTGTCCAACGAAGTCAGCTAATCCAACTGGCTTGCCATCACTCCACTTTGCATTTGGATTGATTACATATGAAACCGTCTGAGGTTTCTGTTTCACTAAGGTAACGCTGGTTGCATAATTCTTATCAAGTTGCAAAGCGCCTTTATTATCTACATAGAAGAAGCTTGGAAGAGCTCCACCCATCATGTATGAGGCACCAACTTCATTACCATCTATATGACTGGTATTGAAGTTATCTGGCATCTGATTGACTGCCCAAACAAAAGTACCACCCTGCTTCAACTTTGAAACTGGTTGTGGATTGATATCTGGACCGGTTGATGCCATAGCTGGTGTTGTTGAGACACCTAGCGCAAATATCAGCGAAAGTGCGCCAAGAATTGAGCCCTTTCGCAAGATGCTTCTTTTTATCATTAATTCCTCTTTCGATTGTTAGAAGAAACTAACTTCCTTGGCAATGGTCCTTGCAAAAGAAGCTAATACTGTGAAGTATTTTGCCATGAAAGCAGACTTGGCCTTATTTCAACCCCCCTTACCTCCAACAT
>Ga0222714_10006614_pt1 | contig 10787 bp, 8 predicted proteins | sample C33_3DmetaG_FD_165048 | JGI IMG/M metagenome (GOLD analysis project Ga0222714, IMG submission 165048) | Estuarine water microbial communities from San Francisco Bay, California, United States - C33_3D | ecosystem: Environmental > Aquatic > Marine > Unclassified | place: USA: California... | reverse complement strand
GTTCCTGTCGGGCATCTTCGGGCTCGCTCTCGTACGGGGTTTTTCGTCCGGAAGTCCGGCGCGCAGAACGCCTCACGCGGGGAGGCGACGGCGAAGCTGGCCAGCGCCCCGCGCGGGGTCAACCTCCGCGGAACGCCCTCCCCGTCTGCGCGGGCCTCAGACACGCGACGACGGGCACAGGTGCGAGACCACGCACGCCTCGCACCTCGGCCTGCGGGCGTCGCATACCCGGCGCCCGTGCCAGATCAGCAGGTGGGCGAGCATCGTCCACCACTCCCGGGGGAAGACCTTCATGAGGTCCCGCTCGATCTTCTCTGGCGTCGCCTGCTTCGTGAAGCCCAACAACGTGGAAAGGCGCCGGATGTGCGTATCCACGACGACGCCCTCGTTGATCCCGAACGCGTTACCGAGCACGACGTTCGCGGTCTTTCGGCCCACGCCCGGCAGGGCCGCCAGCTCGGCGATGGTCCGCGGCACCACGCCCCCGTGCTCGCTCAGGAGCCCGCGGGCGAAGCCGATGATGTTGCGGGCCTTGTTCCGGAAGAAGCCCGTCGTGCGAACGATCTCCTCGACGTCCTCCTGGCGCGCCGAGGCGAGGGCACGCGCGTCCGGGTACCGGCGGAAGAGTCCGGGCGTGACCATGTTCACGCGGACGTCGGTGGTCTGGGCCGAGAGGATCGTCGCCACCGCGAGCTGGAAGGGGTCCGCGAACGTCAGCTCGCAGTGGGCGTCGGGGTACTCGGCCCGGAGAAGGTCGTAGACCTCCGCCCCCCGCTGGACGCGGGCGTTCATGGACTCTCTGGGCATCGGATGCTCAGCCGGTCAGGGTCACGCGGACGAACGGGAGGACGGACGGTTCGGGTGCCCCGCCCGTCGTGGCGCCCGTCGGCACCAGCGCCTCGGGGACCGCGGTCGCGTACGCGAAGAAGCGGGCGAGCAGCTTGAAGATCTCCCCCGAAGTCCGGAAGGCGTAGAGCACATCGAGATCACTCCCGGGCATGGCACTCGCAAAGTCGGAGCCGTCGCCGCGCGCGTCGATCGCGACCCACGACGCGACCGCGGAGGCCGGCGCCCTGGGGAGCGCCACGACGCCGAGCGCCGACCGATCCTGGCGCAGACCGGTCACGACAAGCACATGCAGCGCGTCCGGCTCGGTCACGTTCCAGAAGATCCCGTCGACGGACTCGGGAACACCCGACGCCGCCTCCGTCCAGAAGAGGTGTTGCGGAAGCTGCAGATAGCCCGACCGCCCCGGCCCCTCCTGCGTACCCGGAGGGCTCCCCTCGACCAGGTAGCGCGCCGCGCTCGTGTCGAGGAGGTAGAGTGGGAAGCCCGATCGGGCGAAGTGGAGCGCGTGCCACGCGAGGGCCCCGTAGGGATGGATCGACTCGGGTGAGGCCGTCTCGCCCTGGATCCCACGAAGGAAGGTGGTCACCGCGCCCATGGTCACGAAGGCGTGCGGCTCGCTCACGTCCACGCCCCGCCCTGCCGCCTCCTCCGCCACGGCTTCGGCGAGCGCCTCGGCCTCCGCCGGCGAGCGGAAGAGGACTTCGAACGGAGTCAGGCGGGCATATGCGTCATGGAGGGACATGCCGGCGACTACCCCTGCCCGACGACCGGTTCCGCGTGGGCCTCGGACTCGAGCACGAGCGTCTTGGCGGATGACACCATGCGTCTCACGTTCTGCCACCACGTGCGTCGCCGCACGAGCACCAATTCGACGGCCTCGTCACCCGGCGCGAGCTCGAGGCCGTGCACGAGTACGAAGTGAACGTCGCCCAGCTCTTCCGGCCGGGGAAAGCGGTAGCGGCCGCCGCGCCAGGTGAAGGTGATGTGTGTCAGGGCGTCGAATTCGTCGGTCATCCACTCCTGCTCGATGTACCAGGCGCGCTCGACCCGGTACACGTCGGCCTCGACCCGGTCTCCCCGCTGCCAGTACCACGGGTCGAAGTCCTGCCCCTCGAAGCGCCGAAACGACTCGTCGGCGGCGTAGTCGACGTCCTCGAGCGCGTCGTCTCCCGCAAGGGACTCCAGGTGGTGACGGAGCTCGTGAGTGAGCGTCTCCCACACCTCGTCTTCCCAGTCGAAATCCTCGTTGTCCCGGGCCAGGTTGCGGAACGATCCCCAGTAGAGCGCGATGAGCGAACGCGTGGTGTCCGCGCTCGCGAAGTCGGAGACGTGCTCCTCGGTGAGGCACTCTCCCAGGGTCCAGATCCCCGCCAGCTCCGGGTGAGGGACCGCGTCGCGACGCACCACGAGCCCGTCGACGCCGGCCCGGTATTCCTCGGGGATGTCGTCGAAGACCTCGCGCGCGAACCGCTCGAACGACGGGAAGTTCACGGCCGGCCCCTGAACCGACTCAGTCGCCCGGCGTGAGTGGTGGGCGCTCCGAGACCGCGGTCGCGAGCCTGCGGTTCAGCAGCAGGAGCACGCCGACGACGAGGGCGAACTGGATCACCACCGAGCCGACGTTGTACGCGCTGAACAGGGTCCATGTCGCGCGGAAGTCCGCGCCTCGGGCGCTCCAGAGCCACCAGCCCGCGAGCACCACGGCCTCGACCGCGACGAGACGGATCGCCCAGTCCCACCACGCGCCGATGCGCACGTCCGAGTCATCCTGGTTGATGAAGGTCTCCCGCCATTTCGTGACCCCGTATCGGAGCACGGCGAACGCGAAGAAGAAGCCGGAGAGCATGAGAGCGACGCCCCAGACCCAGTCCTGGTTCTGGAAGAAGCCCAGCCTGAGCGCGCTGGGGATTCCGAAGAGCAGACCGGCCACGCCCACCAGAGTCAGGGCACGGCCCCGCTCCAGCCCGAGGTCCATCAGTACCCGGCTCGCCATCTCGATCATCGCGACCAGACTCGTCCATGCGGCGAAGACGAGGGCCAGGAAGAAGAGCGCCTGGAAGAAGCGTCCACCGGGAATCTGCGCGAACAGCTGCGGCACCCAGATGAAGGTAAGCCCCTCGTTGCCCGCGCCGACGATCTCCGAAGCCGCGTCCGGCATCGTGGAGAATACGGTGCACAGCACCATGATGCCGGCGAGCAGCGACATCGAGTTGTTGCCGAAGCCGATGACGAAGGCGTTGAGGGCCGTGTCCTCGTTCGCCCGCATATAGATGGCGTACGTGAGGATGAGTCCCCAACCCGCGCCGGTGTCCCATGCGTTCTGGGTGAGCGCCTGGATCCAGATCTCGTAGTTGGCCAGCTCGGCGAGATTCGGGGTGAACAGGAACGCCAGCCCCTCGGTGGCCCCGGGCAGCGTGATCGCGCGAATGGCGAGCACGAGAACGAGTCCGACGAGGCTGGGGATGAGCACCTTGGCCGCGGTCTCGATGCCACGGACGCCGCGCGACACCACGAACAGCGCCATGCCCATGGCGACGAAGTGCGTGACGACGGCGCCGGGCGTGGAGTGAAAGGAGTCCCAGAAAGCGCTCGGAGTGGCGCCAGGCACCTCGCCCGTGAGCGTCCCCACGAAGAAGCGGATCGTCCATCCCATCACGACGCTGTAGTAGAACATGATGGCCGTGGCCACGAAGGCGATCCACGCCCCCATCCAGGCGAAGCCTGGACCCAGCGTCTTCACGAACGAACCGACCGCACCCTGCCGCGTCGCCTTGCCCATGGCGAACTCGAGAATGATCAGCGGCACCGACCACGCGAGCAGGAACACCACCCAGGCAACGAGGAACGATCCTCCTCCGTTGCTCGCCGCGATGCGGGGAAAGCGCCAGATGTTGCCGGTGCCGATCGCCATGCCGAGCATGGCCAGAAGCATCCCCCAGCGCGAGCTGAAGACTTCGGACTTCGAGGACACGAGTGCGCTCCTGCAGTCGGGTGGCGGGTCGCGCGGAGTATACGGGCGGTTACCTCGACGAGCCACCGCGCCGGGGCGCGGGGCGTCGGGTGGCGCCCGTCAGCGCCCGCCCTGCGCCCGAGCCTCGAGCTCGGCGAAACGGGCCCGAATCGGGGCGTCTCGGTCGGTGAACCGCTCGTCGGGTGACGTCCGCATCTGGAGGAAGACCTCGTACGCCTGCTTCGCGACGTCGGTGTTTCCGGCCGCGTCCGCCAGCCGTCCGGACTCCCGGTTCACCGTCGAGGACGCGAACGGGAACGGGTCCGTACCGGAGCGGTAACCCGCGAGCCGCGCCGCCGCCTCCAGATCGCCCCGGCGCTCAAGCATCCACGCCGCCTCGAGGGAGGTCCAGTTGAGGACGGAGCCAGGCCCGGCATCCAGGGCTGTGACCAGCTCGTCGAGAAGGCGGTCTGCGTCTGCTGAGCCATTCCGCTCCGCGGCCAGGGCCTCCAGCGTGAGGGCGCACAGCGCATTGCGGCCGTGGGCCGGATCGGCGTCGTCGCTTCCCGCGCGAAGCCGTCCGACGATCACGTCGGTCCGCGAGGTGTCACCCTCTCGAAGCCGCCAGAGCTCGAGCATACAGGCCTGCTGGGCAAGGCCGGACCAGAGCAGCGGTCCGGACTCTCCTTCGACCTGCTGGGTCAGCGTGCGCACAGCGGCCTCGGCGGGCTCCCGAAGGCCGTCCCAGTAGAGCGCTGCCCCGACCCAGGCGTCGGGACGAGGACCGTACGCGGCCTCGAGGCGTCTGAGCGCCTCGTCCGCCTCATCGGACCGCCCCGCATCGCGCAGGAAGGAGTAGCGGGCCAGAAGCGCCTGCCGGTGGTCCGCCTCCGCGATCGCACTCAGCTCCATGCGCTCCAGGCCCCGTTCCATAACCACGGCGGGAATTCGTACGCCCGGCCAGCCCACGATCAAGGGAATCATCTGGACCTCGGTGAACGAGAGGCCCTCGAGATTCTGGTCGATCCACGCGGCCTGTTCCGGGGACCCCACCGCGTACGCCATCACCGCCCGGGCCAACCCTTTGGTCTCCGACGCCCCTGCCCCCTCCGCGACCGGCTGCGCCCAGACGCGGATCGCCGCGGTATCGCGACTGAACGCCCCCGCGAACATGATGTGCTGATCGACGATCTCCAGCCCCGGATCGAGCTCCGCAGCCCGCTCGAAGGCCTCGGTGGCGCGCTCGAGCCAGTCGGACTGGCGCACCCGCCACATCGAGTGGAGCATCGCGTCACCGTACAGGTACCAGGCCTCCGCCTTGTCCGGAAGCCGCCGCACCATGTCCTGGCGAAAGCGCACGGCCTCGGCGGCGCTGCGCGCATCCAGGGACCGAAGGTAGAGATCCGCGTACGTCCGGTCCCGCGCCGGCAGGCGGTCGAGGTTTTGGAGCAGGAGCCGGCGCGCCCGCGCCCCGAGGTCCCATCGGTCGAAGTCCACGCCCATTTCGACGGCCTCCCATGCGCCCAGGGCGGCGAGCGCGAAGGTGCTGTCGGAGTCGAGCGCCCGGGCGAACGCGGTCCTGGCCTCGACGTACGCGGAGCGACGGTACGCACGCCGGCCCGCGAGGTACGCTTCCAGCGCAGGCAGAGGCACCTCGTCGAGGTAGTCGATCTGGCCCGCGTCGACCCCGGCTTCCATGGACAGGACCTGACGCGCGAGCTGTCCTATGGTCTCGCGCAGACGGTCGGCGGAGCCCTCCACGGCCGCGTCGCCGATGACGTGGCCGCCTGGCACGCCGAGGAGCCGGGCGTTCACCGCGAAACCGTCCGCACCACCGACGATCGAGCCCAACAGCACGCGACCGGCCCCGAGGCGGCGGGCGAGTTCGACCGCGCGCGCCTCGCTCAGCTCCGCACCGTCCGTCTCCGCGTACTCGCGCCACGCGCTGATCATCGCCCCGGTGTCGACGATGCGAGGAGCCCCGGCAAAGATCGGGGCCAGCATGTCGATGATCCCCTCGCGCAGGATGGCCACTCTTTCGTCCGACGTGGATACGCGGAACGGGACGACCGCAATCAGCTCGTTGTCGATGGAGTCGGCCCCCACGGGATCTGCCCCGCCCCGCAGCTGCCAGCCACCCACGACCACGACGAGCGCTACAGCCGCGCCGATGACGACGCGCCCCATCGACCGGGTCTCGCCGCCGGCCGGCCGCTCCTCCTTCTTGACCCCTTCCGGCGTCACGTCAAACGCCCAGGCCAGGGCTACCGCCACCGGGAACCCGGCCAGAGCGATCACCACAAGGAGCCGGTATGCCGACGCCGGAAGCCCGAGGGGGTCGAAGGTGAGATCGGCCACCTGCAGCGCGACGAACACGGCCGCGGCATAGGCAACCGCGACGCGAACCACACGCCGCCGCTTCAGTTCAGCCCAGAAGTCTTGGACATTCATATTGCGTAAGGTGTCGCGCATGCAGCGCGCAGAGCAAGTAGGATGCGGGGTCGGTCCCGGCCGGACCCGGAGACTCCTGTCTTGGCGGGCGCGGAGCGGTTGACGTCGCCCTCGGCGCTCCTCAGCCCAGCCGCTCGCGGATCCAGCCGACCACGCGGTCGGTGGCCACCCGCACCTGTTCGAGCGTGTCGCGATCCCGGATCGTTACCGTCCCCTGCTCCACGCTCTCCCCGTCCACCGTGATACACCAGGGCGTCCCCACCTCGTCCTGCCGCCGGTAGCGGCGTCCGATGGCGCCGGACTGGTCGTAGAAGGAGGGGATCGCCGCCCTGCGGAGGTCGGCCTGGATCTTTTCGGCGATCTCCGGCATCCCGTCCTTCTTCACGAGCGGGAAGACCGCGGCCTTGATGGGCGCGACCTGCGGGTTGAAGGCGAGCACGACCCGCGTCTCTCCCTCGACCTCCTCCTCACGGTAGGCGTCGGCCAGGACGACGAGGGCCGTGCGGTCCACACCCATCGACGTCTCCACGACGTACGGCACGAAGCGCTCGTTCGTCGGCGCGTCGATGTACTCCAGGCGCTTGCCCGAGTACTCCTGGTGGCGGGCCAGGTCGTAATCGGTGCGGTTGTGGATCCCCTCGAACTCCTTCCAACCGAAGGGGAACTCGTACTCGATGTCGAAGGCCTTCTTCGCGTAGTGGGCGAGCTCGTCGGGGCCGTGCTCGTGGAAGCGGAGCTTCTCCCTGCGGATGCCGAGATCCAGATGCCACTGCATGCGGATGTCCATCCACTCGTCGAACCACTTCTCGTCGTCACCGGGCTTCACGAAGAACTGCATCTCCGCCTGCTCGAACTCCCGCGTGCGGAAGATGAAGTTTCCGGGCGTGATCTCGTTGCGGAACGCCTTGCCGATCTGTGCGATCCCGAACGGCACCTTCTGCCGCGCGGAGCCCTGGACGTTGAGAAAGTTGACGTAGATCCCCTGCGCGGTCTCCGGGCGGATGTACACGGTGGCCGACGAGTCCTCCACGGGCCCCATGAACGTCTTGAACATGAGGTTGAACATCCGGGCCTCGCCGAACGCGTCCTTCGTGCCGCACGTCGGGCACTGGCCGCCTTCGACCTCGGGCATGTCGGCGCGAAAGCGGCGATGACAGTTGCCGCACTCGACGAGCGGATCGGTAAAGCCTTCCACGTGCCCGGAAGCCTCCCATACGCGGGGATGCATCAGGATGGCGGCGTCGAGCCCCTCGATGTCGTCGCGGCTGTGCACCATCGACGTCCACCAGCGGTCCTTGATGTTGCGCTTGAGCTCGACGCCGAGAGGGCCATAGTCCCACACCGAGCCCGTGCCGCCGTAGATCTCCGACGACTGGAAGACGAAGCCCCGGCGCTTGGCGAGGGAGACGAGCTTGTCCATCAGGTCCGAACCGGACATGAAAAGCCTTGCGATATAAGGAGATTTCCGGGGGCACCTCAGGCGCGAAAGCTACCCGAGCCCGAAAGGGGGATCAACGCCCGTTCCGCGCAGCCATGGCGCGAACGTCGCGGGGGTGTCAGGGTAGTACCTTCGACGTTTCGCGCCGCTCGGCGGCCGGACTGACGCCAGAAACCCGTACGGATCCCCTCGCATGATCACGTTCACCGACCGCGCCCGCGATATGGTCGTCTCCTTCATCGGAGGGGACTCCGCCGATCAGTCGCTGCGCATCAGCGTATCGGGCCCTCGCACGGCCCCCGCATTCGACCTCACGCTCGTCGGCCCGCAGGAGCGGTCGGGTGACGAGCGGGAGGTGGACGCGGGGGGCTTCACCGTCTTCGTCCGGGAGGAAGACGCCGAGCTTCTCGAAGGCGCCACGGTCGACTATGTCGAGCGCGTCAACGAAAGCGGCTTCGAGGTCCGTCCCGCGGCCGGTGCCGTTCCCGAGCGCTCGGGCGCACGCGCGAGGGGCGAGCCCACGGGTGAGATCGCGGACCGCGTCCGCGAAGTACTCGACACGCAGGTCAATCCGGCCATCGCCGCCCACGGCGGCATGATCTCCCTCGTGGACGTCGAGAACCACGACATCTACGTGGAGATGAGCGGCGGGTGCCAGGGATGCGCGCTCTCGCGGATGACGCTGCGGCAGGGCGTGGAGCGGATGCTCCGCGAAGCGGTGCCCGAGCTGACCGCCGTCCATGACGTGACCGACCACGCGTCAGGCGAAAACCCCTACCTCTGAGCCCGACCGAAAATGGAACCGGGGTAGCGACCTCGATCCGTCGCGTGCGAGCGGTGGCCTTCGCATGCGCCGTCCTCGCAGCGGCCCTGCCGGATCGCGGCGCCGAAGCACAGGTCTGCGCCCAACCGTGCGTGGGATCTCCCCGGGGGGCCATCATCGCAGCCGGGGGTGGCAGGCTCTCCTCCTCGATCTACGAGCGCTTCCTCGAACTCGCCGGTGGGCCGGACGCCCGCATCGTTCTCATCCCCACTGCGGGCTACGAGTACGGCACGCACGACGGCTGGACCGCCATCGAGGAGCTCCGGCGCGCGGGCGCGCAGAAGCTGGAGATCCTCCACACCCGCAGCACGTCGGTCGCCGACCTTGAGGCGTTCGCGGCGCCGCTCGAGCAGGCGACGGGAGTCTGGTTCTCCGGTGGACACCAGTGGCGACTCGTGGACGTGTATCTCGACACGAGGACCCACCGCAAGCTCGAGGAGCTCCTGGCGCGCGGCGGTGTCATCGGGGGCAACTCCGCCGGGGCCTCGGCGCTGGCCTCCTTCCTCGTCCGGCGAGGCGAGTACAATGGCGACCTCGTCACCGCGACGCCGCCTCGGGGCTTCGGGTTTCTGCGGAACGTCGCCCTCGACCAGCACCTCCTCGAACGTGGCCGCGAGAACGAGATGTTCGAGGTCGTGAAGAGACAGCCGCAGCTCCTCGGCATCGGGCTCAACGAGGGCTCCGCCATCGTCGTAACCGGCGATCTGGCGCGTGTGATGGGCGGGCGCGTGGCGATCTACGACGTAACCGACCCTCTGTCGCTCATCCCCCTGCGCTGGCTCGGCCCGGGCGACGCGTACGACCTCGGCGCACGACGGATCATCCTGTCCGAAGCGGGCGGCAACCGCCCGCGCTGACCGCGTCCAAGCGCGCGCACCGGCTCTAGCGGACGCCGCTCTCCTGTACCATCTGAAGGAGGTGGCCCTGAAGCCCCTGCGCGGTGACCTGGTCCCTGTAGCGGAGCGCCACGAGCGCATCCGTGACGGAGCCCAGGAGGTCCTCCAGCGCCGCACGGACCTGTTCGCTCGTGGGTCGGATCTCCATGACCGGATCCGTCGTCATCGATGTGGCCGGGATGTGTTCGAGGTTGGCTTCGTTGGCCACGAGGAAGTCGTGCAGGCGCGTAGCCGCGTCGACCAGCGCGTCCATGCGCGCGTACGCCGCACCCCGGTCCGCCGCGGCAGCCACGAAACCGGAATCGGCCCGCTCGCGCAGGGCGTCGGCGTCGACCAGGCCTCGTGCGGTCGCCTCGGCCGCGAACGCCGCGTCGAACACCGAGACGTCGATGACCCTCACCGCGTCCAGCCAGTCGCCCATCCCGTTCCAGAAGTCGGCTGCCCCGGGATACGCGCTCGCGTTGCCGAGGTAGACCCCCGCGAGCCAGTCACGCGGGGGCACCTCCACCCCGCCACCGGACGCCCAGCCGGCGTGCGCATCCGCGAAGGCACGGGCGAACGCACCGGCGGCCACGCTGCGCATCTCGGGCATCAGGGCATCGTCGAGGGGCGGGAGGAACACCGCAGGCTCCCCGGCACTGCCCGAACCGCCCAGACGCTCGCTGAGCAGGGGCCAGGCCATATACCCCCCCACGGCAAGGGCGACACCCACCGCGACCGCCGTGAGCGGACCGGCCAGCGACCGCTGACGCCGTAGCTTCGGCGGCGACGGTCGGCTCTTCCGGGCGCGATGCTCCTCGGGCTCGTTCGAGGCGGGCGTGCCGGACTCGGACGACAGATCGAGCGCATCGCCATCCGACTCGGAAGTCTCGGGTTCCATCCACGCGGGAGGTGCCTCGGGCGTGAATGCCGACATCGGCGTCTCGAGGTCGAGCCCGTCCGTCGAATCCGTGCCGAACCCATCGGCGTCGAACTCCATCGCGGTTTCGAAACCGGAGCCCGGGCTCATCGCCCCGTCGTCCGGGGGGTCGAAGGACGCCTCGAGTTCCAGGCCTCCCTCCAGACCTCCGAAGTCGAAGGCGGGTGCAAGAGGTTCGTCATCGTCTGGGGCGGAAGCGTCGCCCAGCCCGGCGACGTCGATCGGCGTCGCACCCCCGCCCCCGGCCCCCGCGAGCGGAGGCGCCAGTTCGAGTCCGCCCAGGCCGAGCCCGTTGTCGTCCGGGCTCTCCTCGACCGACGCCGTGTCGGCCAGCACGAGCCCAAAGTCGCCGTCTGCTTCCGTCGCCTCGCGAACCTCGGGCTTCGCCGGCACGAGTTCGAAGTCCACGACCAGGTTCGCCGCATCGCCGTCCTCCGGCCCGGACTCGGCCGCGGGCTGAG
>Ga0222714_10006613_pt1 | contig 10790 bp, 11 predicted proteins | sample C33_3DmetaG_FD_165048 | JGI IMG/M metagenome (GOLD analysis project Ga0222714, IMG submission 165048) | Estuarine water microbial communities from San Francisco Bay, California, United States - C33_3D | ecosystem: Environmental > Aquatic > Marine > Unclassified | place: USA: California... | reverse complement strand
ACGACATCGCTGCGGGCAGGAAGTTTCTCCTGTTTGCTGACGGTCGGAGCCACGAGCCCACCGTACCCTCGGAGCCTCACGCTTCCCGTGCCCGCACGGGCCGTTCGTACGCTACGAACGTGCTGTTTCGGCCGTCGAGCGTTGAGATCGCTGTCTTCGTTGTCGGCTGGGCAAGTGGGTGGTTGGCGTTGCGCGGCACCCGTACGTTTCGCAGTCGTGCCGTTGCGCGGACAACGACGGTAAGTGTCGTCATCCCTGCCCGCAACGAAGCAACGACCATCGGCGCGCTCGTCGGGTCGGTCGTCGCGTCGATGCACGATGGTGACGAAGTCATCGTCGTCGATGATGGATCACGGGATGCAACGGCGGACCGGGCCCGCGCCGCCGGTGCGCGGGTCGTGCGCATCGACTCGGTGCCCGCCGGATGGGCCGGCAAACCACATGCCTGCTGGCACGGTGCAGTCGTTGCCCGTGGCGACGTGCTCGTCTTCGTCGACGCGGATGTGTCGCTCGCACGCGGCGTAATCGATTCGTTGTGCTCCGAGGCGGTGGCGAATCCCGCCGCACTCGTCAGTGTGATGCCGTGGCATCGCACCGGTTCGTTCGTCGAGCGTGCGAGCATGTTGTTCAACGTCGTGTCGTCGAGCGTTGCGCGCACGGCCCGCGGTCGCACGGCCCGGCACGTTGCATTCGGTCCGCTGTTGGCCACCACCCGCGCGGCGTACCACGGCAGTGGTGGCCATCGTGCTGCATCGGTGCGCGGGGCGGTGATCGAGGACATTGCACTTGCGGGTTGCTACGAGCACACGATGCCGTTCGTCGGATGTCGTGGCGAGGTCGAGTACCGGATGTATCCACTCGGCTGGAAACAGTTGCTCGAAGGCTGGACGAAGAACACTGCGCTCGGTGGCCTTGCCGCGCCGTGGGTCGTGACGCTGCTCGTCGTCGCATGGGTGACGTCGCTGGCCGGGGGGTGGCTGACGTCGCCGTGGTTTTACCTCGCCTCGGTCGTGCAAGTGGCGGTGATGTCACGCCGTGTCGGCAACTACCGGATCGTTGATGCCGTGGTGTATCCGCTCTACGTTGCGGTGTTCGTGGCAATCGTTGTGCGCAGCGTGTGGAGGTCAGTCGTGATCGGTCGCGTCACCTGGCGCGGCCGGTCGATTACCGTCCGCTGAAGCGGTGAATATGTTCTCGCGGTAGAACCGCAACTCACGAACGCTTTCGAGGATGTCGTTGAGTGCGCGGTGCGCCCCTGCCTTCGACGGCCGGTCAATGGTGACACCGGGGTACCACCGCTTGCTCAACTCCTTCACGCTCGAGACGTCGACACTGCGGTAATGCAGAAACTCCTCGATGTCGGGCATGTACTTGGCGAGAAATCGACGGTCGGTGCCGATCGAGTTGCCGCACAGCGGCACCGTTCGTGCCTCGGTGACGTGGGTGCGAATGAACTCGAGCGTCAACCGTGCCGCGTCGGCCACTGAAATCGTCGACTCACGGATGGCGGGCAAAAGACCCGATTCGGTGTGCATGTTGACAACGAACGGATCCATGATCGCCAGCACTTCGTCGGGTTGGTGGATGACGAGGTCCGGCCCTTCGGCGACGACGTTGAGTTGATCGTCGGTGATGAGCGTGGCGATTTCGACGATGACGTCCACGTCGGGATTCAACCCGGTCATTTCGAGATCCATCCATACGAGCACCCCACGAATCTACGGGGCACCTAGTGTCGTGTCGTGGCTGGTGCGGCAATACGGGTGCATGTTCGGCAACTCGATTCCGAGCTCGATTTGCCGGTGACGTCGCACGTTCACGATGCGGGCTTCGATCTTCGCTCGCGAATCGACGTCGTTCTTCCCGCCGCCGGCGGACGAGTCGCGGTGCCGACGGGGATCGCCATTGCGCTGCCCCCCGGCACTTTCGGAATGGTCGTACCGCGCAGCGGGTTGGCGCTGAAGCACGGCGTCTCGCTGGTGAACACGCCGGGGATCATCGATGCGGGATACCGCGGCGAACTGCAGGTGGTCATGATCAATCACGACCCGCGTGAGGAGTACGCGGTGCGTCGTGGTGATCGCGTTGCCCAACTCGTCGTGTTGCGCCACGACGTCATCGAGTGGGTGCCGGTGGAATCACTCGACGGTGAGGACCGCGGCGGGGGCTTCGGACACAGCGGTCGTTGAGCCGGTGTGCCGAGTCAGTCGACTCGAACGCCGAGGCTGCGCAAAGCGAGTGTCGCGTACATCGCCACACCGTCGCGCATCGCCGCCTCGTCGAACATCACCCGGTTGGAGTGGTTCGGCGCCGCGGTGGCGAGATTGACCTCGGGAGAAGTTCCGCCGAGGAAGAAAATCGCGCCGGGAACCTCGTTGAGCACGTAACTAAAGTCCTCGGCACCCATGATCGGGTTGGGCAAACGCACGGTTCGTTGCGCACCGACGACGCCATGATCGGTCCCGGTCGCGCGGCGATGAACCCGCTCGGCAACGACGACGTGATGTGCAACGCGTATGCCGCGGTGATCGGTGACGGGGTGCCATCGGCGAGTGCCGGCACGTCGAGAAGCCCTTCGTCGAGCATGTATCGCGCGCCGTGGTGGCCTTCTTCACCGGGCTGGAACATGAATAGTACGCGACCGGTGGCGATTCCCGAGGGTCGGCCCGCAGGGGACGACGGGTACGCTCGGGGGCGTTCCATGCAGAGGAGCCGGTCATGTTGAGCGTCGAATTCACCGTTGAGCCGTTCGTTGACGGCCGTCCCGGGCCGCACGTGACCGAGGCGGTTGCCGCGGTGGAAAAACACGGAATCACGGTCGACTTCGGACCGTTCGGGAGTGTGTTCGCGGTGGCGAGCGGCAGTCTCGGGCGGGTGGTCGGCGATCTCATGGATGCCGCGTACGCGCACGGTGCCACCGTTGTCAATCTCACCGTGTCGAAGGTTTCGTAGCGGTGCAGCAGGATCATCCGTTGCTCGTGGCGCTGCGACCGCTGCTGAAGGCACTCGGCGCTTCGATCGTCGACCCCAATGAGATGTCCAAATCCGACGTCCCGCTCGTGTGGGAAGGCGCGACCGTCGCGGCGATCAGGCTTCCCGTGTTGCACGGTGCACTGGATCGGCTCATCGACGCAGTCGAGCGTGAACTTGGCGGACGGTTGCCCGAGTTGTCGCGCGCGGACAAACAAAAGGCGATTCGTCTCCTCGACGAACGTGGTGCGTTCACTTTGCGCCGCGCGGTGGAGGATGTCGCCGACGCGATGGGCGTATCACGGATCACCGTGTACAACTACCTCAACGCGTTGCACCGCACCTGACCGCAGCCGCGCAAAGCGTCAGAGTTTGCGCAGGAAGATGTCGCTGATGCGGTGGTCTGCGGCCTTGTGCAACATGAGCGATGCGCGCCCCTTCGTCGGGGCGATGTTCTCGCGCAGGTTGCGCCCGTTGATCGACGACCAAATGTGGTGGGCGACTTCCTCGGCTTGCTCGTCGGTGAGTTCGGCAAAGTGGCGAAAGAAACTCGACGGGTCCTGGAACACCGTACGGCGCAGGGTGTGGAACCGCTCGATGAACCACGCTTCGATGAGCTCCTCTTCGGAGTCGAGGTAGATCGAAAAATCGAAGTAGTCCGACACGAATTCGGTGGCGTCGGTGTCGACCTGGAGCACGTTGAGACCCTCGAGAATGAGGATGTCGGGTTGATGCACGACCTCGCTCGAGTCGGCGAGCACGTCGTACACGACGTGGCTGTACACGGGTGCTTCCACCTCGGGCGCACCGCTCTTTACTTCGCGCAGAAAACCGAGCAGTTTTGCCGTGTCGTAACTCTCGGGGAATCCCTTGCGATCCATGATTCCCCGTTCGGCAAGGACTTCGTTGGGGTGGAGGAAGCCGTCGGTGGTGATGAGTTCGACCCGCGGATGTTCGGGCCAACGGCTGAGCAGCGCCTGCAGGATGCGCGCAAACGTGCTCTTGCCGACGGCGACGCTGCCGGCGATCCCGATGACGTAGGGCATCTTCGGGGCGATCGTGCCGAGGAAGGTGGACGACACGCGGTGCAGGTTCTGCGTGGCCGACACGTACAGGTTGAGCAGTCGTGTGAGCGGCAGGTAGATCGCGGTCACCTCGTCGAGGTCGATGCGATCGTTGATACCGCGCAACGCCTCGAGGTCCTTTTCGCGGATCGTCAGCGGAGTCTGGGCACGCAACGCGGCCCATTCGTCGCGCGAGAAGCGCACGTACCGGGGTGAGTCGTCCTCGAGAATCACTGCGTGAGCACCTCGACGCCGTCGTCGGTGACGAGCACCGTGTGTTCAAACTGCGCGGTGCGCTTGCCGTCGATGGTGACCGCGGTCCAGTCGTCGTCCCACATGCGGTGTTTCTCCGAGCCAAGGGTGATCATCGGTTCGATGGTGAAGGTCATCCCCGGTCGCATGAGCAGGCTGTTGCGCGGCTCGTAGTAGTGGAGAATCTGGATGTCGGTGTGGAACTGTTCACCGATTCCGTGCCCGATGAAGGCGCGCACGACCCCCATCTTGTGCTGCTTGGCGTGTGATTCGATCGCCCGTCCGATTTCGTAGAGCGGTACTCCCGGTCGCACGACGTTGATGCCGTGCCACATGCACTCACGGGTGACTTCGATGAGGTGCCGGCTTTCGTCGTCGATCGTTCCGACGGCGAAGGTTGCGTTCGTGTCGCCGTGTACGCCGTTCATGTAACAGGTGACGTCGAGGTTGATGATGTCGCCGTCCTGCAGGACGCGCGAATCTGGGATGCCATGGCAGATCACTTCGTTGACACTCGTGCACACGCTCTTCGGATAGCCCTGGTAGTTGAGCGGGCTGGGGTACGCACCGCGTTCGATGCACAGTTGATGGACGTAGGCGTCGATCTCGTCGGTGGTAATCCCGGGCCGGACCATCTCGCCGGCCAGTCGCAGCACCTCGGCCGCGGTCACACCGGCTGTGCGCATCCGCGCAATGACGTCGGGGGATTTCACGGCGGGCTCGGAGCGGCGTTCGACATGGCCGGTGTCGGCATACGGCGGCTTCACGATGCGCTCGGGCACGGGTCGACGTGGGCTGACGACTCCGGGAAGGACGCGACCCTCGAGGGGTTTGTGGCACCGCTTGTACTTGCGACCGCTCCCGCACCAGCAGGGCTCATTCGCTGTCGGCAGCACGGCAGGGGGCGTGCTCAGTGTCGTCACGGCAAAAAGGCTACGGCTTCGGCCGGCGAATGAACATCGATGTAATTCGGCGCACGATTTGGCACGAGGGGATCTTTGCCGATTTATCCTGTCGGCTCACACATAGCAGGTGACGAAACGAGCTGCTCGTCACCGGCGAACGAATCGAATCCGTAGGAAAGGACAGGTCCACCGTGAACGAACGGTCGACAGACACCTTGATCCGGTCGCGCGTGCGCGAAAAGGAGAGCGGACTCGACGAGTCGCCGGTGCAGTCGCGCCGTCGCCGTCCTGAGCTCCTCCTCGGCATTGCACTGGTCGTCCTCGGCGCACTCGGGGGAGTCGTCCTCCAGCAGCGCGGCGATGACTCCGTGCTCGTCGTCCATGAACGGCGCGGCGAGCGCGGTGCGTGGCGAATGTACCGGGCGAGCCCCGATGATCGTGACGCGCAGTCGGGCGTGGGGGTCAGCGGCGGAACGAACCGCGCAGGCGCAACGCCACACCCCAGGTCGTAACGAGCCACATCGATTCGCGCACGATCGACAGGTTCATCTTCGACTGACCGAGCGTACGGTCAACGTAAGTGATCGGTACCTCGACGATGCGCGATCCGTTGCGTCGTGAGAGCAACCAGGCAAGCTCGGTGAGAAAGGCGTAACCGTTGGCGGTGGTTGAGCCGACGTCACTGTCGCGCAGCGTCGATGCTCTGTAGGCACGAAACCCCGACGTGCAGTCGCGGATCTTCACCTTAAGCATTGCTGCCGTGTACAGATTGCCCCAGCGCGACAACAGCCGTCGGTGCAGTGGCCAGTTCACCACGCCACCGCCGGTGACGTAGCGCGAACCGACCGCAACGTCGGCACCTGCCTCGATTGCCGCGACGAGTGCGGGAATCGACTCGGGGGCGTGCGAGAGATCGGCATCGAGCGTGACGATGACGTCGGAATCCCCGGCTGCCGCAAGGGTCGTCAGTGCTTCACGGCTCGCTGCGGCATAGCCCCGGGCGCCCGTACGGGACATCAGACGAATCTGCGGGTCGCGCTCGGCTCGCAGGCGAACTTTGTCCCCGGTGCCGTCGGGGCTGGCGTCGTCGACGACGACGACGTGGGCCGCGGGAACCGCTGCGCGGACACGATCGAGGAACGTGTCGATGTTGTCGGCTTCGTTGTACGTCGGGGTGACGACGACAACGCGCATTTACACACGTTACATCGCGTGCTTGATTGCATCCCCGATCGATGCGACGCGCACGAGGCACATGCCCTTCGGTGCACGCACGGAGGCACTTGCCGGAATGATCGCGGTGGTGAAGCCGAGTCGTGATGCTTCGGAGAGGCGTCGTTCGATCTGCGCAACGTGGCGAACTTCACCCGCAAGTCCGACCTCGCCGATGCACGTAATCGTCGGGTCGACGGCAACGTCGCGCAGCGACGAGGCGAGTGCGATGCACATGCCGAGATCGGCACCCGGGTCGGACACGCGAATTCCACCGACGACCGAAACGAACACCTCGTGGGCGGCGAGCGAACACCCGGCGCGGCGATCGAGAACCGCGAGCAACATTGCCAACCGTGAAGACTCGAGGCCCTGACTGCTGCGCCGCGGCGGAACCCCACTCGTCGTTTTCGTGGTGAGAGCCTGCATCTCGACGAGCAGCGGACGGTGACCGTCGAGCACCGGCACCACGACGGAGCCCGGCACACCGCGTTGCCTGTCGGCAAGGAACAGCGTGCTCGCGTCGGGAACGACGCGCAAACCGTCGGCAGTCATCTCGAACAGCCCGAGTTCGTTCGTCGAACCGAAGCGGTGTTTCATTGCCCGCACCGACCGAAGGGCATGTACGCGGTCCCCCTCGAACGACAACACGGTGTCGACGACGTGTTCGAGCAGTCGCGGACCGGCAATCGATCCTTCCTTGGTGACGTGTCCGACGAGTACGACGGCGATGCCGCGAGTTTTGGCCTCTTGCACGAGTCGGTGGGCGCACTCGCGCACCTGAACGACCGAGCCGGGCGCAGAACCGAGCGTCGGATCGGAGATGGTTTGGATGCTGTCGATGATGACGAGGTCGGGTGTTGCGGCATCGATCGCCGCAATGATGTCGTTGACCGTGTACAGCGACACGAGCAGTGCAGCGTCACTTTTCACGCCCAGGCGTGCAGCACGTAGGCGCACTTGCTCGGTGCTTTCCTCGGCGCTCACGTACAGACTGCGACCCGACCACGACCCGACGACTTGCGACAGCAGCGTTGATTTTCCGATTCCGGGTTCGCCGCCGAGCAACGTCACCGAACCGGGTACGAGTCCACCGCCGAGAACTCGATCGAGTTCGCCGATGCCCGTCGCAGTGGTGTGCGTGCCGGGGGCGGCCGTACCGTCGAGGGCGACCGGTGCGACGGCACGCACCGCGGCACCCGGGCGGCGAGCCGCTGCCGTCACGACGGGGGCGTCACCGACGACGTCTTCGACGAGGGAGTTCCAGGCACCGCATCCCGCGCACTGGCCGGTCCACTTGGGATGCTCGTGTCCGCAGTCGGTGCAGACGTAGACGGTGCGCAGTCGAGCCACGCCCGACAGGTTACGTCCGCGATGTACGACGGATGGCGCGGCGACGGCGAGCGATGCGTACGGCGAGCACCCCCATGGCGATCAGCCATACGGCGAGTGCGCCGAGTGCGCCGAGGGAGACGACCCGGGCGATGAGTGCACCAATGTCGAAGTTCCGCGACGTTGCGTCGACTGCGACGGTCGTGCCGTCGAGGGGGACGTTCCAGCGCACGAGATTGCCGTCGACTTCCCCGGATGCGGAGCGGACGTCACCGGGGAGTCGTGTCACGAGGGAAAAAGTGGCCACGTCGCCAAGTACGAGATTGTCGGTGGCGAGGATGTCATCGAACGGCACGCTGCCGACCAGATCAACCAGTTCCGAATCGGCGAAAGCGGCGAGACCGCCGTCGAGTCGCAGCTCACCCGACACGGTGAACGTGGAGGCCGCCGATGCCCCGCTACGCGACACGGTGAGTCGGCTGATCGGGCCGCCGGGCCCGGAAAGTCCCTCGAGCAGGCGGGACGCTTCCGCCGGAGTCGCGAAGCTGCGCTCAACGACGATCTGCACGCCGCCGTCGGGAAGTGAGGTGGGCGGGTTCACCGTCCATCCGCGGTTGCGCAGGTCATCGCCGGCAATTCCCTCGGCGAGTTCCGGGGCGCGCTCGACGAGTTCTGCATCGGCGATCGCCGTGACGGTGATTTTCCCCGAGCCGTTGCGAGCAACGTCGAGTGTCGTCGTGACGTCGAGCCGGCAGCCGGCGGCAACGACGATGAGCGCAGCGATACCGCCGAAGCGGCCGAGTGCGGCGAGAAGCCGTCGGCTCACTCGGTGCTGGCGGAGTCGCCCGGGCCGGCGAGTTCAGTCGCGACCGGAGGAACGAATCCGTCGATCGCGTTGAACGTGACGCGCTTGTCGCCGGCGTTCTCGGGGTCGTCCTCGACACCGACGACGATGATCTGACCGGCGACGAACTGCTTGTTCAGCAGACGCTCCGACAGCGGATCCTCGATGAGTCGCTGCAAGGCGCGGCGCAGAGGTCTTGCCCCGAGCTGCGGGTCGTAGCCCTTCGTCGCGAGCAGTTCCTTTGCCGACGGCGTGAGCTCCATGCCAAGTCCGAGGCCTTCGAGCTGGCTGACGAGCCGCTTGCTCATGAGATCGACCATTTCGACGACCTCGTTCATCGAGAGCTCGTGGAACACGATGATCTCGTCGATGCGGTTGAGGAACTCGGGTCGGAAATGAACCTTGAGTGCTTCGGACACCTTCTCGCGCATGCGGGTGTATGACATCGCTTCGTCGTTCTTGCCGAAACCGACGTTGGCCTTGCGCAGATCCTGCGTTCCGAGGTTCGACGTCATGATGATGACGGTGTTGCGGAAGTCGGTCGTGCGACCCTGGGCATCGGTGAGGCGACCCTCTTCGAGAATCTGCAACAGCGTGTTGAACACATCGGGGTGTGCCTTTTCGATTTCGTCGAAGAGCACGACCGAAAAGGGCTTGCGGCGCACCGCCTCGGTGAGTTGGCCACCTTCGTCGTAACCGACGTATCCGGGGGGCGAACCGACGAGCCTGCTGACGGTGTGCTTCTCCATGTATTCGCTCATGTCGAGCGAAATGAGGGCATCCTCGTCACCGAAGAGGAACTCGGCGAGCGTCTTCGCGAGTTCGGTCTTGCCGACACCGGTGGGTCCGAGGAAGATGAACGAACCGCTCGGACGCTTCGGGTCTTTCAGGCCGGCACGTGTGCGCCGGATGCTCTGGCTCACGGCCTTGATCGCGTCTTCCTGGCCGATGATCCGCTTGTGCAACTCGGCTTCCATGTTGAGGAGCTTGGCGGTCTCTTCCTCGGTGAGCTTGTACACGGGGATTCCGGTCCAAATGCTGAGCACCTCGGCGATTGCCTCTTCGTTCACCTCGTCATACAAGTTGACACCCTGCGCCTTGACGTCGGCTTCCTTTTGGGTGCGCTCGTCGAGCAGGGAGCGTTCCTGGTCGCGCAAGCGACCGGCTTCCTCGAAGCGCTGTTCTTCAACTGCCTTCTTCTTCGCCTCTTGCACCTGCTTGAGTTTCGTTTCGAGTTCCTTGAGATCCGGCGGCGTCTTCATCCGCTTGATGCGCAGACGGCTGCCGGCTTCGTCGATGAGGTCGATCGCCTTGTCGGGCAGGTGGCGATCCGAGATGTACCGGTCGGCGAGATTGGCCGCGGCGACCAGGGCCTGATCGGTGATCGTCACGCGGTGGTGGCTTTCGTACTTGTCGCGGATGCCGCGGAGGATCTCGATCGTGTGGGCAACGGAGGGCTCGTCGACCTTCACCGGCTGGAATCGTCGTTCGAGCGCGGCGTCTTTTTCGAAGTGCTTGCGGTACTCGTCGAGCGTTGTGGCACCAATGGTCTGCAGTTCGCCGCGCGCGAGCATTGGCTTGAGGATCGACGCAGCGTCGATGGCACCTTCGGCCGCGCCGGCGCCGACGAGCGTGTGGATCTCGTCGATGAACAAGATGATGTCGCCGCGTGTGCGGATCTCCTTGAGCACCTTCTTCAGGCGCTCCTCGAAATCACCGCGGTAACGACTGCCGGCGACGAGCGCGCCGAGGTCGAGCGTGTACAGCTGTTTGTTCGTCAGAGTCTCGGGGACGTCGTTGGCGACGATGCGTTGGGCGAGGCCTTCGACGATGGCGGTCTTGCCGACGCCCGGTTCACCGATGAGCACCGGGTTGTTCTTCGTGCGCCGCGAGAGAATCTGCATGACGCGTTCCATTTCGCGTTGCCGACCGATAACCGGGTCGAGTTTCTTGTCGCGTGCAAGTTGGGTGAGGTTGCGCCCGAACTGATCGAGAATCTGGCTACCACCTTTTTCGGTGGGAGTCTCCTTGGCGCCGACGGCTTCGCCCTCACTCTTTGCGCCACCTTCGTATCCGCTGAGCAGCTGGATGACCTGCTGGCGCACGCGCGACAGGTCGGCGCCGAGCTTGACGAGTACCTGCGCCGCAACCCCTTCGCCTTCGCGGATGAGTCCGAGCAGAATGTGCTCGGTTCCGATGTAGTTGTGTCCG
>Ga0222714_10006612_pt1 | contig 10790 bp, 4 predicted proteins | sample C33_3DmetaG_FD_165048 | JGI IMG/M metagenome (GOLD analysis project Ga0222714, IMG submission 165048) | Estuarine water microbial communities from San Francisco Bay, California, United States - C33_3D | ecosystem: Environmental > Aquatic > Marine > Unclassified | place: USA: California... | reverse complement strand
GCATTCCTGCAACGCCTCAGTTTCTTGCTGCGGTGTTGCAAGCCGCACGAAATGTTGGGGCGGTGTGCATCGCCGACGAAGTGATGACATCGCGTCATGGTGCACGCGGAATGATGGATCTACTTGGCGCGCAGGCCGATATCACTGCATACGGCAAGTACATCGGCGGCGGGTTTTCCTTTGGCGCATTTGGTGGCAAGTCCGAATTCATGGACATGTTCGACACCAGTCCCGAGTCGGCCCTGCCTTCTCCTGTTGCACATGGCGGCACCTTCAACAACAACCTGTCGTCAATGACAGCCGGCTGCGTGGTGTTGGGCGAAATCTTTACGCAAGATATTGCTGTTGCTCATACGGCTCGCGGTGACGAGTTCCGTATGGCGTTGCAAGCAGTTGTAGCAAAGAGTGGCAAACCGGTGTGCGTCACAGGCTTTGGCTCGATGATGTCCATTCATGCACTGGCAACACCACCACACAATGCCGACGACATGTTGAAGCGCGATGCACAGTTGCAGGAGTTGTTGTTCTTTGGTTTGCTGGAGCGCGGTGTGTATATCGCAGCTCGTGGAATGGTGAATCTTGGGTTGCCGCATACCGATGATCAGTTGGCGCAGTTCCTTGATGCGTTTGCCGAAACCCTCGCCTCACTGAACTAAAACAGGCGGAGTTCGGCCACGGCCGTCAAATCGCCAAGAAGATTCACCCTATTTTCTATAGTAACTGTCCCAGTTCGGGGGCAGTCACAGGGTGGGTCACTCTGTGCGTTTGCCCTGGGCGGGAATTTTGGGTGTATGTAACACCGCCTCAGTAGTTTGAGGTTTGGGAATCAAGAGGAAAGGTCCAAGTGGCGCTACGGGTTCGATTTGTTTCCAGTGTGAATGACGTGGTCGAACCTGTCGTTGCATACCTTACGGTCAATGATTCATCGCTAGATCTTTTTGAGCCGCAGTATCTCATCGTCCCAACTGCGGGGGTGAAGGCCTGGCTCGCCCCGCAAATCGCGTCTCGGCTAGGCGCAACCGAAGGCGTTAACGATGGCGTACTCATGAATGTTCGCATCGGATATGCAGGCATGTTGAACAGCATTCTGCGTGGCGGAATTAATGATGAGAGTGATCCATGGTCAATCGAAAATATGACTATGGCGTTGCTTCATATCTTGACCAACGATTCGTCCGGCTACTCAAATCTTGAGGCGAAGCATGGTGGGAAGTTGCGAGCAGCCCGAGCGCTTGCCGACCGCTTCGATCGCTACGCAGCTCGCCGTCCTTCGCTCATTCGCAATTGGGAACGTGCACACAGCGCAAACGAATTGCTTGGTGCAGATAGTGCGCAGGTTGAATGGCAGTACTCGTTGTGGCGACAACTCCGATCACAAATTGGAGTTCCTTCGTGGCCAGCACGAACTGAGCAACTGTGTAAGCAATTGGACAGCGACGAGAAACCAAGCCATCTTCCAAAGAAGTTGATGGTGGCAGGCATGGGAACATTGTCTGTCTCAGCCATTGAAATCATTTCAGCACTGAGCAAAGTGATTGAAGTAGAAGTTCTTTGTGTGAACCCTTCACCGTATTTGAGCATTGAATGGGCGAAACAGCATTCTCAAATTCAAATGGCATCGGGTAACGCGCCGGCACGTAATGACGATCTCCATGTACTGCCAGATTCTGACGTGTTAGTGACCACGTGGTTGCGTGAGTCATATGAGTTGCAAATGTTGCTTGCATCACAAGGCGTTAAGTATGAGCCGAGTGAAATTTCACAGTCAACTTCTCACTCCACTTCTCACTCCACAAAGTTGTTGCATCGAATGCACACTGCCATTCAAACGCCTAACAATTTGCAAAGTCAACCGTTAGACGCGAGCGATATGTCGGTGCAAATTCATCGCGCTCACACGCTTGGTCGCCAGGCCGAAATTCTCCGCGATGCATTACTGCACTCGTTCTCCACAATCAACAATCTTCAACCACATGAAATCATTGTGCTGTGTGCAGATATTGAGGCTGCAGCACCATTATTGAGGGCAACATTTGAAGAGCCGCTTACCCTTGGAACCGGCGAACGTGTGAAGATTCCATTTGTTGTAGCCGACCGCACGTTGCGTGAAACCAGCTCTGGGGCACAACTAGCCGCAGACATTCTGTCGCTCATCGGTTCGCGCTTCGATGTAGACAGCGTGGTCAATATCGCGACGCATGAATTAGTCCTTAAGCACGCATATTTGGGTTCGGGTGATGTCGACGCTTGGTTGCGTCATATTCATAACACCCGGGTGCGCTGGGGTCTCGATGTACAGCACCGCAAACTCAATGGTCTTGATGCTCCCGATATCACTGCCCACACGTGGAAACAGCTTGTAGATCGCACACTGCTTGGTGCGCTTCTTCCTGATGCCGAGGAAACCATGTTTGAAATGGGTGACATCGTTCCTGTACCTCGCATTGACACCACAGAAATTGAAGCCCTCACCGGGTTCGCGGAAGTGTTATCGGTCTTGGCATCTCTTGAGCATGATTCACAATCTGACATGTCAATTGATTTTTGGTGTGACCGTATTGAGGAAACACTTATTTCGTTGTGTGGTCGCTCATGCACAGATCTCGATGACGTATTAGCCGTGATTAATAAGTTCCGCGAAGCAGCGTTACTTGCAAGTGCGGGCAATCAAACAGTGGCATTTAGCGAGTTTGCATTTCTTGTCGCATCAGAGATTTCAGCGCAATCTGGTCGGCAAGCTCTCGTAACCGGAGCAGTAACTGCGACTTCATTCATTCCATTGCGTGCTGTGCCGTTCCGTGTTGTCTGTGTAGTCGGTTTGGACGACGGCACCATGTCTATTGGCGACTCAGAAGGTGACGACCTGATTGCGATGGATCCACTCATGGGCGACACCGACATGCGTACGGCGAACAGGCGGGTATTGCTCGATGCAGTTCTGGCAGCTTCCGAACAGTTGATCATCACGTGTAATGGAAGCAGCGTAAAGAACAACACACGGGTTCCATTCATTACACCTCTCGCCGAACTAGTTGATTTCTGTGGTCGCCTGGGTGTCAAGGTTCCGAACGAGTCTGAGAAGCAATGTGAGATCGAGTACATACATTCTCGGCATTCAAGCGGGATTGCAAACTTTGTAACTACTAACGGACCTGTAGCTGGGCAAATTTGGTCGCATGATGCGTCAGCCTTAAATGCCGCTCAATCACGCAGCCAAGTAGTGGCACCACAAGTAAAAACCTACGTTCCCTCTCCTAAACCTGCCGAGATTGAAATAGGAATTCTTGAGCAACTCGTGATTGATCCGCTGAAGTATTACTTGCGTGAATCGTTGCAAATCTTTACTGAATACGAAGAGGAAGATGCCAAAGCTGTATTGCCTTTGGATGCGACAGAGTTTGAGATCGCCAATTTGGTTGAGGCCTTAGTTAACGCTTCTCCTAATGGAGACCTAGAAGCAGGTAGGGCAATATGGATGCCGTCCGCGGAGGCTAGTGACGCATTGCCGGTTGCGCCTTTTGCAGAAAGTCAAATCGCTCTGGCCTTTGCTATTGCAAATGCAGTTCGGGGTGCAGCAACACAGCGTGGTATCCCGTTGTCAGAACCAGATCCGATCGAATTTTCGCTTCATCTGCCAGATGGATCAACAATTGTTTGCGACATTACAAATGTGGTTGAAAGCGCAACATATGGTTTCGTGTACTCAATCAGTTATCACTCAAAGAACGATAAAGAAATCACACGTCAAGCATTGCGGTTGCTTGCATTATGTGCCGCAGGGAAACTGGTCCAGAAGGCCTACGTAATTCATATGGATGACAATAATTCCCTGGTTCTAGTGAACGAGATTGAACTCAGTCCTGAGATATCGGCTGATGAAGCATTGCGACGTTTGTTTGAACTATCAAAGGCTGCTCATATTGCCCGAGATTTACCTTGTGCCAAGTTTGATAAGACAGGTCTGGCGATTGCTGAAGTTGGAACAATCAATGATGATTCGGTGATTGATGCCTTTGAGAGTTGCGTTGAAGGGTTTTCCTATGAACGCTCAGCCGAGTTCGTTGTCTACGGCGCCGATCCAGTATTCGAACATGTGTATGCAGACAATTCAGACAAAAAGATTGAAGTGCTGACTGCACTGGTTCAAGGATGCAATCTTGAAAAGGATGGCAAAAAGAAAGACAGCTATCAGCATTGGGTGGTGAAGTGATGTCAGTTGTATATGACGAATTCAATATTATTAATCCAAAACTGGAAAACGGAACAGTCATTGAAGCCAGCGCCGGTACGGGAAAAACCTATTCCGTGGCTTCAATTGTCACGCGTGCAATTGCAATGAACGAAAACATTCAGATTGGCAACATTCTTGTAACCACGTTCACAAGAAATGCAGCAGCTGAGCTTCGTGATCGTATTCGTCGCCGAATTGCTAGCACCGAAGCCCAATTGCGCGAGGGTGTTGCACTGCCAGGCGATCACTTGGCAGGCAGCCTGCTAGGCCAAGATCAACTTGAACGCGCTGCGCGTCTTGCGCGAGCACTGCGTGAGTTTGATACGGCCACGATTGCAACTATTCACGCTGTTTGTGCGCGTATCCTCACGACTGCCGGCCTGCCATCGGCAGGTGGCACGGGCGATGTTGATATCAGAGACGTGATTGAAGAAGTAGTGAATGATGCAGTTATTGCGGAAGCAAATCTCAACAATTTTTTTGATCCATCACGCCTTGCAGCCGTTGTTGAAGCGCGACTTGCCGCGCCGCTATCAGTTTTGGCGTATCAAACCGCTGTAGAGAAAAAGAATGAGATAGTTCCGATAACTGCGGAAGTTAAAGCCGAACGTGATCATTTAGTGGAAGTAATTGAATCCTGTGTAAATCGAGTTCGTGAACGCATGGCGAACCAGCCAACGTTTGACGACATGCTTCGACGTGCCGCAGAAGTGCTTGCCGATAAAAGTCAGGTTGCTCTTGTGGCCGCATTAAGGCAGAAGTATCTGCTTGCGGTAATCGACGAAGCGCAAGACACTGACAAGTTGCAGTGGAGCATTTTTCAGAACATTTTCCCTGATAGTTCGAAGAATATGTTGCTTGCAGTAGGCGACCCCAAGCAAGCTATTTATCGATTCCGCGGTGCCGATATTGATGCGTATCTGTCGGTTCGTGAAGACGACAAACTCTTGACGCTTCGCGAGAATTGGCGTAGCGATGAAGATCTCATTACAGCGCTGAATCACCTTTTCGATGGCTGGGATTTTGGAAAAGGTATTGATTACATTCCGGTAAAAGCCCGCACGGGAGCTCCGAAATCATCAATTGTCGGCGTTAAACCTCTCTCAATAATCAGTCTTGGTGCTGTCACCAACAAGACCCGCATTGTGCGTCCGACAGCACTACGCGTACGAGAGATTCTTGAAAACGTTCAGATTTCAAGTCATGGAAAAACTAGGGCTGTAAAGCCGGGCGATATCTGCGTCCTCGTAACCTCACGAAACACCGGAGCATCTGTTGAGAGCGCTCTACGCGAGATGGGCGTAAGTGCGGTCAGTTCCGGAACCGAGAACGTGATGCAAGGTGAAATGGCTACTGCGATTTACAACTTGCTACGCGCGATCGACGAGCCTTATGAAACGTCACGAATCCGACTGGCTGCCGCAAGTCCGTTCTTCGGTGCAAGTTTGGCCACCGCGGGTGCTCTGGATGACGAAACCGTTGAGCAAATTCGCCGAACAATTTCATTGTGGGGATCAACTCTTCGACGTCGGGGTGTTGCTGCTCTTGCTGCCTCGCTTCGCGCCGATCTAGAAATTGCAGCACGAATCGTCCATGGTGGTGGTGGGGAACGCCGTGAAACGGACTTTGCTCACGTCATCGAGTTATTACACAACGCAACACTCGGAGTGGGTTGTACACCTGCAGAAGTGCTCAACTCCTTCAAAGACTTCAGTCAGCTAGAACCACAGTCTGAAATCATCAGTCGTCGTGTTGAGAGCGATAAAGACGCAGTACAGATCATGACTGTCCATGCCGCTAAAGGATTGGAGTTCCCAATCGTTGTAGTAGCTGATTTGTGGAAGAAGGTCAGGGCAAAGAATCCAAAGAAACCTAGCCCAGACGCTTTTTATCGCGATTCGCCAACTAACCCTGGAGAGCGTGAACACGTTATCGACGCCACGTATGTCCTGGGCAGCAAGTTATTCGCCGAAGCTGAAGAGGGAAGAAAGCAAGAAGAATCTGATGAAGTGAAGCGCCTGTTCTATGTGGCACTAACACGAGCGCGTCACCATGTTTCTTTAATTGTTGCCGATGACGATCCGGCGAAAAAAACTAAGACACCACGAATTGTGGAGGGTCTTGCAGAGCCCACACGTTTTGAGGATGTCAGCAATGTTGCTGAAATCGTGAAGAAAGAGAACATTCAGACGTATCCGAGTTACGTTTCTGTTCAAGAAAGCAATGATGAGTTTGCGACTGCGCCATTTGCCGGGTCTGTCCAACAGACATACAGCCGCCTGTCTTTCAGTGGAATTACGAAGAACCGTAAGTACAAGCAGGTAGAAAGCCTGATTTTAGATGGTGAAGCACGTGGTGGTTATGGAGATGATGAAGAAGCAGAAATCATCTCGATGCGCTCTGGCTATTCAGACAAAGATGTTGCGTTGTTGGCAACTCGTGATCCAATGCCACTAGCTCACATCGCCGGCGGAACGTACTTCGGCAAAGTCATGCACACTGTTTACGAGCACATCGATTTCACTGTTGCAGATTTACCGTTAGAGGTTGCACGAGTCGTTGATGCATATGTAACTGGTTCGTTGTTGCGTGAACATCGCCAAGAGATCATTGAAGGAGTAGTGCTATCACTGCGCACGCCTTTAGGCGGTCTAATTGGCCAAACGACGCTTTCAGAAGTTGCTTCGGCCGATCGTCTGAATGAACTCAATTTCGAAATGGGATTGGCTGCTCTCTCTCATGGAGTCTTGGTGAACAACATAGGAAAAGTGTTGGTTCAAGGCCTCGAACGTGAAGGTCGTTTCGATGACGTGCTGATGCCGTATGCACGAGTGTTGGCCTCTGACGCGTTTGCGGTGCCTCTATACGGATTAATGAATGGCTCGATCGACACTTTGATTCGTTTCAGTCAAGATGCTCAACAACGACTGTTCATTACGGACTGGAAAAGCAACAGGCTTGACGAAGACGGAATGGCCTATGTCATTGATGGATACTCGCGAGAATCCATGGTAAACGCAATGGAGCATCACCACTATCCGCTCCAGGCACTCATCTATGGCACTGCAGTACATCGTTACCTCAGGTCGCGTGCCGGAAGCGGCAAGTCGCTTCCATCCATTGCGGGCATGGCGTATTTCTTCATCAGAGGAATGGTGGGCGAACCAACTCCAATTGAAAACGAGCACCGCCATGGCGTATTCACATGGGAAGCACCGAAGGGCTTGTGGCAGGAGCTTTCCGATGAGATTTCAGGAGCAGGTAAATGAACACTCTGTTTTCGTCTACTCAATACCCAGCCGACCTTGAGCAATACGTATCAGCTGGAGCCGTTCAGTCGCGCGATTTATGTGGAGTGTCAATCTTGGTGCATGCCGCGGCCGATACATCCGAGTTAGATCCGTTGGCGTGGTTGGCATTTGCCCTTGTGCTCGGCTTACCGGCATCAGGTCATACATGTGTAGACCTCGAAAACATCTCGCAATGGGCACCAGAAGAGTTGAAGAGCAATGCAGAGAGCTGGCCCAATGATGGCCAACGTTGGAAAACTGCAGTGCTTGCATGCTCAGAACTTGTGTGCACCCCTAAAACTTTGAACGTACAACCACGAAAACCATTCGTTGTCTCAGGTAACAAGTTGTACTCGGCACGGTCTTTTCATGAAGAGCAGTTGGTTGCTGACTACATAAAGAAAGCAGTTGCCGATAAGCGCGTTGAAATCATTACAGGTGGTCCAGGTTCGGGAAAGACCACTTACATTGCAAATCAAATTGTTGAGCAGATTGCAAAGAATGTGAATACAGAGAGCATTGCTCTTGCTGCGCCAACTGGCCTTGCTGCAAAGCGAATGGATCGTGCACTTCGATCTGCAGTTCGCTATGGAATTAGCAAAGGAACCATCTATCCTGAAATGGAAACGCATGTGAATGGTCTGAAGAAATTAACCATTCACAAATTGTTGAAGTTCAATCCATCCTCACGCATCCAATGGCGTCATAACAAAGCCAATCGCATGCCCTACGACTACGTCATAGTGGACGAAGTTTCCATGATGCCGCTCTCCATGATGGCCCGTCTGATTGAGGCTTTGAAAGACGATGCGCGACTAATGCTTGTCGGCGATCCATTCCAACTTGCCAGCGTTGACGCTGGAACGGTTCTTGCCGACATTGTTGAAGCGTCAAATAAGGGCAAGACGTTTGTGAACACAAAAACTGAAAGCCATCGTTTCCCGATCGGTTCACCTGTGTCGGATATCGCTATTGAAACAAAAGCCGGAAATGTTCAGGGTGCGCTTGAAAAGATACGGCTTCATCACGACACAAAGGACAAGAGCTCGTTTGTATGGGTCGATCCAGTCGCTGACGAAGCTCGTTTGCAAAAGATCGCTCGTGAAGTGGTGAATCATGCACGAAAGCTGTGCGAACTTGCTGCAATCGCAAGTACAGACGAGCAGTATCGCGAGATCATTCAGGTCCGTGATGAACTTCAGGTCATCTGTGCTCATCGCAAGGGCAACCTGGGCGTTTCCGGCTGGAACAGGGCTGTAGAGCGCGAACTGGGTGTGTTGGCTCAGGAGCAGTGGTACCTAGGCCGCCCAGTGATGGTGAGCAAGAACGATGCAAACACGGGATTGGCAAATGGTGACATTGGTGTTGTGTGTAAAGACGCCAATGGTGCTCGAATCGTGGTGTTTGGTGATGCCGAAGAGGTGAAGACCTTCTCAACCACAAGCCTCCCGCAAGTAGACACGGTTCATGCCCTCACGATTCACAAGAGCCAGGGAAGTGAGTTTGCCCACACCATCGTGGTACTGCCGAAGGGAAAATCAAAGATCCTTACGCGCGAACTGCTGTACACCGGCATCACTCGTGCAAAGCCGAATCTCACACTTGTAGCAACTCAAGAAGCGTTGGAGATTGCCATTGGCAATAAAGTGCAACGCGCAACTGGCCTCACCGATTTACTGTAAAAAATCACAACAAAAAGGAAATGAACATGAATGAAATCATCTGCCCCCATTGCGAAAAAGCCTTCAAAATTGATGAGGCTGGTTACGCCGACATTCTGAAACAAATTCGCAACAAAGAGTTTGATAAGGAACTTCACGAAAAGCTTGCTGCAGCAGAACAAGAAAAGAATAGTGCTCTTTCACTGGCCGAGGCAGAAAATGAGACAAAGCGTCTAAAGCTCGTTGCAGATAAGGACGTCGTTATCGCAGACCTGAAAAACAAGATTGACAATTTTGAGACTCAAAAGCAACTTTCCGAGTCTGAATTGCGCAAGAGTTTAGAATTTCAAATCAAAGATAAAGACGCTGAAATCAAACGATTGAGCGAAAACAAACTTAAACTTTCGACCAAAATGCTTGGCGAAACCCTTGAGCAACATTGTGAAGTTGAGTTCAATCTCATCAGGGCAACTGCTTTCCCGAATGCATATTTTGAAAAAGATAACAAGGTTTCAAAGAAAGATGAAGAGACCGGCAAGGGTAGTAAAGGTGACTACATTTTTCGGGACAAAGATAATGTAGGAAACGAAATTGTGTCAATCATATTCGAAATGAAGAATGAAGGTGATGACACAGAGAACAAGCAAAAGAACGAAAAATTCTTAGAAAAACTTGATAAAGACCGTCGGGAGAAGAATTGCGAATTTGCCGTTTTGGTCTCACTGCTCGAACCCGAAAGCGAGCTGTACAACGTTGGAATTGTTGACGTTTCTTACAAGTATCCAAAGATGTACGTAGTTCGACCCCAGTTCTTTATTCAAATAATCACGTTGCTACGAAATGCTGCCCTTAACGCAATGGAATACAAAGCAGAACTTGCTCTCGTGCGAGCCCAAAATGTTGACATCACTAACTTTGAGCGAGATCTTGAGAAGTTCAAAAATGATGTCTCAATTAATTCAGATAAAGCAACTAAGAATTTTGATAAGGCAATCAAAGAAATTGAAACTGCAATCAAGCATTTGGAATCAACTAGGGACGCGCTCACTCAGGTAAATAAGAATTACCGGATTGGAAATGAAAAGGTACAAGAAATTTCAATCAAGAAATTGACTCGTGGCAATCCAACAATGGCTCAGAAGTTCGAAGAACTGAAGAACTCCGACTAGAACAGGCGGAGTTCGTCGCTCTTCTTGCCGCGCAACTCGTCGTAGTCCACTTCGCACCAACCAAAGCCACGACTTTCGGCAAGCACGCGTGCCTGCGGCTTGATGGTTTGGGCCACAAAGATTCCACGAATCGCACCAAGCGATGTATCGGCATGCAAACAGTCGATGTAGCGAGTGAGTTGTTCAACACCGTCAATTTCGCCACGACGCTTGATTTCCACAGCAACCGTTTGACCGTTCGTATCGCGACACAACAAGTCAACTGGCCCAACTGCAGTGGGGAATTCACGGCGAATCAGCGTGAGGCCTGGTTCGATACTTTCTGGCAATTCGGCAAGCAGCACTTGCAAGTGCGCTTCAACACCGTCTTTGGTGAGGCCCGGGTCTTCGCCAAGTTCGTGACTGAAATCAGAATGCACTTCATGTAAATGAATGGTCA
>Ga0222714_10006611_pt1 | contig 10790 bp, 5 predicted proteins | sample C33_3DmetaG_FD_165048 | JGI IMG/M metagenome (GOLD analysis project Ga0222714, IMG submission 165048) | Estuarine water microbial communities from San Francisco Bay, California, United States - C33_3D | ecosystem: Environmental > Aquatic > Marine > Unclassified | place: USA: California... | reverse complement strand
AGATGGAGCCGTGGTACCGCTGCGCGTGGTGCTCGATGGTGATCCCGTCGAAGTCATTCCGCCTGAGCATGTCGGCGACCCACGCCGGGCGTGCCTGATACCAGGACCACGGCTGGTCCGTGTCGAAGGTGACGAGCGCCGGCAGTTCGTCAGGGACGTGGCGGTGCATCCAGTCCGCTTCGGTGACGACGATTACGTTGCACATGGCTGCGACTGCGAGGAGCGCCCCACCCGGATCCCTCAGGTGCTGCAGGACGTTGCCGAGGATTCCGACGTCGAACCGACCGAGATCCTGTCGGAGCGATCTCACGTCGCCCGGCTCACGACGCACCGATGAGCCCAGGGCCGCGTGGCATTCGTCGAAGCCCCGGCGCACGGCCTCGCGCCATGCGAGCGCCCGTGCGCGACGGTCCGCGTCAACCGGGAGCCGTGGGTCGTACTCCGCCCGGACGGGGAGGTCCAGTGCGATCACCTCGCGCGCCCCGCGCGCCTCGGCGGCGAACGCGAGCGCGCCGGTGGCGGTGCCGACGTCGATGACGCGCCTGCCCGCGAGCGGCACGCGGCCGAGGTAGGCATCCATGTCCGAGATGGACCAGTCGCCGTGGGTGCGCCGGCCGTCGGGCAGGTCGATGGAGTGGTAGTAGGCGACCTGTCCGGTGCCCTGGCCGTCGGTCCTCGTCACGGGGTTGGGGCTTCGGCGCCCTGTGCCGGGGCGCCGGAGCCAGCCTCGACGACGGGGCCCCGACGTATCCGCCCGGGGCGCCAGCATCTCTGCGAGCGCACGGCCGGTTGCATCCAGCGAGTGGTTCGCCGTGATCCGCGTGCGCCCGACTCCGCCCCGGCGTGCGGCCTCGGCCGGGTCCGTCCGCACCGCACGAAGCTGGTCCGCCGCGGCATCGAGATCGGGCTCGGCCCACCGGGTGCCCTCCGCATAGGGCCACGCATCACGGGTGATCGCGACCGGGGTCCACGGCACCAAGTACGCGCAGTCATCATCCAGGAACTCCATGCATCCGCCGTAGGCGGTCGCCACCACGGGGCGTGCGTACGCCAGTGCCTCGGCCATCGTGAGTCCGAATCCCTCCGAGCGATGAAGCGAGAGCAGGCAGTCGGAGGACGCGATGAGCCCATGTACGGCGTCGATAGGCCAGGTCGCGTTGATGACGTGCACGTCCGGGCGTCCGGAGGCCGCGAAGCGCAGGCTCTCCACCCGGCCTCCGTCGTCGCGGCCCGACACCTTGACGACGAGGGCGGCACCCTCGTCGGGCGCGAACGCGCGGGTGTACGCCTCGATGATCCCCAGGGGGTTCTTCCTCTCGAAGACGCTGTCGAGCGAGAGGACGCTCGCCACGAGGAACGTCCGGTCCGCGATGCCGAGTCGCGCACGCACGTCTCCATCCGGCGATGCCGTGACCTCCACCGGGACCGGCATCAGTCGCACCGGGCAGGGGGCGCGAGCCGCGACCGCCCGGCGGGTGAACCCGCTCCCGGTCCACACCTCGTCGACGACCGGGAAGGCCTCGTCGAAGCGCTCGGGGAACGACTCGGTTTCCCACCACCACACACCAACCCGGCGGCATTCGCGGAGGTCGGGGTGCAAGCGGTGGTTCGCGTGCGGCGCCTCGTCTGCGTTCACGCACATGACGGTCGTGTCGTGCAGCCCTCCCGCGGTGCCGTGCCAGACATCGGATTCCGAGCGACCGGGAGCATCAAGGTTCACGGTGGTGTGGGGCACGCCGGCCGCATCGAGCGCGCGGGCGAGAAGGCGCGCGATCATCCCGACCCCGGACGGTGAAGAGAAGTGCCCCACCAGGTTGACCCCGCTCCCGCGCGGGCCGCCCGGGCTTGCGATGCGGTCATCCTCGGGCCCGGTGCCGTCGACCCAGCGGGTGAATGCCGAGACCCCGTCCGTGAAGGGGTTCGGCGGTTCCGCGTGCCCGCCGAGCTCGTGACGGAGGAGCGCCCCGAGGTAGGTGCGCCGCTCGGTCGGGGAGATGTGCAGGCCGCGCGCGCGCCGCAGCCCGGCCTCCGGCGGCGGCAGGGTGCCGTGGCCGGCCGCTCTGACCCGGGCGCAGTAGTCGTCGAGCAGCGCTCGAAGGGGCGTTGCGTCATCGTCGGGCTGTGCCCGACGCGATGGCGCGTGCGAGGGCCAGGAGTCGGGCGCGCTGGGGTCGACGCTGCTCGCGTGCAGGAAGACCAGGGGCTGCCCGTCGACCTGCCAGGTGCCTCCGTCGCGCGTCACGAGGCGGTCCGGCATGTTCCACCAAGCGAGGTTCACCCCGGGGTGCGATTCGACGTGGTGCTCGAAGTAGCCCGGGACCAGGTCGATCCATCGCTGGTCGACGAAGCGCGAGTGCGCCGCGTCGTTGAGGCAGTCACGTGCGAGGCGATCCTGCCACCAAGGCAGGAATGCAGGATCCGCCGAGGCCCCGACCCCGATGTATCCGAGGTTGAACACCCCTGCGGGGAGAACCGCATCCTCGCCCCCCGCCGACCCGCCTCTCACGCGCTCGGGCGGCCTCGTGAGGTGCGGGGTCAGGACGATCCCGTGCTCCACTGCGCGCCGCTGCAGGAAGCGCGGGTCAGCGTGGAAGCAGATGTCAGGATCGAGGTAGTGGACAGCGGCGTGGTCCTCCAGCAGGCGGCGTAGCAGGGTCGGCTTCATCGCGGTCGCCAGCTCGAGAAGGTCATAGGCCGTGGCCATGCGGGCGAACTCGTCGGCCTCCATGACGTCCTCCGGGAGCATCACGTCGAGCAGGGGCTCATCCGGGTCGTCCGGCAGGGCGTCGAGCACGAGGGCATGGACGTGCCCGTCGGGTACCTGGGCCTTGAACGACGATGCGAGCACCCGGGCCCGCGGCAGGTAGTTCCGCGTGCAGATGGTTGCGATGACCATCCTCTCCATCAGCGCTCCATCAGGTAGGGCTGCTGGCGTGCCTCTCGTGCCTCGGCCGACCCGATCCAGGCGTGGAAGCGGTGACGGTCCTCTCCCAGCGGATCCGGGAACATCCCGTGGATGCGCGGCTGGTGGGCATGGGCTTCCATCCACTCCCGGGGGATCGGCGGCGCGCCATCATCCGCGGGTGCCGCGAGCCATTCGTGGAACGAGCCCCGGCCCGTGCGGAAGGGGTCACCGAAGCGGTGTCGCTCCGCGCCCATCTCGGCATACGCGCGGCGTCCGGCGTCCGGCACGGGGCTCCCGTCCTCGAACGTCCCGAAGCCGTAGGGCGCTGCCCGCCACGTCGCGCGACCCTCACGTGCAAGGGCATCGCAATATGCGCGGTAGAGGTCGACGAAAGCGGGAACGGCATCCAATCGGAATCGGTCGCCGAAGTATGCGACCAATGTGTTTGGGTCCTCCGGGATGAAGCCCGTGAAGTGCAGGAGCCGGCACGGGTGCCGATCCACCATGAGCGTGCCGCCCGCGAGGATGATCTCCGCGCCGGGCATGCTCCAGAACGCGACGTCGAGCCCGGGATCGCGCACGAGACCGATGTCATCGACCATCGACGGTGCGAGGTCGAGCCACCGCTGGTCGAAGTGCTCCGCGCGTTGCAGGTCGTGGGCGCAGCCCTGATCCTGCACCGACGCCCACCAGTGCAGGAACGCGGCGGCTTCAGGGGTACTGGATGCGGTGATGAGGCCGCCGTTGAACATCCCTGCCATGAGGACCTGATCCTCCACGAACGCGAGCGCGTCGTCCGTACGGTCGCCAGGCCGCGTGAGGTGCGGACGCAGCCCCAGCGAGTGGCGGATGGCGTGCGTGTCGATGTCCGTCATCGGTCCGAGCACGATCATGTCGGGATCAACGAACACCACGCCGCCCGCACCCCGTTCCAGCACGTGGCGCATGAGGTGGGGCTTCGATGCCGCAGCAAGCGCTTTGCGGGTGTGCGTCATGAGCCAACCCGGGGGGATCGCCACATCGTCGGGGAAGAGGACGTCGTAGGGCTCTGCAGCGAGGTCGACTCCTGGGGGCGGGGCGTCCGTGATGAGGACCGTCATGCGCCTTCCCGGATGGTGATCGGTGAACGACCGGGCGAGCACCCGCACCTGCGGCAGGTAGTTGCATGCGGCTGCCGTGACCCACGCGACGGGGGCGCTCACGGGCGCATCCCGCTGTGCGTGATGAGTTCGTGGCGAAACGCGGCGAGGTACGTGTCGAGGGCGCCGCGCGATCCGGCGAGCCGGTCGGGCGCGTATCGCGTGAGCACGTCGGGAACGCCGGGGTCGAATCCGCTGAACCGGAGGACTGCGACCTCGTGCCCATCCGCCCGCAAGTGCCCGGGTGCGCCACTGAGTACGCGGTCACCGATGTTCCAATGGCCCACGTTGAGCCCCGGCCCCCGCAGCACGGCGACCCCGTCGAACACGGCCGCGAGGAGGTCCAGCCATCTCTGCTCGAAGTGCCTGCCCCGCTCGACGTCGTGGACGCACTCACCGCGCACGCGTTCGGACCACCACGCGAGCATCTCCCGTGCCGCCGCGCTGTTCGCCGCGGCGATTACCCCCCCGTTGAAGGTGCCGGCCAGCAGGATGTCCCGCGTTCGCTCGTCGGCATCGTCACCGGTGGGCGCGGCGACCACGTGCGGAATCAGGGCGAGCGCAGAGTGCCCGAGGCCGTCGAGGACGGGCTGGAGGGAGCCCACGACCATGCTCTCCTGCTTGATGAAGATGACCGGCCCATCCGCCTGGTCGAGGGCGAACCGGATCGCGTCGGGCGTGGCGGCGTACTCGAGCGCGATTCCGTCATGGCGCGCTCTCCACGCGTGCGCGTCCGCGACGACGGCATCGAGGTGCGCCGGCACGAACGGAAGGGCGCCCAGGTCGACAGCCTCGTCGTCCGTGATGACAGCGATCACCCGTGTGCCGGGGTGCACCCGCTCCACCGAGCGGGCGAGGGCATGCGCGTGCGCGATCGTCGCCCGCGAGACGACGGTGCAGATGGTGGCATCGAGCGCACCGCGCGCCGGGGTCCCGGCGTCGATCAGGTGGAGGGCGAGCGCGCCCTCGGCCCGGCGCGCGCGCTCCTCGGCCCCCCGCGCACGCGCGCCCGCTGACGCCAGTGCGTCCGCGAGGGTCTCGAGCCGATCCTCCGTGACGCGGAGCACCTCACGGATCGCGCCGGCCTCGGCGCGCAGGCCCGCGGCCTCGGCGGTAATGCCACGAAGCGATCGCACGATGGCCGCGTCCACCTCCGCGCGCCGCCGGAGGTAGGGTCGGAGCGCGCGCAGGTACGCTCGATGAACGATCGCGCGCATGGAGATCCCCTCGGTGGCCCACGGGGTCGCGCCGGTCGTGCCGATGAGGCGGATCAGGTCGTCTATCGCCGCCCCGCCGCCGGCGTGCCCCGTGGATTCCCCGGGGCCCGTGCCACCCGTGACCGGACCATCATGGTGCCGGGACGGGCCGCGATCAGCGGTCATGCGTCGCTGGGTGGTGGGCTGCCAGCGCCCGCGAGCACCTTGCGGTATGTGGCGTGCACGTCCCGGTCGAGGTCGGCGACGATGGGGTCCCCGTGCAGGCCATCCCCGCACCGTGCGCGGATCAGGTCGATGAGCAGCCCGGTCATCATCTCCGCAAACCCCGGCGGCACGTCCACGCGGATGCGCACCCAGTGGAGCCCGCCGTCCAGGTCATCGGTGCGGGTGATGAGCGGGGCGGAGCCGAACCGCACCCCGCCCGGCGCCACGATCGTCGCGGCGTCCGATACCGCGCGCGCAACGGCGTCCACCTCGTTGCAGAGGACCCCCACCTCGACGTCGCGCTCACCGTGCGCGAAGCGATGCGCCCCCTTCACCAGCGAGTTCGGCAGGTAGATGGTGTCGCCGGAGAGCGTCCGCAGCACCGTCACGCGCAGCGAGGCCTTCTCCACGATGCCCATGGGGATCGTGGGGTCGAGCACCACGAGGTCGCCCACGGCGTACTGGCCCTCGAAGAGGATGAAGAAGCCCGACACCACGTCGGCCAGGAGGCGCTGGGTCGCGAACCCCAGAACCAGCAGCACGAATGCCGATCCCGAGATGGCCGCCACGCTGTTGGCCCCGAAGATCACGGCGATCACCGCCACGACCGCTGCGATCACCACGAGGTAGATCACGCCGGTCGCCAGCGCTCCGATGGCGGTGCCGCGCTGGCGGGCGCGCACCGTCTCGCCCTGGCGCAGCACCCGGGCCACGGATCGTCGCTCGATGAGGTGGATGATCCAGATGCAGATGGCCGCCACCAGCACGATGACGCCCACGGAGATCACCACCTCGGCCCAGGTGGGAAGCCAACTGACGTCGGTAGGGGAACTGGTGTTCATCGCGGTACCCGGCTACAGCACCGGGAGGTAGCGCTCCATCTCGAACGGCGTGAGCTGCACGCGGTACTCCTCCCACTCCGCGCGCTTGATCTCCACGAACCGCGAGTGGGTGTGCTCGCCGAATGCGCGCAGCAGGAGCTCCGATGCCGCGCCGATCTCGATCGCCTCGCCGAGCGTCTCGGGCAGGTTCTCGATCCCCGCCCGCGCGCGTTCCTCGGGGCCGAACTCATACAGGTTGGTCTCCATCGGCGCGGGCAGCTCGTACCCCTTCTCGATGCCGTCGAGCCCCGCATGCAGCAGCGCCGCGAACGTGAGGTAGGGGTTGCAGGCGGGGTCGGGTGCGCGCAGCTCGCATCGCGTGGCCCGCTCCTTGCCCACGTGGTACATCGGCACGCGGATGAGCGCCGACCGGTTGCGTCGGCTCCAGGCGATGTACACAGGCGCCTCGTAGCCCGGCACCAGTCGCTTGTAGGAGTTGACCCACTGCGCGAACACGCATGAGAGCTCCCGGGCATGACGCAGCTGCCCCGCGATGAAGGCCTTGGCATCTGCGGAGAGCAGGTACTCGTCCTCAGGGTCGAAGAACGCGTTGCTCTCGCCGCGGAAGAGGCTCTGGTGCGTGTGCATTCCGGATCCGTTTTCGCCGGCCAGCGGCTTGGGCATGAACGTGGCGTAGATGCCGTTGCGGTGGGCCACCTCCTTCACCACGGTGCGGTAGGTCATCACGTTGTCGGCCATGCGCAGCGCATCGTCGAAGCGCATGTCGATCTCGTGCTGGCTGGGAGCCACCTCATGGTGGGAGTACTCCACGTGGATGCCCATGGCCTCGAGCGCCAGCACCGTCTCGCGGCGGAGGTCGCTGGCCGCGTCGAGGGTGGTGAGATCGAAGTAGCCACCGCGGTCGAGCGGCTCGGTGCCCTCGGCGTTCCGGAAGTAGAAGTACTCGAGCTCCGGGCCGAGGTAGTAGTGGTCGAAGCCGAGCGACCGTGCGCGGTCGATGGCGCGCCGGAGGATCTGCCGCGGGTCGCCCTCGTAGGGCTCGCCGGTGGGCAGCTGGATGTCGCAGAACATCCGCGCCACGCCCTGTTCGGTGGGCCGGTAGGGCAGCACGGCGAAGGTGTCGGGGTCGGGCATGGCGATCATGTCCGACTCCTCGATGGCGTTGAAGCCGGTGATCGACGACCCGTCGAAGCCCATGCCGCTTTCCATCGCGGCGGGCAGCTCCTCGCGCGTGACCGCGAAGCTTTTCAGCTGGCCCAGGATGTCCGTGAACCAGAAGCGGATGAACTTGATGTCGCGCTCTTCCACCAGCGCCAGGATCTCGTCTCGCGTCATGGGCACGAAACTACCGCACGCGGGGGGCGGTCCACCGCTCTCCCCACCGCCCATCCGGGAGGCGGATCTTCGCGGTCGGACCTCTTCGAACGGTCCTCCCCACGAAATCCGCCCCCCGGATGGGCTGCGCACCGCCGCGCGGCGGTCGGTCCCCCCGTGAGGTAGGCGCGCCCCGCCCCGCACTTCACAACGCAGACACGAGGGGGGTGGGATTTCGGTTGAGGACCGTTCGAAGAGGTCCGATGCCGAAGATCCCACCCCCCTCGTGTCGTACAGGTGACCGCGGGGAAGAGGCTGCGTGCCTACTTCACGAACAGCATCTCCTGGTACTTCGGCAGCGGCCAGAGGTCGTCGGCCACGAGCCCCTCGAGCGTGTCGGCCAGGTCGCGCACCGCGGCCATCGCGGGCAGCACCGTGTCGCGCATGTACTCGGCGTGCTTGATCGCCGTTCCGCTGTGCGGGTGGCTCGCGTTGGCCTTCTCCAGGGCCTTGATGGCCTTGAGGAGGTCCTCGGTGTAGCCGCGCACCTCGGCCGTGAGCTCGTCGATGCCCGCGTCGTGGCACAGCTCGATCTGCCTGAGTGCCGCCGGCAGGATGAGCGTGCGCGCGATATTCGCGGCCGTCTCGGCCTCGATGTTCACCTTGGTGATGTACTGCTCGACGTACACCTCGTAGCGGGCCGTGAGCTCGCGCTTGTCGAGCACCTTGTACTTGGTGAACACCTGCACCGTGGACGGCGTGACGAACTGCGGCAGGGCGTCCGGCGTGGTGCGCAGGTTGAGCAGGCCGCGCTTGTCGGCCTCCTTGTGCCACGCCTCCGAGTAGCCGTCGCCGTCGAACACCACGCGGCCGTGCTTCTTGTAGACGTCGCGCACCACCTCGACCACCGACTTCTCGAGGGTGGCGCCGCGCTTGGCCAGCTTCTTCTTCAGCTCGCCTGCCATGTAGTCCACCGACTCCGCCACGATGGTGTTGAGCACCGTGTTCGGCATGCCGAGCTCCTGGTTGGCGCCGAGCGCCCGGAACTCGAACTTGTTGCCGGTGAAGGCGAACGGGCTCGTACGGTTGCGGTCGCCCGCGTGCAGCGGCATGGGCGGCAGCACCGCGCTGCCGAGGCCGAGGAACGATCGCGGCGTGCTCTTGCGCACCTTGCCCGCGGCGATGCCCTCCATCACGCGCTGGATCTCAGCGCCCAGGTAGATCGAGATGATCGCCGGCGGGGCCTCGTTGGCACCCAGGCGGTGGTCCTGGCCGGCGTTTGCCACCGTGGCGCGCAGCAGGCCCTGGTACTTGTCGACCGCGCGGATGACCGCCGCCGCGAAGAACAGGAACTGCAGGTTGTCGTGCGGGGTGTCGCCCGGCTCGAGCAGGTTGGCGCCCGTGTCGGTGCCCATCGACCAGTTGTTGTGCTTGCCCGATCCGTTCACGCCCGCGAAGGGCTTCTCGTGCAGCAGGGCCACCATCGCGTAGCGACGGGCGATCTTCTGCAGCAGCTGCATCACCAGGTGCTGGTGGTCGGCGCCCACGCTCGAGATCTCGAAGATCGGCGCCACCTCGTACTGATTGGGCGCCACTTCGTTGTGGCGGGTCTTGATCGGCACGCCGAGGCGCGCCAGCTCGCGCTCGGCCTCCATCATGAACGCCAGCACGCGGTCGGGGATCGACCCGAAGTAGTGGTCGTCCAGCTCGTGGCCCTTCGGGGGCTTCGCGCCGTAGAGCGTGCGGCCCGTGTTGATGAGGTCGGGACGCTCGTAGTAGTACTGCTCGTCGATCAGGAAGTACTCCTGCTCTGCGCCGACCGTGGTGAACACGCGCTGCGCGTCGTGGTCGCCGAAGAGGTCGAGGGCCTTGAGCGCCGACGTGCTGAGCGCCTCCATGGAGCGCAGCAGCGGCAGCTTGTTGTCGAGCGCCTCGCCGGTCCACGACATGAAGGCGGTCGGGATGCAGAGCGTGGCGCCGTTCGGGCTCTCCATGATGAAGGCCGGGCTCGTGGGGTCCCAGGCGGTGTAGCCGCGGGCCTCGAACGTGGCGCGGATGCCGCCGGTGGGGAACGACGACGCGTCGGGCTCGGCCTGGATCAGTTCCTTGCCTGAGAACTCGGCGATGCTCGTGCCCTCGCCCGTGGGACCGAAGAACGAGTCATGCTTCTCGGCCGTCGAACCGGTGAGCGGCTGGAACCAATGCGTGTAGTGCGTAGCGCCCTTCGCGAGCGCCCAGTCCTTCATGGCCGACGCGACGGCGTCCGCAATCGAGGGGTCAAGCTCCGCGCCGCGCTCGATGGTGGCCTGCAGCTTGCGGAAGACCGACTTGGGAAGGCGTGCGCGCTGCGCCGCCGGGCCGAAGACGTTCTCGCCGAAGACATTGTTCTCGGGGAGCGTCAGGTCGACCGGCTCGATGTTCGCCTCGTCGGCGAACCACTGCGCTGCGCCGAGGTTCTTGTGTCGCGTCGGCATGGGTGGTCTCGTCCTCCTGGATTCGTTCGCGCGCGGCGCATGGGCGGAGCGGAAGCCCCCGGGAACGCCACGAACGCCGGATTTCGGTCATCCGGCCGGAGGAGAATACGGCTACGGGCGCCCACAGGGCGTTCTCGCCGGGGCCAAGACTTCCCACGGGGTCCTTGTGCATGGGGACAATCCCGCGTTCCGGAGCCCGTGAACCCTTGCCCGGGTCCCCGGCCTGCTTCATGCTTTGCCCCGTGACCACCCGCACAGAGCATGCCGCAGCACCGGCTGAGGCCGCCACCACAGAACGCCCGCTGGCGGAGATCCTCGCGCTCCCCGCGTTCGAAGGCGCCGAGGTGCTGCCCGCGGGCGGGGCCGACGGCGTGATGGTGAGCGCGGTGGTGCTCGACGACCCTGCAGGCCCTCCGCAGGATCAGGCGCTGCTGGTGTCGCCCGGTGGCCTTCCCAAGCCGATGCCCGCAGGCGTGGTGGCCGTGGTCACGCGCACCGCCGTGTCGGGCAAGCCGCGGGTGCCCGTGGTGGTCATCCCGGACGACCGCCCGTGGGCGGAGGTCATCGCTGCCGCGCATTCGCACATCTCGGGCCAGTCGCGCGACATCGCGGCGCGGGCGGCCCTGCGGCGCGTGCTGATCGCCGGTCTTGGCACCCCGGGTATCGCCGAGGCGGCGTCCGAGGTGCTGGGCGCC
>Ga0222714_10006607_pt1 | contig 10792 bp, 9 predicted proteins | sample C33_3DmetaG_FD_165048 | JGI IMG/M metagenome (GOLD analysis project Ga0222714, IMG submission 165048) | Estuarine water microbial communities from San Francisco Bay, California, United States - C33_3D | ecosystem: Environmental > Aquatic > Marine > Unclassified | place: USA: California... | reverse complement strand
AAAATCATATTATCATTCATTTAAAATGCCAATAATAATAACTCGTGGGAATAATGTATATGGTCCGAATCAATATCCCGAAAAATTGATACCAAGATTTATACAACAGCTCTTGGAAGATAAAAAAGTAACAATTCAAGGAGATGGTTCAAATGTAAGGGCATTTTTACATGTAAATGATGTTTGTAGTGCGTTAAAATTAATTTTGGAAATAGGTCAACTAGGGGAAATATACAATATTGGTAGTGATGATCATCATGAATATACTGTTACAGAGGTGGCACATATATTGATTGAAAAAATAACTGGAACAAATGAATATGATAAATGGATTAGTTATATAGAAGATAGACCTTTTAATGATAAAAGATACTATATAAGTAATAAAAAGGTAAAAGATTTAGGATGGGAAATTGTTACTGATTTTAATAAGGGAATAGATGAATTAATTCAAAAAATGCGTTCATAATTTTCTAACATGTTTTTTTGTTTTATGTTTTCTGTTTGTTGTTTTGTGATTGGTATTTTTGCGAGTTTTTCTATTTTTGCGAGTTTTTCTATTTTTGCGAGTTTTTCTATTTTTGCGATTTTTTCTATTTTTGCGATTTTTATGTTGACATTTCTTTGTCTTACCTCCTAATAATCCGGCTAAAAATAATGCTCCAACTCCAGAACCTAAAACAGCTGTAGCACCAATACTAGTTGCAACAGTACCAGGGTTTTCTTTAACATAATTCATAGCATTTTTACTAATATTTACAGCTCCCTTACCTACATCTGATATATTATTAGCATATCTTTGTACAGTGGATTCTTGTAGTGGTATTTCTTGGGGAGGTTGTAGCTCATCAGATTTTGGTGGATTAATAATAACTTTAAATGAATAAGTTAAATCTATAAGATTTGCTTTGAACCAACATTTGATATTTCCGCCTATTAATATTTCGCCATTATTATCAATCTTCATCAACGGAGACTCAAAATGACATTCAATATATTGTTCTTCTGGAGTAATAATAATATTATATTCTAGTATCTTATTTTTTTCACCAGCTTCACCACCTTGTCTAATTCCATTTTTATCCAATAATTGTATGACTGAATCAATAGAGAATTGAATACAATTTTGTATACGAATTATGTCAATTATATTAATTGCATTTAATGAGATAGGTATTTTTTTCTGATCAAAAAAATCCATTAAAATTAAATTAAAATGGTCTGTTCCTTTATAATTATTACTCTCCTGATTAAAAGTTGAAAATATGTTGCGTTCAAGTTCTTTCCCATTTATAAATGTATCGCCTCTATGTAAGTCATTTCCAGTTTTATCTTTAATAATTGAAATATCTAACTTTTCATCTGTAAAACTACTTGGTAATGAATACCATAAATTTTTTGTTAAAAATAAATATAAATTTGATTCAGGATAGTTATCTAAAATTATATCTAGTGGTTCTGTAATTATTGGCTGGTTCATATATATAACTAATTTTTCAGTATTAGTAAATAAGGAATAAAGAGAATTATCTCTATCATCATCTTTATTAATTCCAGGATTATCAATAATTAATGTTTTATAAGTGTCTTCTATTACATCAAAAACAGATGTTTTAGGAAGCAATGTAGGATTTTCTTCCACAAATTTCTTGTAATCATTAATAATTATTTGATTTGGTGTTAGTTCTTCTGGTTCTTTTATTTCTGTAACTAATGGTACTTCTGATATAATAGGGGGGTCTAATATTGTTTGTTCAGGTTCATTTTTTTCTTCAAATGATGGTATATCTGATATAGTTTGTGCTTTTATTACTTCTGGGGTCGTTATTACAGCAGATGGGCTTTGTATACTATTATTGTTTATATATGTTATTTTAGGTTTTATATTCTGTTTTTTTTTTGTAGACATTGCTCTAAATCGTGGTAGGTTTTTATAAGGTGTTAAAGTTTGAGTACTAATCATATTATATTATATTATATATGTAAAATAAATTGTTCTAAAAGAGTTAAATGCCCAAAGGTGAAATAAAAGTTATTCTCTTTTAATTTATTTTTTTACTTCTACTTCTAACATTGATAATATTTGTTGTAAAATAAAAAATAAATTATAAAAACAACATTCTTCATTCGTTTTTTTAACAAATTCTTTAAACCCGGTTTCTTCATCACAAATCATGGTAATTTCTTCGTCATTTTCAAACCCTGGTGAATATATTTGAACAAAAAATTCTTTACTTATATTACACCTTTTAACATTTCAAATGCCGATTTTATATTAAAACCCAGAAAGTTTTTTCCCTAATTCATCTACAATTGGATTTTCAATCGGTGTTATTTCTGGAATTATTCCACCATATGTACGAGGATGTTTTGAAAATAATTTTATTTTACAAGGATAATGATTTGTTATGCGATTTTCATTAAATGCTTTTTGTTTCTTTTTCAAGTTTGCTTGATTACATAAAGAACGAGGCATATAACATAAATATATAACTGCTCTAATATTTGGAATTATTCGTCTTTTATCTGCTTCAATGCCACAGTGTATAGTTCTACTATCCCAAAATACAAGAGAACCTTTTGGACATTTAATATTTTTTATACTACAACCTTTATCATTATAAAATTTTTCTTGTTCTTTCGTCAATTTATACCAATCAGATTTATCTGTAATGTTATATATTTCTTTAAACTCGGTATGGTATTTATTGCTTCCTTCCATAAATGATAGAGTTGCGTCATAATCATTAATGTCTAAACCTGTAATAAAACTTTGAATACATTTAAAACCATCACTCATAAATGATTGGTCTGTATGATACCATGTATTACCTTTATTCCAACCTTTTTTTGTAATTTCTGGTGGTAAATTAAAACTTAACCCATCAAATGAAACTAATAAATCATTTGTATCACACTTCCAAAAATACGCAAATATTTCAACAATTTTTATATTTTGTCTTACATCCCAACACGCCTGTGAATGTCCTACACCCCAATGTTGTATTAACATTGAGTGCATTGGATATAATTTATAGAATTCATGCCAAGAATTTGTATCGTTTCTGTTTATCGGGACTTCCCAATTTTGTGTAATATACTCAAAGAAATCCCAAATTTTATTAACAATATTATTACATTCATCTTCATTTAATACACAAGGAATAATAGCAACACCATAATTTTCTATAGTTTGCATCAAAGTTTCCTTCGTACAAATATAGTTTTCAAATTCATAATTATTTTGGTTGTCCATTTTGTTATAATATAATATTGAATTATAAATTTAATTCAATTTTATTTTTATATCGGCGTTTGAAATGTTAAAAGGTGTAAAAAATAGTTTTATACTCGTTAATAATAATTAATATAAAATATTTACAAAATAATTAAAATTTACAATAAATTATGCTTCATCGTCATCGTCATCGTTATTATCGCCAGCATCATTATCGTCATCGTCATTATCGTCATCGTCATTATCGTCATCGTCATCGTCAAATACAGAGTTGATTTGTTCATCAGGTAATTCTTCATATTCAACTCCATTCCATTTTATATTTTTACAATTAAACAGCTGATTCATATTAATAACTTCAGGTTTATCTTCAGATGCAAATCTTGTAAATAGTGTAGTAACTTGATTATCATCTCTGAAACGAGCACTGTATTCTTGTTGAATATTATTACGCCCAATTCTTCCTAAAGCTTGAATGATTTTTTCTTGTGTAAGTTCAAGATCTTTACTTAAATAACCGTGACAGAACTGATAATTTGTCCCATAAATATAATCACTATCAGCAATGATTAAATATAATTTTTGCTGGTCTGCTAATTTTTTCATAATTTCTGTATAAGCACTACTCTTATGCTGAGTGAATACTCCAATTCCAAGAAGCAGAAGAATTTTCCAACTATCATCAACATCTTTAAGCAACATGATAGATACAATAATGCTTTCTTCAATATCACTTGTAAATGCTCCATTTGTATTTAATTCTTTAGCCCATTTACCTAAATGTAAAATTCTGTTTGGAATAAACATATCGTCTAGAGTTGCATTCTTGGCCATACTTTTTAAGGTGTTAATATCATCTCTCATTTTAGCGATTTTTCTATCATCAGATTTATCAACAATTTTATTAGCAATCTTAGTTTTACTCTTTCCATCCTTTTTACCCCCAATTATTTTCTTAGCTTCTTTGGATGTATCAGCTGAATTACCTGCTAACTTGGAAGCAATTTTATTTTCTTCAAAGTCTAAAACCTTTTCAATTTGATCAATACGTTCATTAATTTGATTATTATATTCAATTTTCTCAGTAATATCTTTCATAACAACAGATGGAATATTAGCTTGTTGGATACAAAACTTTGCTATTTTAGATAAGTCATTTGCTAAGAATATAGTAGGTCCATCAGTTAGTGTATACGAATCTTTAGTTGTAACATATATACCACAACTTCCAAGAGGGTCAGAATCAGGATTTGTAACAGGTAGGTGTACACTTGTAATTCGTGATAATGCTTGACCTTGCATTGAAGATACAGCACTTTCTAAACTAGTTGTTCTAGTAATAACATTCCCTTTTGTATCAACTGTATTATTAAATTTAATTTTCTTTGTTCTTTGAAGCTTAAAATAATTATAAATTCTTTCCCAGAACGATGGAATAATATTTTTTAAAATTTTAAGATAATAAATTTTAATAGTTTTCATATCAATATCATCAACAGAAGCAAAGTTTCTCTCAAACTTTGAAGAAGCTTTATTGAGATTATTAGTTTCAACATAATGAATAAACTCTGAAGCTTCTCTGAGATCAAAATATCTCAATAAAGTCATGTTATTTTCGCAATGTAATACAGTTTCTAGAATATTGTTATAATCTTCATGAAGATAATGAGGCATCACAACATATCCATTATTGTTAATTAAAGGAATAGTTTTTCGACAATCATGACTGACAATATTAGTAATATTTGCATCAGGAAACTTTAGTTTAAAATCAGAAATAGTTTGAGTTAGCTCATGCATTTTTGGTAATGTTGCAGAAGATAATACAAAGTTTGGGATAATATTTTCCTTCCAATTTTTCTTAATAATTTTATGTAATTCATGCTCATGATAATCCATTGTTATTGTTGGTTCATCCCAATAAGTTACAATTGTATTAATTGGATTAAATGATGCCATATAAAACATTGCAGGAAGATATGATCTGATATCGCAAATAATAATTTCCACTTTATCACCAACTGTATTATCAACTTTTCTAATTTGACCACTACGTCTATCTCTTGTATATTCTTTGGCTGCAAAATAATGTAGACGTACATCTTCAGCTGCAGAGCAGCCAAATGCAAATGCAATACGTTTATTTATAGAAATTGCTGACCTTGCGAGAGCAAGACCAACATGTCTGGCAGCACAAACAAATATAACTTTATATTTTTCAGACAAACCAAGAGGAGTTAATGTTTTTCCTGTACCAGTAGGGGCAATATATAATACCAACTTAGGTTTAGGAACCCTAATGGCAGTGTAAATTTCTTTCTGATGTTCATACAATGATAAATCACTATATTTTAGAATATTAGGATTCTTCTCAATAAATTCAGATGATTTATGAACAATATAAAGAAGATTTACGTCACTTTCATATTTTCTAATAAATGTTATGATAATTTCTTTTAAAAATCGGTTCACTTTATCAACATTATTTTGTACAAGTTTACTTAGAGTATAATAATAATATATCCATTTTAAATTATTTGTATATTTTAATTGTACCATTTGTTCTAAATTGTTGAAAAGAATAAATTCATATATATTTGTTGCACTATTAATGCTGTCAGTATCTAATCTAGCTAATCGGATTTGGTCACCACTCTTTAGTTTAACAATTGTTCCAATACTAATGTAGTAATCTCCGTTCTCGTCTTGTGGAGCATCATGACTTTTCATTCTTCGTATATTAGGATTTACTCCAAAGTGTATAAATGGGATACAACATTTGTCAACAAGTGATTTAATTTTATCTGCAAAGAATTTTGCATACAAGAATTCTTCAATTTGAGAATTATATTCTATCTTTAAATGTGTAAAGATAGAATCTGTTTTATTAACTTTTAAATTGACATTTGAAAAACCATCAATAATTAAACGCAATATTTCAATTTCATTCTTATGGACTGGAATTTCAATTCCATCCCATTCAGACTTAGATAATTTTCGTTGCTTGAGGTCCATTTTAATGGTATATACTGTAACAATATACATAATTCTTTATGTCATTTTAATAAATCAATTTTATTTTAAAATTGAATTAAAAAATAACATAAACTTATTTTTATAAACTAATGTATAATGTCTACTAATTATAAGATTGTGTCAATTGAGGGGAATATTGGTTCCGGTAAATCAACCCTTTTAGAAAATTTAAGAAAATATTACAGTAATAATGTACACGTAATATTTTTAAGAGAACCAGTTGATGATTGGGAGAAAATCAAGGATTCTCAAGGTAATACAATGTTGAAGAAATTTTATGCTGACCAATATAAATATTCATTTGCGTTTCAAATGATGGCGTATATTTCAAGATTAAAAATTCTAAGAGATACTGTAAATAGTTTACAAGAAACATCAGAAATACAAACATATCTAATTATTACTGAGCGTAGTTTATATACCGATAAATATGTTTTTGCAAAGATGTTACATGACCAAGGTAAAATAGAAGATGTATGTTATCAAATTTATTTGAACTGGTTTGACGAATTTGTAAAAGATTTTCCAATTAATTATTCGGTATATGTAAATGCTGACCCACAAAAATGTTATGAAAGAATTCATAAACGCTCTAGAGATGGTGAAGAAGTAATTCCCATTGCTTATTTAACAGATTGTCATAATTATCATGAAGACTTTTTAGATGATGACAAATATATACAAACAAACAAAATAATTTTAGATGGTAATGTAGATATTTATGAGAATACAAATATACTTGATGAATGGTTAGAGCAAATTGATTTATTTATACACAATTAAATTACTCTACAAGTTGGGTTATTAAACTTTATATGATTGACTGCGTATTGTTTTATTAGTTTTCTTTTTGTTCTTTATATTTTTTAGTTCCTATTTTTTTATTCCACCAAATTCTTGTATAGTACCATAATTTTCATTATATTTTGTTGAAGTTTTATATTCTTGCTCAGTCAATATTTTACACCCTTGAAGATTTACACCTTTGGGCCAAATCAAACGTCAACAAATGATGATGATAAATTTAAATGATGATGATAAATTTAAATGATGATGATAAATTTAAATGATGATGATAAATTTAAATGATGATGATAAATTTAAATGATGATGATAAATTTATTACTATTATTTGTGATTATATTTAAACAGTATTTATATCTATTACAACCGGCCAATGGTCTGAATCCCATTTACCGCAATATTCCTTATATCCATGATAAATATAAGCATTAGTTATTCTTTTATTTATTCCAGATGTTACTAAAATATGGTCTATCATTGATAAATCTTTCTGAGAAGTCGTATTACAATTATTATCTGAATCCCACCAATCACTGTATCTTTCTGATTGAGCAATTCTTGTTGCAATATTTGTTAATGTATATGTGCCTTTCTTTTCTCCATCTAATCCCTTCAAAAAATCTAATACTCTTGAAGTTGGTTTATCTGAGTTTAAATCTAATACTTCCGCATCATAATCATTCATATCTCCTAATAATATAACCTCGTAACCCTTTTGTATATATGAACTAACAATATTTTGAAGAACTTGTGATTGACCTTCTCTTTGTACACATCGCGATGGTTCTGTTGGGATAGCTAATAAATGTGCTCCAATCATAGCTACATTCATTGAACCAATTTTAAATTCAGTAATATAATGTTTTGATACTCCAGTTGTTCCAGAAGAAGTAGTTGAACCACACTTTGTTCCAGAAATAGGATATGTTACCTTTTCTTCACTACGATATAAACTAACAAGAGGATCTAATCTGGTTAACATTCCTACATTTTGGCCTGTACCTGTATCAGTTCCTTTTTTCAAATATGGATTATATGTGGAATCTAACTGGTCTTTTAACATATTTAACTCATCACAACCTTCTATTTCACAAAAATTAATTATATCCGGTTGTAATGTATTAATTGTATTTGCTACATATGACATATGAGTTTGAGCATCTGATATTGAATTCCAAGTACATCCATTTCCGGGACAATCTATACCAGCATAATAATCAATAAATAACCATTCAACATTATATTGAACTAAACGCAAACTATTTTTATCTTTTCTGCGATCTCCAATTGAACCAATTACTGTTGGACATTCTGTATCACTTAATATGAGGGGGAAAAAATAAAGATTAAATGTAAAAAAACATACTAGAAGACTTGTAGGAGCCATTATATTATATATATATAATATAATTGAAATATATTTAAATTATAGATGATATAATATAATTGAAATATATTTAAATTATAGATGATATATATACATATAACTATGAACCAACAAAAAATGTTACTCAAATTACCTAGTATAAAGACAACTACAATAAAAAAACAATCTAAAGTTTATCCATCAACTGAATTTGTATTATATTTTGATGGATGTAGCAAAGGAAATCCTGGTTTAGCTGGAATTGGAGCAGTTATTTATAAGCAGGAAGTAGAATATTGGTCTTCATGTAAACATATTGGAAATAACAAAACAAATAATGAATCAGAATATTCCGCTCTTATTTTTGGTCTTGAATCTGCACTTGAACTTAATATAAAAAATCTATCAGTTTGTGGTGATAGTTTACTTGTAATAAATCAAGTTAACAATATTTATAAAGTTAAACATCCGAATTTATATGAATTATATGAGAAAGTTATTGAACTAAAAAAAAGGTTTGATTATATTGATTTTAATCATGTTTTCAGAAACAATAATAAACGGGCAGATCAATTATCAAATCTAGCATTAGAATTTGTAGACGTTATTAAAGAAAGTGAAAAATTATATTCAATATATGAAGACAGTATAGATTTTGATGAAGAATTAGTTATGGAAAGTACGTTTAATAAGAAAGTGAAATAAAATATAAAGCTTAATATTCTAGAAGCCCTATGCTTAATAATTGATTAGATTTATATTTAAGTAAATCAAGTTCTTTTTTGGTAGTTGGAAATAAATCTTTACCATAAATATCCTGTAATAATAACCATTCAAACATTCCACCTGTGTAGACAAAAATATTATAAAATCCTATAGAATATAATTGTTGATATTTTTTATTAATAGTTTCGTCATTAGAGTTTCTTCCATAAATAATAATTCTAATACTTTTATTTTCTTTCATAAATTTATTAATAATTGCTTCTTCATCACTAGCTAATGTAGTGTTAACTATAAGACATTGTTGTTCGGAAGGTGGTAATGTATTAATGATTAAATAAATTTCAGGATTTTTAATAATAGTTTGCATATCTTCAAAATTAATTTTTTTCATAGATTGAGTGTTTCCCATATTTAATCTATGTTGTTAGTTTTTAAATAAAAGAATAACCTAAAATAATTTTGAAAAATCTCCATTATAATAATGAAAAATCAAAAAACTAGTGAGACCTAATAATACATCAACTAACAAATATATCCAAGCATTAGTATTTCCAATAATAGCATTATAAGCGAATAAAGAATATAATAAACCATGAATTGGTCTTAAATTATTCCACCATATTTTGTCACCGAATACCTCTGGGCCCGTTTTTCTTGATCCAGTAAAATATAAATAAAAGAATCCTATAGCTGGCAATAAAGCTAGATAACCCAAATACATTAGAAATGTGTTGTTAGTTGTTTTAGCAAGATAAACTAACAAACTTCTAGTTCCAATACAACCAAATAAAAATAATATTAATCTTTTTTTAATATTATTCATATTATTTACAAATATTTAAAAATATTGTTCAACAATTCTTTCTTTTGGTCCTACATACTTCTTCTCTCCGTTTATATTTATATTGATTTTCCAAAGTTTGTTCTAGACGTTTCCACTGTGTAATATCATTTTTCTTAGGGGTTCTAAATTTACACCCTTGAAGATTTATCGGTATAAATTTAGAAATATTTGGCCCATTTTAATTCTTCAAGGGTGTAAATAAAAAAGTATTTCAATTATTACTTAATCATTAGGAAATATCATTCTGAGAATGATATGCCCTTACTAAACAGCCATGAGGTACAAAGGGGTAAGCTGTGACCCAGTAGTTTAACTACTAACCTTGATCATGGATTTTATCAAGCTTTAACGGCTTTACATCTTTAAGTGTCTTAATCTTTAATTTTTAAACTTTTAACTCTAATCTTTAGTATTTAATCGTTAAGCTTTAAGTAAATTCACAACGGATGTTGACGGTCCGCCGCGAAGTTATTTTTTTTCCACTTCTGGAAAAGTTAAAGACGACTAATCTTTCTGTTTGGCAGTCGCAAATCCAGCAACAACAAATTCTTCGTTTCATCTAATAAGGGCAACAAAATGGTGTGTAGATTTAAACTTCAATTTGTGTCAAAGAATTACTCTCTGACAATGCAAAATCTACATTGGAATTGAAATCTTCAATCTCAGTGGTTAACAATTCAATAGTCTTATCAAGACCAATTGGGTCATAAATTTCAACAGGGTCATTCTTCCACATCATATCAGTTAAATCTTGAATAGTGGAAGGGTCAGGTTTGAC
>Ga0222714_10006606_pt1 | contig 10792 bp, 8 predicted proteins | sample C33_3DmetaG_FD_165048 | JGI IMG/M metagenome (GOLD analysis project Ga0222714, IMG submission 165048) | Estuarine water microbial communities from San Francisco Bay, California, United States - C33_3D | ecosystem: Environmental > Aquatic > Marine > Unclassified | place: USA: California... | reverse complement strand
CGCGTCGTCAAGGATGGATGGCTGGCCGAGGATGCCGTGCGCGCCTTTGCCGCCGAACGCGGTTTGGGCGATGCCGAGGCCCTGCTCGAACTGCTGCGCCTCGCGGACGAGTGCGTCAGAGAACTGCTCTATGTCGAGGAGTTCGCCCGCCAGAAGCTGTTTTTCCGCCGCGTGCGCATCCCGCCGATGCTGACGGTGTATTGGGGCAACCTCTTCATCAGCCACGGCCTGCGCCGGCTGCTGCGCTATTTCGTTCGCGATGCCGACGCCGCCCTGCGCAGTGCCGCCCGCTGCATGGACAACCTGGAGCGCATGCGCCCGCTTGCCGAGCGCGCCGGCGTTCCGGTCGCGGATGTGGAATTCATGCGCGACACCTTTGAACTGCTGGCCCTGGCGCGGGAGTATTATTTTGCCGAGGAAGCGCCGGACATCGAGGAGCGCATTCGCGCGGCGAAGCGCGCCTACAAGGAGAAGTATCCCAAGCGCGGCCTGCGCGCGCGCTACCGCGTGAAGACGGACTTTCAGCCGCTGCTGCTGAACCCACGCCATCTGGGCTGGGCGCTGCGTTTCCTCATGCGCCGTCGGCGCGGCTACCGCATGGTCGACCGGTTGGTCATCCTCAACGGTCTGTCGCTGATCTACCGCTTCATCGCCGCCCGCCGCCCGCACTGGATTCCGGGGTTCGCCTCGAAAAGCGCGATGGGCGTCGATGTTGTCTTCCGCTGAGGCCGCGGCTCACTCGATGGCACCCTGCCAGCTGCGCGGTTGGCGGTTCTCCAGCGACTCCAGATCGAGCGGTGCCTCTCCTTTGACCGGCGCGCGCGCTTCGCGGATTTCGAGGGTGAGCGGACCGGCGAGGTGCTTCTTCTCCAGCCAGAAGCGCAGGCGCGCGTCGCCGGTGCTGCGCGCCGCGATCTGCGGCACGGGATCGGCGGGCAGCACAAAGAAGGGCACCTCCGCCCCGTCGATCGCCAGCAGGCGCACATCCGGCGCGGCCAACAGCAGGGGCCGCGGGGCATCGTTGCGGTAGCGCAGTTCAAGGTCGAGGCGGGCATTGCCAAAGTCACGCTCGAGGGTGCAGCGCAGCAGGCGCAGGGCCGGTTCGGCCGATGCTGCAGCCGGAGTGGCGTCGACCGTGTCCTCGACAGAACGCTCCGGCAGCAGCACCCACAGGGTGGCGGCCAGGCCGACGGCGAGCAGCAACCAGACTTCCAGACGTTTGAAAAAGGGCATGGCCGTGGCCTGACCCGAAAGCGTGCGCATTGCAAACTGAAAATTGCCAACCCTGCCTGACGGTGCCTTGTTGTCGGCGCATGGCCCGCATCGTCCTCGGCATCACCGGCTCCATCGCCGCCCACAAGGCGGCCGATCTCGCCAGCCAGTTGGTCAAGGCCGGCCACGAGGTGACCTGTGTGCCAACCCGCTCGGCCCTGGAGTTTGTCACGCCGATGACCCTGGCAACCTTGTCGCGCCGGCCGGTCATCACCGACCTGTTTGCCGAAAAGGAGGGTTGGCAGCCCGGGCACATTCAGCTTGCCGATGAGGCCGACCTGCTGCTGATCGCCCCGGCGACCGCCAACGTGCTCGCCGCGCTGGCGCACGGGTTTGCCAATGACGCCCTCACCGCCATTGCCCTGGCGACGCGGGCGCCGCTGCTCATCGCTCCGGCGATGAACGGCCACATGTGGGAGCACCCGGCCACCGTGGCCAACGTGAAGGTGCTGCGCGAGCGCGGCGCGGTCTTTGTCGGGCCCGACAGCGGCCTGCTCGCCTGTGGCTACGAGGGCTGCGGGCGACTGGTGCCGGTGGAGACGATTGTCGAGTCGGTGCAGTCCCTACTGAACGCGCGCTGAAGCACGTCAGTCGGGATTGGACGGCCGCCATGCAAGCTGGCGGTCGCCGCGAAAGGCGTTCAGACAAACCCGGCCATCGACGAAATCGATGACGACGCTGCCGGTGGTGTCCAGTTCCCACAGGTCGATGCCGCGCGCCGCGCAGAAGGTCCGCAGGCGCCGGAGAGACTCGGTCACGAGGGTTGACCCAGACTCAGCCGCGCCGCCAAGCAGGAGAACGCGCGGCCGGGCCATGGCCAGCAGGTCGGTGAGGCCCTCGGGGTCGTTGGCATGGCGACTGAGTACGGCGATGTCGCAGGGCAGCGGCGCCTGGCGTTCCAGCAGGCGTCGACTCGTGAGGTAGCCGGTGTCATTGAGCCAGAGCAGGCGAACGCCGCCGTGTTCAAGCCGCAGGACCAGCCCGCGATCATCCGCCTTCTCGTGGCGGTCGCCATGACCCGGATGCAGGACCTGCGCATGCAGTCCGTCCAGATCCACCGAGGCCTCCAGGCCGAGGCGCTGCCAGACCGGACCATCCGGTGCAGTGAGATGCGCCAGGCGGCGCAGGCTGGAGTCGCCAGGATCATAGCGCCAGGGCTCGAGCCGGCTGGTGAGCACGCGACTGGCACCCGGGTGGCGCAGGGCGAGGGGGGCGGCGCCGACATGGGCACGGTCGGCATGGCTGAGCACCAGGCCGTTCAGGTGGTTGACGCCCTGACTGCGCAACCAGGGCTCGACGATTCGACGCCAGGAGGATTCACTGCCGGTGTCGAGCAGCCAGTGGCGGCTGCCGGCACGCCAGTGGGCGGCCTGGCCACCGCCGGGCAGGTGCAGGAGGCGCAGACTGGCCGAGGCGGCCGCAGGCTGCAGGTCGGCATGCAGCGCGGCACCGGGAAGACCGGCGAAGGCGGCGGCGGTGATGGCCATCAGCCCGGCCAGTGCAGTGTTGACCTGATTGAGCAGGATGCTGAAACCCGCCCAGGGCAGCAGGGCGGCAAGCAGGCTGGCGCAGGCCAGGCCGAGACACCAGCCGGCCATCGGCACGAGCACGAGGTTGGCCGCGACGGCCACCGGCGTGAAGGTGTGGAAATGGCCGAGCAGGAAGGGCAGGCTTCCGAGCCAGGCGGCCGCGGAGACGCAGGCGAGCGAGGCGGTTTGCAGGCGGATCCGGGCGGCCAGACGCCGGCCCGGCCCGGCGAGCTGAGCTGGCAGAAAGGGATCGATCCCGCACCAGGGGCGCAGCTTTTCCAGCAGGGGAACGGCGATCAGCAGCAGGCTCAGCAACACCCCGAAGGAGAGTTGAAAACCGGTCAGGAACAGCTGTTGGGTGTCGACCAGCAACAGGATCAGGGCGGCGGCTCCCAGGGTGTTCGCCGCACGGCCGCGACGGTCGAACAGTGGGGCGGCGAGCAGCACCGCCGACATCAGGGCGGCACGCGCCGCCGAGGGGCGCCAGCCGGTGACGAAGGCATAGGCGAACACGAGCAGGATGACCGCAAGCACGCTGCGCTGGTAACCGAGCCAGCGCAGTGCGCCGAGGGCGATGCCGGCGAGCAGCACGACATGCAGGCCGCTGATGGCAAAGATGTGGAGGGTGCCGCTGGCGCGGAAGGCGTCCTCAATGTCCTCGCCTGCAGCGTCGGCCAGGCCGAGGGTCATGGCCAGCACGATCGGGGCCGCTGCATCGGCCGGATCGACACCGAGCGACAGTCGGTTGGCGATCCAATCCCGGCAGGCGGCGGCACGGCGCAGGAAGTCGAAGCGCGGGGCGAAGGCGGCAGGGGTCAGCAGGCGCACCTCGTCCGCGCGCAGGACGCCGGCGCGGCCTTGGCGCAGGCTGTGGCTGGCGAAGTCGAACTGGGCCGGATTCATGGGCTCGTCCGGCAGCCGCAGCAGGCCGGCAAGGTGGTATTCACCGGCGGTGTCGAGTGGGAAGCCAGGCGGCAGGGTGACCTGCAGCCAGCCGGTCTGGGGTCGAAAGTCGGTCTCCCCGGACAGACGCAGGTGCTTGAGCCGGCAGAGCGCCTGGCGCGGGTCGCGGGAATCGTTCATGGGCAGCAGGTCGCCACGGACCTCGCCCTGCAGCTGTCCTGCGGGATGCGCGAGCAACAACTGGCGCAAGGGGTGACCCATGCTATCCTGCAGGTTCCAGGAATGCAGGGCGGCAAAGCCGAGGGCTGCGGTGGCGAGACGCGTCGCCCAGATGCGCTGCAGCGGCAGTGCCAGGAGCGCGGCGCACGCGTAAACCCAAGGGGGCAGCGGCAGGCGGTCGGCGGCCAGAATGCCGGCCACGGCGGCCATGGCCAGCATCAGCAGCGGGTGGCCGCGCGCCCAGTTCTTCAGGAGTTGCCTCATGCCGTCGGGACTGCGGCTTCAGGAGGCGCCGCCGGCCCGGCGCGCCATCGCTTCCTTGAACTCCAGCTGCTCGAGCTCGTTGAGTCGGTGGTGCGCGTTGGCCCGGTGGCGACTGTCCGGAAAGTCGAGCATGATCTTTTCCAGCAGGGCGCGCGCGGCGGCATGGTCATGACGCTTGTCGATCTCGATGTCGACCATGCGGAAGCGCAGGAAGGCGGCGTCGTCCTCGGGCCAGTCGCGGGACCCAAGGTGGCTGCTGAGCACGTGCAGGGCGCGCGCCGGATCATTCAGCTTGTCCGCGCAGATCCTGGCGATCTCGCCGACCGGGAAGACTTGGGCGGGATCCTTGGCGAGGTTCTTTTCATGCTCGGCGATGGCACCCTCGTAGTCGCCCTGCGCCAGCTTGGCGGCGGCCTTCAGCGCCGGGTCGTCGCCCACCTGTTCTCCCGAGGAAAACAAAGCCGTGCCCACGGCATCACCCAGCCAGGGAATGAAAAACTTCACCGCCAGAAAGCCGCCGACGACCCCGAGGGTAACGAAGTAGACGAAGGTCATACCGACGTCGCCGCGCACCTGGCGCCAGCCGAGGACGCCGAACAGAAGGGCCGCAAGGAACAGACCGAGCCGGAGGAGCAGGACACGCGTCATGCCCCAGTGTAACCGGCAGGCGGCCGGGATGGCAAGTGCCGAGGACTGGCTCAGGGTTTTTTCACCTCGACACCAGCTTCCTTGGCGACCTCGGCCTTCTTCTTCTCGACCTCGGCGGAGTCAAGTTCAAGCAGGGGCGGGGCCTTGCCGCCCTTGGGCACGTAGTGCAGGGCTACCCCGTTGATGCAGAAGCGCCGCTTCGTGGGGGTTGCGGCGGAGACGCTTTCGCCTTCGAACACGTGGCCGAGGTGGGCGCCGCAGCGCTTGCAGAGCGTCTCGACGCGCAGCATGCCGTGCGAGTTGTCGGGGCGTTCCAGCACGTTCTTGGCGGTGGAGGCGTCGTAGAAGGAGGGCCAACCGCAGCCGGAGTGGAATTTTTCCTTGGAGGTGAACAATTCGGCTCCGCAGCAGATGCAGTAGTAGGTGCCTTCGCCCTGCTTTTCGAACTCCTCGTAAATGGTGCCAAACGGGCGCTCCGTGCCGGCCAGGCGGGTGACTCGGTATTGTTCGTCGGTCAGACGCTTTTTCCATTCGTCCTCACTGAGGGTGACTGCGGGCTTGGGCATGGGGGTGGCGGGGGTGGATTTGTCATCGGCGCAGGCCGGGTGCAGGAGGGCGACGGCGAGCAGGAGGGTCAGGCGGAGATTCATGGCGGTACTGTCGAAGGAAACGTCTGTGATGGCGGCGTGTTTGCGAATTCTGCGCGGTTCAGCGTCCGCGCAGGTCATAGCACAACAGGGCCGGGCCGCCGCCGCCGTCGAGGGCGGGTGCCTGCTGGCGCACATACAGCAGGCCGCGGCTGAGGGCGGGCAGGCTCCAGGTGTTGAGCGCGTAAAACAGCTGTGCGCGGGCCGTCTCCTCCAAGCCGGCAGGACCGAGCTTGAGCCAGTGCAGGCTGCCGACTTCGCCCAGGCAGAGGAAGTCGTCGCCGCAGCGCAGGAGGCCGGCGCGCAGCACACTCAAGCGCACCGGCTGGCTGCGGCCCTGCGCCCGCGCGAAGGCGGCATCCTGCCATTCCAGGGTGCGGCCCCAGACCTCCTCGCCGGTGTCGGCATTCACGCAGACCAGGCGACTGTTGTTCTCCCGCTCCCCGTCGATCGCATACAAATGTCCCCCATGGTAAATTGGGGTCATCCAGTGCACGCCGATCTTGGTGGAGCGCCAGACCTCGCGAGCCTTGAAGGCGGCGTCGAACTCAATCATCACCCCGCCGAGAGGCCGACCCTTCGGGTAACAGGTGGTCAGGAAGACGCGGTTTTTGCCGGGAATGACAACCGGGTTGGAGGCGGTTGCCGAGATGTAGTCGTCGGCACGCCATGGAAAACGCTCATGCACCTCGCCGGTGGCCGGGTCCAGGCAGAGCAGGCCGCCGGTGGGGGGATCGCTCTCGCCGCCGGCAAAGACGAGGAGTTTGGTTTTGCCGTGCAACTCGGCCAGTGCCGGCGAAGCGTAGCTGGCACCCCAGTCGTCCTCGGCCTGCCAGAGCACCCGGCCGGTTTTGAGGTCGAAGGCGGCAACACTGACGCCGCGCGTCGCCAGCTTGCGCGCTCGCTCACGGCGATCCTCAAAGCCGTCAAAGGCCTCGGCCTTGCCACCGACCTGAACGAAGACACGGCCATCGGCGATGAGCGGGCTTGAGCCATGGCCGAAGAAGTCCTGCGGGACATGATCTTCGGCGCGGAGATCAATCTTCCAGAGCGGTTTGCCGGTCGCGAGGTCGAGGGCGTGCAGCATCGAAGTCACCCCCAGGGTGACGACCACGCCGTCGGCGACCACCGGGCTGCCGCGCGGGCCGTTGCCAAAGCCGTAGCGGTCCTGATACTGGATGGGGTAGTCGAAACTCCAGTATCGCCGGCCGGTCCCGGGATGCAGGCACTCGACGGTTTCACGGCCGTCGAGGGCGTGGAAGAGCAGGAGGCGGTCGCCGACGATGGCCGGGCTGGTGTAGCCTTCGCCCGTGGCCACCCGCCAGAGCAGGCGTGGACCGCCTTCGGGAAAGCTTTTCAGCAGCGGGCCTTCCGTTGAGGTGGCGTCGTCGTTCGGTCCGAGAAAGCGCGGCCAGTCGGTGGTCACGGCGCCGGCGGCGAGCGGCGAGGGTTCGGCATGAAAGGTGAGGCGGTCAAAGGGTTCCTGAGCCTGGAGCAGCAGGGCCGAAAGCAGCGGAAGGAACAGGGAACGGCGCATGGCGCTGCCATGCTGGCGTTGGAGCCGGCACCTGCCAAGCACGGATTGCATGCCTCTCGGAGGCCGTGGAGGTCTGTCGCATCGGTTGATGCGGCGGGCTTAATCGCTGACGCCCTTGTGGCCGAGCTGCTTCAGCGTCTTGTCGAGCAGTTCGTACTTGAGCGGCTTCTGCAGCACGGTGACCGGGCCGTGGGTCAGGATGCGGCTGAGGATTTCGCTGTCCGGATAGCCGGTGACCACGATGATCGGCAGGTTCGGGTGCAGCGCCTTGAGGCGGGTGTACACCTCGTCACCGGGAATGTCCGGCAACTTCAGGTCGAGGAAGACAATTTCAAAGCTCTGCTTTTCGGCAAGCTTGACCGCCTCTTCGCCACAGCCGACCACCAGCCGGTTGAAGCCGGCCTTCTTCAGAAACTGCTTGAACAAGGCCTGCATGGCCGTGTCGTCATCGACAATCAGGGCAGTCGGCTGCCCTGCCTCCTTATCCTTGCGCAGAACATCGCGATCCAAAAGGCTGCGCTTGATGCGCCAGCGGCCGCCGATCTGGACCGCGGGCAGTTGGCCACGCTGGACAAGGTAGTAGACAGTTGGCAGCGGAATTCTCAGATATTCTGAGGTTTCCTTAACAGTCATTAATTCTGGAGTTGCCGATTCTGCCATAGTTTCAATAATGACTCAAATGTGAGTCAGGTGAGGGCTGAATGCAACAGCATTCCCTAATTTAAAGATCAAAAACAATTCAATCACGAAAACCGCAGGATTCCAGACAACGCATTCAAAATCAATGATATTGATACGATCAGTAATCCAGGTTGGATGCCGTAATCTTCACGCGGAGCCCAACCAGCGGCGAGCCCCGGGGATGCTTCAACTGGCTCAGGACTTGCTGAATTCCACGCGTCCCTCATGCAGCCCCGCATGGACCCGATCGCCTTCTTTGAAACCACCTTCCAGGACGGCCAGACTGAGCGGGTCGAGCAAATGCTTCTGGATGGCCCGCTTGAGCGGCCGGGCGCCGAACACCGGATCGAAACCGGCATCGGCGAGGTGCCTCGTGACCTCGTCGCTGACCGTCAGATGAATGTTCTGGCGGGCGAGGCGGTCGATGACGCGCTTGAGCTGGATCTTGACGATCTGTTCGAGCTGGGCGGCGTGGAGGGGGTCGGAGATGACGATTTCATCAATGCGATTGAGGAACTCGGGGCGGAAGAACTGCTTCAGGCTGTCGCGCACGAGGGCGTCGCGCTGCTCGGGGTTGCTGACATCTTGAATGGCGCTGCTGCCGATGTTGCTGGTCATGATGATGACCGTGTTCTTGAAGTCGACGGTGCGGCCCTGGCCGTCGGTGATGCGGCCGTCGTCGAGCACCTGCAGCAGGGTGTTGAAGACGTCGGGATGCGCCTTTTCCACCTCGTCGAAGAGTACGACGCTGTAGGGTCGGCGGCGCACGGCCTCGGTGAGCTGCCCCCCCTCGTCATAGCCGACATACCCGGGAGGTGCGCCGATCAGGCGGGAGACGGTGTGTTTCTCCATGTACTCGCTCATGTCGAGGCGAGTCATGGCATTCTCATCATCGAACAGGAACTCAGCAAGAGCCTTGCAAAGCTCGGTCTTGCCGACACCGGTCGGGCCGAGGAAGAGGAAGCTGCCGATGGGGCGGTTCTCGTCCTGAATGCCGGCACGGGCGCGGCGCACGGCATTGCTGACCGCGGTGATGGCGTCGCGCTGGCCGATGACGCGTGCGGCGAGGCGCTCTTCCATCTTCACCAGCTTCGAGCGTTCGCCCTCCTGCAGGCGAAACACGGGAATGCCGGTCCAGTTGGCGACGACGCGGGCGATGTCCTCCTCGGTGACCTCCTCGCGCAGGAGAGTGTTTTGTGCGCGCGGTTCACGGCCCTCCGTTGAAGAGTCGGCGAGCTGTTTTTCCAGTTCGGGAATGAGGCCGTACTGAATTTCCCCGGCGCGGGCGAAGTCGCCCCGGCGCTGGGCCTGTTCCAGCTCGGTGCGCAGGCGGTCGATCTCCTCCTTGACCTTGCGCCCGGCCTGCACGCCCTCCTTCTCCTTGAGCCACTGGGCCTTGAGGGCGGACGACCTCTCCTTCAGGTCGGCGATCTCCTTTTCGAGCTTTTCCAGCCGCGCCTTCGAGGCGGTGTCCGTCTCCTTTTTGAGCACTTGGCGCTCCATTTCGTGCTGCATGATCTCGCGCTCGATGACGTCAATCTCGGTTGGCATCGAGTCGAGCTCGATCTTGATCCGGCTCGCCGCCTCATCCACGAGGTCGATGGCCTTGTCGGGCAGGAAGCGGTCGGTAATGTAGCGGTTGGAAAGCGTGGCTGCGGCGATGATGGCGTTGTCCTGGATGCGCACCCCGTGGTGCACCTCGTAGCGCTCCTTGAGGCCGCGCAGGATGGCGATGGTGTCCTCGACGCTGGGTTCGCCGACCATGACCGGCTGGAAGCGGCGCTCTAGGGCAGGATCCTTCTCGATGTACTTGCGGTATTCGTCGAGCGTCGTGGCTCCAATGCAGCGCAGTTCGCCGCGCGCCAATTGCGGCTTGAGCAGGTTGCCGGCGTCCATTGCGCCCTCGGCCTTGCCGGCGCCGACGATGGTGTGCAGTTCGTCGATGAAGAGAATGATCTCGCCCTCGCTGGAGGTGACCTCCTTGAGGAAGGCCTTGAGGCGCTCCTCGAACTCGCCGCGAAACTTTGCACCGGCCATCATGCCGCCGAGGTCCATGCTGATGAGGCGTTTGCCCTTGAGCGAGTCAGGCACGTCGCCGGCGACAATTCGCCGCGCAAGCCCTTCGGCGATGGCCGTCTTGCCAACGCCCGGCTCGCCGATCAGCACCGGGTTGTTCTTGCTGCGGCGGCTGAGCACCTGCATGATGCGGCGGATTTCCTCGTCGCGACCGATCACCGGATCGATCTTGCCCTGGCGGGCCCGGGCGGTGAGATCGGTGCCGTATTTTTCCAGGGTTTGATACTTGCCCTCCGGATCCTGGTCGACGACGCGCTGGCTGCCGCGCACGGCCGTCAGGGCCTTGGCGAGGGCTTCTGGCGTCAGGCCGGCCTGCTTGAGCAGGTCGGAGACCTCGGTCTTGGACCGGCTCAGGGCGAGCAGGACATGTTCGACACTGAGGTAATCATCCTTGAGCTTTTTCTGTTCGTCCTCGGCCCGCGTCATCAGCCCGCGCAGCTCATTCGACAGATACAACCCTCCTGCGCTGCCGGACACCTTTGGCTGGCGGGCCAGAAGTGCGGCGAGTTGCGAAGGCAGCTGGGCCGCGCCTGCCGGATTGACCGCGGCTTTCTCCAACAGGGGCATGGCAATGCCACCCTCCTGCTCCAGGAGGGCCATCAGCAAGTGGGCAGGCCGCAGTTCCTGGTGACCGTGGCGGGTGGCAATCGACTGGCAGCCGTTGAAGGCTTCCTGCAGTTTCAGGGTGAATTTTTCCGGGGACATGATGGGTAGGTTTAAGTCAAGTTCTTGCTGGGATCATGCCAGCGTGATGCCCCTTGTGCCACCCATTGATTGACAAGGATTCGGCGAGAATTGCCGCAACCCCGGCTATTCCAAAAAAGAGACGAAATGGCATAAAAAGATTCGAGTCGGCGTTTGTGAAGCGCCAAAAATGCACTGCCGCATGTGCTGCATTTGTCTGTCGCTCTTTGCGGGGGATGGGATATAAGCATGGATGCAAACTGTTGAGTCCAAGACCTCCGGAGATCCCGCTCCATATCCCCAAGCCCTGGGGGTCACCGCCGAGCAGCGGC
>Ga0222714_10006604_pt1 | contig 10795 bp, 9 predicted proteins | sample C33_3DmetaG_FD_165048 | JGI IMG/M metagenome (GOLD analysis project Ga0222714, IMG submission 165048) | Estuarine water microbial communities from San Francisco Bay, California, United States - C33_3D | ecosystem: Environmental > Aquatic > Marine > Unclassified | place: USA: California... | reverse complement strand
CAGGTGTGTATCCAGTCGATCCACGGCCGGCGCTTGGCGGCGTCCCACGGCCCGGTGGCGCCTATCACCAGCACCGGCGCGCGGTCGCACCAGGCGTTGAAGATCGGCATCGAGGCGTGCATCAGTCCGACGTTGGAATGCAGCGCGGCCGCCATCAACCGGTTCGATGCTTTCCAGTAACCCTGGGCGATGGACACCGCGTTTTCGTCATGCAGGCACAGCACCATCTGCGGCGCCTTGTTGCCGAGGTAGTTGACCAGGCTGTCGTGCAGCCCGCGGTAGCTGGCGCCGGGATTGAGCGCGATGTACGGCACGTCGAGCGCGCGCAACGTCGCGGCGATGGCGTCGCTGCCGAACACACTGTCGCTGGCCGGCGTAGGAGCCGGGGTTTCGTGTTTGATGGCGGACACTGCGGTGGTTTTTGCAGTCATGCGTGCTCCAAGTTGAAGTTGTGTTGGCTGGTTCAGTCGACCCTGGCGCCGGAGGCCTTGATCACCTTCGCCCACTTGGCGTATTCGGACTGCAGGTGTTTTGCAAATGCTTCCTGGGTGCTGCCGACCGCGGCGCTGCCGCTGTTCTTCATGCGGTCCTGCATCTGCGGGCTTTGCATGATTTTCGCCGCGTGGCCGCTGAGCAGGGCGACGATGTCGGCGGGCGTGCCGGCGGGGGCCAGCATGCCGTACCACTGGCTCGACTGGTAACCCTTGAGGCCGGCTTCGGCGACGGTCGGCAGTTCGGGCAGCGCCGGCAACCGCTCGGCCGTGGTGACGCCCAGTGCGCGCAGGCGGCCGTTGTTGATATAGGGAATGGCGGCCAGCGCGGGCATGAACATCACGGTGATTTCGCCGGAAATGATCGCGGTGATCGCCGGGCCGGTGCCGCGGTAGGGCACGTGCACCAGCCGCGCGCCGGTCAGCGTCTTGAACAGTTCGGCGGCGAGGTGCGGCGTGCTGCCGCTGGCCGACGAGGCGTAGTTCAACTGGTCGGGGCGTGCCTTGGCGAAGGCGATCAGATCGCGCACGGTTTTCACCGGCAGCGACGGATGCACGACCAGGATGTTGGGCGCGTGGGCGAGCAGGCTTACCGGCGCAAAATCGCGGACCGGATCATAAGTGACATTTTTGTAGAGGCTGGGCGTGGTCACGAAATTCGCGCCGTTGACCAACAGCGTGTAGCCGTCCTTGGTCGACTTGGCGACGATCTCGCTGCCGATCATGCCGTTGGCGCCGGGGCGGTTGTCGATCACCACCGGTTTGCCCAGCGCCGCGGACAGGTTCTGGCCGAACAGCCGGCCCATGCTGTCGACGCCGCCGCCGGCGGGGAAGGGCACCACGATGCGCACCGGTCCTGCCGGATAGGCCTGCGCATGCACATGCCCGCCAAAACACAGCGCCATTGCCAGCGCGACGCGCAGGATCAATCGGTTCATGGTCAATCTCCACTTGGTTTATTCGAGTCCCAGCAATCCTGCACCGGTATCCCAGCACACGGCGCGCCGGGAAGTATCATCCAACACTTTGTTTTTATTTATAAACTTTACAGGATCGGGATCGCGCAGCGGGAATGGGTAATCGCTGCCCAGCGCGACCTGCCCGGCGCCTACACGTTCGACCAGGTAGCGGAATGCCGCGTCGTCGTGCAGCACGGTATCGTAATAGAGATTGCCTGCGTACCGGCCCAGCGGATTTTTCACCGCACCCCTGGCGAACGGCGGAGCGGTGATACGACCGCGGTCGATGCGGCCGAACTGGTAGGGCACGCAGCCGCCGCCGTGCACCAGCAGCACGCGCAGTTTCGGAAAGCGGTCGAACACGCCGCCCAGCAGCAGCGCTGCGGCGGCGAAAGTGGTCTCGCTCGGGTTGCCGACGAGAATGTGTAAAAACAGCCTGCGCAACCGCGGCGGCACCGCGAGGTCGGCGGGATGGATGATCACCGGCACGTTCAGTTCCTGTGCCGCGCTCCAGAACGCGTCGAACTGCGGTGCGTCCAGGCCTTCCTCTTCGACACGCGCGCCGATCTGCACCGCGCGGTGGCCGAGTGTCCGCACCGCATGGCGCAGTTCGTCCGCGGCCGCTGCGGCGTCCTGCAGCGGCACCATCGCCGCTGCGCAATAGCGGTCAGGCCGCAGCGCCGCCATTTCCGCCAGCGTTTCGTTCTGCGCACGGGTGAACCACTGGCCGGATTCCACCGGCAGGTGATAACCGGCGAGATCCATCCAGCCCGACAGCAGCTGCATGGTGATGCCGGCCTCGTCCATCCATTTCAGCCGCGCCGCCTCGTCGTTCAGCGGCGGGATCAGTGGCATGCCGGTGAGGCGTCCGCCGACGGAGATGCGTGTCGCACCATCCTCGCCCTTGACGATTTTGACGCCGTGTTTTTCACCTTCGGCGTTGATGCGCGCGACCAGCGGAGCGCCGACGTGATGGGCGTGTATGTCCAGGCAACGCGGTTTTGCCGCGTTCATGCGGCCTGACTCCGTATGATGACTTCGCGGATGCGCGCGGCGATGTCCCGCGGTTTTTCGGTCGGCGTGATGTGGCGTCCGCCGGGAATCACGGTCAGCGTTGAACCGGCTATGCCTTTGTGCAGGGCTTCGGCCATGGCCACGGGCGTTGCATAATCTTCCTCACCGACCACTACTGCGGTCGGAACCTTGATCGTCGCCAGTTCGCTGCGAAGATCGGCGTCGCCGAGCATTTCGCAGGTCTTGACGTAACAGTCGACATTGTTGGCAAGGAATACCTTAACCAGCTTGTCGACGGTATCTTTTGCCGAAGCGCGGAAGGCGTCGCCGAACCAGCGCCCGGTCTGGAATTCGACCAGCGCCGCCATGCCTTTCTGCTTGCCGGTGGCGCCGCGTTCGCGCCAGGTTTTCGGTGCATCGGCGCCGTACCAGGCCGTGGTATCTATCGTCACCAACCCGAGCGTGCGTTGCGGGTGGCCGATGGCGAAGGCCTGCGCCACCATGCCGCCCATCGAACAGCCGGCGACGATGGCGGAGGGCCATTGCACATGGTCCATCAGTGCGGCGAGGTCGCCGGCGAACAATTGCGGGGTGTAGGTCATCACCGGTTGTCCGGAGCGACCGTGGCCACGACAATCGAAGGTGAGGATCTGCGCGTCCTTCGCCAGTTCCGCCACGACGCCGTCCCAGATGCTGCGGTCCAGCGCCAGCGAATGCACCAGCGCAATGCGCGGCGCGCTGCTGCCGGCGCCGGCATGCAGCGTGTACGATATTTCACAGCCATCGGATGTCTTGATGCGGTCAGCCATCTGCCAGATTCCCCCTGAAGATTGAATGCGTGTTTATTTTGCGGCGCGCCGCCAGGCCGCGATCACCATGCGCGAGCCGATTTCAACCGCCATGTTGCGTTTGTACTGGGCGGAACCGCGCACGTTGGCCATCGGCTGCGCGAGGTCGCGCACCGGCTGCACGGCGGCACGGATCGCCGCCTCGGCAAATGTTTTGCCGTGCAGCACATCGAGTTCCATCACGATCGGTTTCCAGCTGACCGCGCCGACCACCAGCCGCGCCGCGACGCAGGCACCCCTGGCGTCCAGCGTGATGCAGGCCGCGGTATTGACCGTTGGTGTTTCCATAACGCCGCGCGGCAGGAACTTGTGGAATGCCGAGCCGCTGCGAGGCGGCGGGGCCTGGATGTCGACGCAGACGATCATCTCGTCCTTGGCGAAACGTTTTTCGAATGCCTCGGCGAGGCTTGCCTGGCGGCGGCCCGAGGCAGAGGCCAGGGTCAGCGTGGTGTCGAAGGCGAGCATCGCCACCGGCATGTCGAAGCCTCCGATCAGCGGGCCGAGGCTGCCGCCGACCGTGGTCATGCGCCGCACCCGCGTGTGTCCGGCGGCGTCGAAGGCCTCGGCAAGTGCGGTCCAGCCTTTGCGCAGGCCCGGCATCGCGTGCAGAGTCTGCTGGTTGACCGCGGCGCCGGTGTGCAGGACGCCGTCTTTGCCGATACCGGCTTCGAGCAGTTCGGGAATGCGGCCGATGTAAAGCAGGCGTTTCGCCAGCGGATAGCCGTTGCGTTCGCGGCGCAAGGCATGGGCCATGCCGCCCGACAGGATTGCGGTGTCGCCTTCGGCATAGCGCTGCACGGCCTCCTCGACGGTGGCCGGCTGCAGCAGTTCGGGCTTGAACGGGCGCGTGCCCGACGGTGTGCCGGTCGACAGGCGTGTCCACACGCTGGTTTTCGGAGCCGCAGGCGGCGATGTTTTTTCATCGGCGTAGAGTTGCGGATGCAGCGCGCGGTGGATTTTTTCGGCGGTGATCGGCAGTTCGTGGATGCGCACGCCGACGGCATCGGCAATGGCATTGGCGATTGCCGCCGGCACGGCGTCGAGGCCGATTTCGCCGAGGCCCTTGGCGCCGAAGGGGCCGGAAGGCTCATATGAATCTGCAAAACCGACGTGGATTTTCGGCACGAAGTCCGCCGAGGGCAGCGGGTAGTCGATGTACTGCGGGTCGGTGGGCATGCCGTTGTGCCAGTCGAAATACTCGGTCATCGCCAGGCCTATGCCTTGGGTCACCGCACCCTCGACCTGGCCCTGCGCGGCCGAGGGATGGATCACGGTGCCGCAGTCAACCACCGCGGCAATTTCCTTCAGCTTGACCTGGCCGGTGCCGCGGTCGACTTCGACCTCGATCGCCTGTGCGGCGAAGTTATAGGCGCCGGACTCGTTGCCGTAGCGGCTGTGGTCGGGGAACTCCGACGGATTGTCCCAGTTGCCGACGCCCACGATGGCCTCGCCGCCGCGCTTGTAGATGTTGGCGCGCACCACGGCGCTGACCGGCTTGAAGTCGCTTTCGGCGCCGTTCTTCGGTCCGATCTGGCCGTTGATGATGGTCAGTTCATCGACCGGTTTCTTGAACTGCTCCGATGCCGCGGCCATCAGTTGTTTGTGCGCTTCAGCGGCGGCGCGCTTGACTGCGTTGCCGGCGACATAGGTGACGCGGCTCGCCAGCGCGCCCAGTGAATGCGGATGCACGTCGGTGTCGGGGCGGGTGATGTCAATGTCGTCATAGGGCAGGCCGAGTTCCTCGGCGGCGATCTGGCGCAGCACGGTCAGCGTGCCCTGGCCGATTTCGCCCTCCCCGGTGATGATGGTGGCGCGGCCGTCCTCGTTGATGCGTACGATCGCCGAGCTGCCGTCCCAGTCGCCGAAGCTGCGGCGGCCGTTGACATGCACGCTGCAGCCCATGCCGAAGCCGGTGTCGGGTTTCTTGTTTTTGTGCTTTTTCTTCCAGTCGATCAGCTCCGCTGCCTTGTCGATGCACTGGCGCAGTTCGCAGCTGGTGACCTTGTGGTTGTGCGGCGAGACGTCGCCTTCTTCCACCGCGTTCATGCGCAGCAGGTCGACGATGTCGATATTTAGCTTTTCGGCGGCGAGGTCCCAGGCCTGTTCCACGGCCCAGTCGGCCGAGGGATTGCCGAAGCCGCGGAAGGCGCCGGTAGGCACCAGGTTGGTGTAGAGCAGCGTCGACTTGGCGCGGGCGTTGGGGTACTTGTAGAGCGCGTCGTGGCGCACCGTGGCCGCGCCGAGGATGGCCTGCGATTTGCCGGTGTAGGCGCCGTTGTCGGCCCACATGCGGATTTCCTTGGCCAGCACCTTGCCGGCCTTCGAAAATCCGAGGCGCACCCAGTAGCGCATCGGCATGCGCGGATGGCTGGCGAGGAATTCCTCCTCGCGGGTGTGTATGTATTTGACGGGTTTGCCGGCCTTTCGCGCGAGCAGTGCGGCGATTACCGAGCCGTTGTCGTCGCCGGACTTGCCGCCGAAGCCGCCGCCGACCTCAGTCTGGATCACCCGCACCTGTGCTTCCGGCACACCGAGCGCGACGGCATAACGGCCGCGGGCAAGGAAGGGCGTCTGGGTGTTGCACCACATGGTGACGCGGTTGTTGCTCCAGTGGGCGACACAGCCGATCGTCTCCAGCGACGAATGCCATTGCCGGATCAGTTCCCAGGTGCCTTCGACGACCACGTCGGAGGCTTTGAATCCGGCATCGACTTCGCCGCGCTCGAAAGCGAATTCGTGGGCGATGTTGCCCGGTGCGTCGTCGTGCACCAGCGGCGCGCCGGGTGCCTTCGCTTCGTCCAGCGAAAACACGCCTGGCAGCACTTCGTACTGGATGACGATTTTGTCCACTGCGGCGCGCGCAATTTCCGGATCGATGGCGGCTACGGCGGCAACTTCGTCGCCGACGTAGCGCACGCGGCCGATTGCCAGCGGGTAGAGGTCGGGACGGAAGGCGCCCCATTTGCGCTTCGCGGTGTCTTCTCCGGTGATCACCGCCTTGACACCAGGCATCGCGCGCGCGGCGCTGGTATCGATCGACAGGATGCGTGCGTTGGGGTGCGGACTGCGCAGCACGGCCGCATGAAGCATGCCCGGCATGTGCAGGTCGGCGACGTACTGTGCGGCGCCGGTGACCTTGGGCAGCGCGTCGGTGCGCGGCACGTCCTTGCCGACCACCAGCAGGCCGGCTTCGAAGCGGGGATCCTTCAGGCGCGGGTCTCGGGTATTCATGCCTTGCCCGCTTTCTTCATCAGCGCCGCCGCCTCGCGGTAGGCGTCCATGATCTTGACGTAGCCGGTGCAGCGGCAGTAGACGCTGTCGGCGCTGGCGCGGATCTCCTCGTCGCTGGGATCCGGATTGGCGTCGAGCAGGGAGACGCACTGCATGACATGGCCGGGTATGCAGATGCCGCACTGCATCGCCGAGCGGTTGATGAAGGCCTGCTGCACCGGGTGCAGCGTGCCGGCTTCAGACAACCCTTCCACGGTGCGGATGTTCGCGCCGTCGCACAGCGCCGCGAGCTGCAGGCAGGACGACACCGGTGCGCCGTCGATGATCACGGTGCAGGTGCCGCAGGCGCCGATGCCGCAGCCGTGCTTGGTACCGGTCAGCTGCAGATCCTCGCGCAGCACGTCGACCAGCAGCCGGTCGGCCGATTTGAGGTGTACTTCGGCAGGATCGCCGTTGAGCGTGAATTTGATCAGCATGGGGGGAGGGTTGCGAAGCTGCGGGGAAAGTCCGAAATTATATGCCACGCCGGGGTGCCGGACCCATGGCGGTCACATTGCGGATGAAGCCCGCTGCGGATCTAGTGCCATCGCTGCTGTCGCGGGAGTAACATGCGGCATGCCATGCCCCGGGGGAACCTGCGACGCCCCTGGTTTTTCGAACAACCCTGCGGACACTGCCATGAACAGCGAAAAAATCCAGGTGCGCGTCACCGAGTCGCGGCAGCTGATGGAAGTGGTGGTCCTCAGCAAACGAGCCTCGTCCATCGAGGTGGTGCTGGGCAGTGGCGTGCACAGCGTCAAGTGCACGCTGGCGCCCACCCGCAACGGCCTCGCCTACGCGGGCAGTGTGATGGGCCGGGAAATCGTCTACGAGCGCAGTCGTGACCAAGTGCAGGCCGACATCGACCGGCTCAATCCGCGGGAATTCAACCGGCGCTGATTTTGTCCTGGTTTATTCCAGCTGGTAGAGCAGGATCAGCAGGCTGGCGGTGATCAGCACGCTGAAAGTCAGCATCATGCCCGCGGTGCGGTAGCGGAGATTCTCTTTATCCTGGCTCACGCCCCAGGCATGCAGCACGCGGCCGCAGAGCAGCGCGATTCCCAGCGCATGCACGTGCAGCCGCGGGCCGTCGTGCAGTTCGACGAACCAGATCAAAAGCAGCGTCAGCGGCACGTACTCGGAGAAATTGGCGTTGACGCGCATCGCGCGCTGCAGCAGCGTGTTCCTGCCGTCGCCGATGGCAACACGGTAGCGGCGCCGCAGGCGGATGGTGCGCACGCTCAGCGCGACGAACATCAGCCCGAGCAGCGCGGCGTAGAGCGGGGTGACGGGCATGGCCGGTTTACTTTCCCGGTTTGGCGAACTTCAGCGTCATACGGTCGCTTTCACCTATCGCGCGGTATTTTTCCGGGTCGAGCCGGCCGCGCATCATCGGCGGCAGCGTCCATACGCCGTTGGGGTGGTCAGTGCTGTCTTTCGGATTGGCATTTATTTCGGATTTTTCCAGCAGTTTGAAGCCAGCCCGTTCCGCAAGTTCAATGACATAAGCCTCAGTCATGTAACCGGTTTTCACCATGCGTTCGAAAGTGGTTCCCGGTTTGGCGCGATGTTCGACCACGCCCAGAACACCGCCGGGTTTCAGCGCTGCGTAAAAGGCGTTGAACGCTGCCTGGTCGGCCTTGCGGCTGCTCCAGTTGTGGACGTTGCGGAAAGTAAGCACCATGTCGGCGCTGCCGGCCGGTGCAATGGCTGAGTGCTCAGGTGGTCCGAACGAGGTGAATACCGGCTTGCCGTAAATCGCAGATTGTTCGGTGACCCGTTGCTGTTGTTTTTCGCGAACCTCGCGCTGCCAGCCGGCAAGCCCCGGATCCTCGATTGCATAATGCGCAAGATAATATTTTCCGCCGTCGCGCAGTACCGGGCCGATGATTTCGCTGTACCAGCCGCCACCGGGCCAGATCTCGACCACGGTCAGGCCGGGTTTCAGGCCGAAGAACTGCAGGGTCTCGCGCGGATGGCGGTACTTGTCACGCAGCCGGTTGGCTTCGCTGCGGTGTTCGCCGGAGATTGCGCGGTCGAGCAGCGCGCCGGTATTGTCCTGGACATCCTCGGCGGCAGCGGACAATGTGATGACGCCCAGGACGATGATGCCGATCCGCTGTAACCAGTGCATGGCCAGACTCCTGCGGCCGCCGCGCCGCGTGATGACTCCTGAGATTCTAGCCGTCTTTCTGCAGAACCGCCTGTATGTCAGTCGCCGGCACCTTGATGTCCACGCCGGCGCGTTCTTCCTGCAGCAGCATCGAGATCCGTGAGTCGCGGCTGCCCCAGCCTCGGTTGAGTGCTTCGGTCATGTCGGCGTGGGCCAGGTTGGCGACGCGCATCGGCACCCCGAGTTCACGTCCCAGTTCGGTGGCCAGCGTCACGTCCTTGAGTGCGAGTTTCAGCGCGAAGTCCGGCGGATCGAAGCTGCCCTGCAGGAACTGCCGGCCGAGGCGGTCGAAGGTGCGCTGCCGTCCCAGCGAACACTGGCGCACCGCGGCCCAGAGCGCCAGCGGATCAACTCCGGCCTTGACGCCGACCGTGAACACTTCGGCGAGCGCGGTCTGGATTGCGTAACCTGCACAGTTGTGCACCAGTTTCGCAACGGTGCCGGCTCCGATCGGGCCGATGTAGATCACCTGGTCGCCGATGGCGTCGAGCACCTTGCGTTTGTCGTTGAAGGTTTTTTCATCGCCGCCGACCAGCAGAGCCATCTTGCCCGACTTTGCGCCGTGCGGACCGCCGGACACCGGTGCGTCGAGCATGGTGATGCCGTGCTCGGCGCAGCGCGCTGACAGCGCGCGCACCACAGTCGGCGAATTGGTGGTGAGGTCGAACCACACGCCGCCGCGTTTCATCGAGGCCATCAGGTCGGCGCCGACAGCTTCCGCCTCGCGCGGCCCCGGCAGCGAGGTCAGCACCACATCGACCGCTTTACCCAGTGCCTGCACCGACTCGGCCCAGGTCGCGCCGGCGTCGAGCACGGGTTTTGCGATTTCAGCGCGCAGGTCGTGCACGAAGAGATCGAATTTCGCCTTGCGCAGGTTGAGCGCCATGGCGCCGCCCATGGTTCCGAGTCCGATGAATCCGACTTTCATGTTGCCTCCCTAGGATCAGAAATCCCGCGTCACCGCGATGTCGCGCATTACGGCTTCCGGGGTGTGGTGATGCCTGTTGCGTGTGGGCGCAGCTTCCTCTTCGTCGCAGGCCTGCAGGTACGAACCCAGTTCACGCGCGTGTGCCACCACGGCGCGACCGAAGCGTACGCGTTGGGCAGAATAACCCGGCAGGGCCGCGGCGAGATCGTTGTCCGCGGAGTTCAGCGCATCGGCCAAGGCTATCGCATCACCGGCTGCCTTGGATACGCCCATGCCGCAATGCGGACGCGCGACAAAGGCCGCATCGCCGAGCAGGGCGATGCGGCCGTGAGCCATGTTCTGCGATTCAAGGTCGAAAATGGCCTGGAAAAATGGCATGCGCGTTTTTGCAACGACTTCGGCGAACTGCGGCGACAGCGCTTCCTGCGCGCTGCGGCGCATGGCATCCAGTACCTCGGGCCGGATCAGCGGCGGCGGTATCGCCATGTCGTGGCGGCGGCCGTGGATGTCGGTGCACAATTGAGGCAGTTCGCGGTCGGCATGCGTCGGCCGGTACCAGACGAAGTTGTAGCAGCGTTCTCCCGCACGCGTGGAATTGCCGAATCCGGCCACCGGATAGCCGAGCATGTGTTCGCGCGGTGCCAGGCTGAAGCCGAACCGCGGGATCAGGTCGCGATGGGTGGCGGGCGTCAGTTCGTTTTCGTCAACCAGTCCGCGCCAGGCGACATAGCCCGCATAGACAGGGCGGTCCTCCGGCACAAGCTGCGTGCGCACCGTGGAGCGTATGCCGTCGGCGGCCACCAACAGGTCACCATCCGCCTGTGCGCCGTTGCCGAATCTGGCGCTGACGCTGTGCGTATCCTGTTCGACGCCGCTGCAGGCATGGTCAAAATGGTAGCGCTCGGAGGGCAGGGCCTCCTTGAGCAGGGCGTAGAGCCGGGCCCAGGTGGTGAGGCACTGGCGAATGTCGAGCGTGCCGACGGTTGCGCCACTGCGGTCGAAGGCGACGCGGCCGGCGATGTCGACGCCGAAACTGTCGTCGATGCCGATACCGATGCGCTTCAGTGCGGCAAACAGGTCGGGATGGGTGATGATGCCGGCACCGCGGCCGG
>Ga0222714_10006603_pt1 | contig 10795 bp, 4 predicted proteins | sample C33_3DmetaG_FD_165048 | JGI IMG/M metagenome (GOLD analysis project Ga0222714, IMG submission 165048) | Estuarine water microbial communities from San Francisco Bay, California, United States - C33_3D | ecosystem: Environmental > Aquatic > Marine > Unclassified | place: USA: California... | reverse complement strand
TACAAATTGGCAGTTTCCTGGTTTATTAAATGATATTAATACTGACCAACCATATCTGACAGTTCAAAACTTTACTGGTTCAAGAGACCCTGGCTTAGAAGAAATTGTAGTTCAATTTATTGAATATACTGGAGAGTGTGAAGGGGTTAGTGATTCAATCGTAATAACAAGAGTTATTGATGGTAAGGGTGGTGTGAACTATGAACTAAGACCTTACAATGGTATCTTTATCAGAAACTCAGACCCATCATCTTCTTTGGAAGTACAAGCTATTCGTATTGATGGTGTAAATGAAATCAATCTTAGAAGTAATTTACCAGCAGGTCAATCTTCACCACAAATTCACGTCCAAAGTGGTTCAACTTATATTACTTTGGAAGATGCGGATACAAAAGGATTTATCAGAGCATTAGAACCTGGTTTGACTGGTAGTGGTGAATTGAACTATAACGCAATCTTTAATAGAGATTCGATTGATGGACAATTAAAATTATTTTTGATTCCATCTGGTTCATCTAATCCATCCGCATCAATCTTAACTACAATCACATTAACCGATTTGCAAGATGGTTTGGATGCTGGTGTTGTTCTCTTTGATTCAGAAACATTTACGATTAACCCAAGAGTACAAACTCAGTTTACTCCAACATTCTCATCAGCAACTGCATCTTTTTATAGAAGAGGTACATTTGAAGCACCTATAAGTTGTTCGTTTGAGATTTACCCATCAATGTCTATAAATCAGGATTGGGTACCTGAGTACTTTATGTACTTTGTAACACATAGTTGTAACCCTGATATTAGTGTTGTGGTTTATGATGAAGTTGGTAATATTATTCCATCTCGTAGAGTTGGTGATTATGTTTACTCATCTTCAGAACAAACAAAACAATTATTAACATCATTTACCTACACCGAACCTTGGACAACTGCATCGGTAAATGTTGATAAACTATTTACTATTGTACCTGAAGGTAAACCAGGCGATGAATCTATTGTATTTGAAGTAGTACCATCTACTATAAATCTTAAAGCAAATTCAAGAGGTGTGGTTGATGATTTCGCATCATCTATAACCGATATCCGATTAAAGCAAGGTTCTCGATATTTGGCATTTAGTTCATCTGCTGCATCTGACCCATTTTCATCACATGGACAATTCCATATTGCACCAGCTTCTATAATAGAAAAAAATGTAAAAGTTGGCGATATACATTTTGAATCTGCACCTGGAATTCAATATACCGCATCTTTAATTGTATCACAATCATCTAACTTAACTGATTTAAGTGGTAGTATAACTTATCCACTTATTATCCATCCATATTATACATCCTCAATCTATACCGCAAGTGTAGTTGTAAACTATAATAAAATCTTAGATGGACCTCCACCAATTGAATTTATCGTAAATGATTTTGCAGTAACACTTCAGGCCGATGAAGTTGAATATGTAAATGATTACGCAAATGCGGCAACTTCAATTCAGGTAAAGGAAGGTAGTGATTATTTAACTTATACTACACAATCAACGGCACCTGGTACTTGGAGAATTAATTCAATTGCTCCAACTAACATTCAAGTAAAAGAGATATCATCTTCTTCATTTGAAACGGCAACGATTGAGTATGAAAGATTTGATTATCCATTCCTTTCAGCAAGTGCTTTATATAGTTTCACTGTTTATCCTTATTCATTAGGACCCGGCCACCAATATACATCCTCGGTGTATGAGAGAACACAAACATTTGTTAAGAGTGTTGCTCCAGCTGCTGCAAGAAGTGTAACCTTAACCTCAACATCGGAAACTGTAAACTTTGATGGTGATGGGTTGGTTGTATCTCCTGCTGGTGATATTAGATTAGATACTCAGGCATTTAATTTTACTGGTTCGGTTTGGTATCAATTCCTAAGAGATAATATTGCATATACTCCTATTCAATCCGAAAACTTTTTTGAAATTTCTTCTGGAGATTCAACCGCACCTGGTGAGATTGCAACTTGGAGAGTTGATGTTAGGGATGGTAGTAATACTGCCGGAACACCAACATCTGCTCATCCAGTAAAAGCACAAGCTCAAATTACAATTAGTGGTATTAAGGCTGGAGCTGAAGTTTATTCAGTAACTCTAACAAATGAAAACTCTTCTGTTGTTGGTGATATTTGGGAATATGACCCAACTGGAACTGGTACACAAATTATAGCAACTAAAGCAGATACTCAACTAACGCATGTATCTTCGTTCTCAGCACCAACTCAAGATTTCTTAGGAAACGATATTGGTTCGTTGGGGGAATATAGAGTAACTATTTTCTCAAAATCAGCACATATAACTTTACCTGGTGGATTAACCGCTGGTAGTGTTGTACCTACTGTTGGTGGTGTAGCAACACTTGGAGATATCACCTCTTGGTCTGAGTGGGGTAATAATACAAGTGCTGAAATTGTTTATCAAATTGATATTGAAAATGGTAGACAAACTTTATACAAAACTCAATCACTAGCAATTCAATTCAGCCCAGAAGGCCCATATTCAACTACCCTAAGTAATGAAAACTCATCGGTAGTTTATAGAGTTAGCGGCGAATTAGAAACTGCTGGAACTGGTAATATTATTAGAGCATTTAGAGGTGAAACTGAATTAACACACTCAGCAGCTTTTACATCCCCACAAACCGATGCGTTTGGTGATACGGGTTATAAAGACCAATACCAAGTAACTGTTTATTTCCATTCTGCTCATTTGGATTTGGAAGGGTCTACAACGGCTGGTAGTGTATTAACAACTGATAGTGGATTGGCTACTATTGGTGATATTGATAGTTGGAATCAACCTGAAACTTACCCAACCGCATTAGTTGTTTATAGAATTGAATTAGAGGGTAGAGAATTTTTATACAAAACCCAATCTCTATCAGTACAATTTGAAGGTAACACTGGACCTGGTATTGTAATGAGAGGTGTTTGGGAAAATGGAATTGATTACATTGGTTCAGTTGAAACAACAAACTATCGTAGAGATGCAGTAATTTGGCCCGACCCTGCAACTTATGGTGCAACTCACTTCTGGGCTTCGGTTAGTGGTTCTGGTCCAGCTACAAACGATGCAAATGGTGTACTCGTTGGTCCACAACAACCTGATGATGCGGTATCTCCTAATTTTGATGATACAAACTATTGGCAGTATTTGGGTGAACAAGAATTCTTTGTGGCAGCTAAGATAGCAATCTTCGAAGAATCATATGTTAAGAACACAATCAATGTTGGTACTAAAGATGGTACTGGTGCATTCGCAAATATCGTATTAGCTGGTGGTAGACCTGACCCTTACATAGCTGTGGGTCAAACTGGTACTCAAGGTACTGCTGGTACAAGCGGTACATCGAATCCAGCAACTGGAATAATTGGATATGATAGACCTGGTATTTTCTTAGGTGTTTATGAAGATGGTGCAAATGGTACAACTGGTAGATTCTCAATTAAATCATCTGGTGGTAGTGGAACTCGTGGATTATTTTGGGATGGTGATACATTAACAATCAGAGGTGCTATCAGACAATTGCCTGATGGGGCGAGTGAAGGTAGAATGTTAGGTCCTTGGGCCGATTTACCATCTGGATTTGATTTCTTCTTAAATGATGTTGTATCGAATGGTGGTGATACCTACACTGTAATACAAACTCACTTAAAGGGTGTTGGTGGTGATGAACCTGGAGTTGGTGGTTCTTATACAACTTATTGGGAAATAGCACCAATTGCGGCACCATCATTGAGATTGACATCGGATTATCAAACCTTTGTTGTAGCTAAAGATGGTACTGTTTCTCCTGGTACAATTACATTTACATCTATACAACAAAATTTAATTGGAACTCCTGTATTTACAACATCACCATCAGTAACATTGGGGGGAAGTGGTACTACACGAACACTAACTTCGGCAAACTTTGGTGCTAATACAGCTGTAGCTGTAACATCAACAATTGGTTCACTTAGTGATACAATTACAATTGTAAAGTTAGAAGAAGGTTCTGATGGATTAACTGTGGTATTAACAAATGAATCTCATACATTACAGGCCGCAAATGATGGAACAGTATCTTCATATGTTGGTAGTGGAACTGATATTTATGTATATGAAGGTTCAAATGCATTAGAATATGATGGAGGGGGAGTTTTCCCAACTAGATGGGCTGTAAGTGCATCTGGTAATGATACAATATCCCCATCTTCACCAACCGACCAGGGTTCTTTTGCTAGATACCCCGACCATAGTGGTATGGGTGGAAACCAAGCATCAATTTTATATACTATTACTGGTCAGCGAGCAAATGGTGATTCATTTAGTATAACAAAAACGCAATCATTATCAAAATCGGTTGCCGGTACTAATGGAACTAATGGTGCTCCTGGCGCACCCGGTGCACCTGGAGCTGGTGTAGTTTATAGAGGTGGATATAATGGAACTTCCGCATACTATTATACTTCGGAAAGAAGAGATATTGTAAAAGGAACTTCTGGTACATACTTTTTAGCAAATAATGCTACTAAAAATGGATTAAATACTTGGGCTATTCCTGAGACAAGTGTTGGAACTGATTGGGCAAACTTTGGAGCAACATTTAGTTCGGTTGCAACTGATATTCTTTTTGCACAAGAAGTTTTTGTTGACCAAACGATAAACATCGGAGCTAATGGTGCAACTCCTGTAATTGCTCTAAACGCTGATGCTGCTGGTACAAACGCTAATCCATTTATATCAATCGGACAAACTGTACAGGGATATAATAACGATGGTATATTTTTGGGATATGATGGTGGTGTTGGAAAGTTAAGTGTAGATAGTGGTTCAATTGGTGGTTGGAATATTAGTTCAGATAACATAAATGCCGCCGATGGTACTGGTATAACTTATTTATATAGTGATGGTAGATTAGCTTTATCAGATAGTGGTTCTAATGAAAGAGTATTGATTACTCAAACTGAATTATCATCATCCGATTTTAGTGCAACATATACTGAACCAGCTCTTACATCTTATTATAATCCTGCACTATCTAGTGTATTTACTTTTAGTAGTTATGTATCATTAAGTGGTGGTACTGTAGCTCGAGCCTCTGCTGTCGAAGATTCAAATAGTTGGTACACTTCCGAAAAGAGCTTTAATGTATTAATAGGATACGCTGCTGTGGTGGGAAATGGTACAAAGGCTATGGAGCATACATGGGGTGCTGCCTCAACCAATAGTGGAACTATTAGTCAATTTTATGGAACTACTTATTTTGAATATAAAATGGTTGCACAACTACAAGTATCAACTGATAATGTAACTTGGAGTAGTATTGGTGGCGCTAAAACAAAAACAATAGAAATTGATTACGATTATTTTAGCAACCTTAGTGGAGCTACACTATCGCATCCAGGTATTCCAGCGGGTACTATTAGTTTTGCATTTGAAGATACTGTTAACACTGGCGCAAGATATTATAGAGTTCGTATTAACAGAACTTTTAAAATAACGGCAAATGCAACTGTAATATTAACCGGAGCAACATTTCCTTGCACTGTATCAGCAGCTGATACATCAACACAATGGAATCACCCCACTGTAATACCAACCCCAACACCAACGATAAATATTCTTGTTTCGGAAGATGCTAAAACGGAAATTGGTTCAAATGGTGTTAAAATCTCAAATGGAGATGGTGTTGCTAAATTAGGTAGTATTGCAGATTCAAAAATAATTAATTATCCAAATGGAAGTTCCGATACATTTGATTTGATATTTTCACTTACTGGTAATGCCGATATTGCTGGAACTTTATTTGTAGGTAATGTACAAGCATTATCCGATGGTAAATTAAAAACAAATGTATCTTCTATATCAAATCCATTGATAAGTATTGATAGATTAAATCCAGTTTCTTTTGACTGGAAAGATGTTCTAGTATCAAATAACTTAATAAAATCAGCGTATGGATTTATAGCTCAAGAAGTCGAACCTATATTACCTGATATTGTTTCTACGCAAAATAATGATATAGTTGGGGAACTTAAAAATATTGATTATAACTCAATAACCGCTATTAATACATCTGCTATTAAAGAATTGTTAAATAAAATTAGAGATTTGGAAAAACGAATTGAAGAATTAGAAGGATAATATTATGTATATAACAGGTTCACAAAATACTAGAGATGTAAAAGTTGTAAGAGCTCTTTGGGGTTCTTATCCAATTGATATCCCACCTCCACAATACAATGAGGTTGTATATGTATGGGGTACTGAAAATAAATCTAAATTAGATAATTTGGGATATAACACAATTAGAATGTCAAAAAATGAATATGAGTGGGGATACGAATCAATATCACATCATTACAATCATAAATTGTTTAGTATTAAAAAATCATTAGAATCGTTTAATAAGATTTTATTTTTAGATTGGGATGTTAAATTGATAAAAGAATTAGATGATGATTTTTTTAATCTATTGCCATCTTCTTCATTTCAAGCTCCATTATATACCGTTACTAAGGAGAGTATCGAACAAATACCATTTTCAGATAATAGTTGGTTAGGGTTTGAAAAAAAATTAACGCCTAACTTTACATGGGAATATGAAGAATTATATGCGAAAGTAAATGCTTGTTGTATATATGCTAATAATAGTGAATTTGGAAATGATTTGATTAAAATAACCAATTCAAATATGTTGGGTTCGTATGTTGAGGAGTTTGCAATTTTTAAACATTCGGATACAAACTTAGATGATTACATTTTAAATCATCATCCGAAATATATCTCAATTTCAAATAATGATACTTTAAATACACTTATATCGTCTATAATCGAAATTGACCCTTATTTTTCGTATTAAACTAAAATTAATATATATTTATATACAAACAATATTGTTATGCAAACAGAAAATCTTAAAGAAGATGTTTTATTAAATCTTCGAAATTTAAATCAACGCCAAAACGAACTCATTGTTTTGGTTGGACAACTCCACTTAGAAATTAGAGAAGCAAACAAACAATTGGATTCTACTGAATCTGAATTTGATATGATTACCTCTGAATTTGAAAAAATTCTAAATGGATTAAAAGAACAATATCCCAACGGAGAAATTGACTTGATGGCTGGTACTGTATCTTTTGAAAAATAAATTTGGAAATTAGAAAATAATTTCGTATATTTGTTACAATGGCTAAAAATATGAGAAAAAGATTGTTATATGTATGTCCACACCTTTCTACTGGTGGACAGCCCCAATACACCTATAAACAAGTAAATCATTTTATCAAAGACTTTGATATTGAAGTTGTTGAAATAAACAATAGTGGTGGTGATGCGTTTGTGGTTCAAAAAAACCGAATCAAAGAGTTAGCCGTTGTTCACACATTGGGTGAGGATAAATCTAAAATCTTAGATGTAATATCAGAATTTAAACCTGATATTATTCATTTTCAAGAAATTCCTCAATTTGATTTAGCTCCAAACATTTTGGACAAGATATTTGTAAAAGAACGAAAATACAATATTGTAGCAACTACACATGGTTCTTACACAAATCCAGCTGATATAATTTATCAACCCGATAGATATGTTTTGGTTTCCGAATGGAGTAGACAAAGATTTGAAGATGCTGAATTGGGAGTTGAAACTATGGTATGGGAATACCCAATTGATGATTTAACACCTGATAGAGATTCTGCAAAAGAAAAGTTGGGATTAGAAAAAGATTGGAAGCATGTTCTTAATGTTGGATTGTTTTCAAGAGGTAAAAATCAGGGTGAAGTATTTGCGATAGCAAGGCAATTAGAAAAGTATAAAATCAAATTTCACTTCGTTGGAAATCAAGCAATGAACTTTGAAGATTATTGGTTACCACTTATGAAACACAAACCTGATAATTGTGTAGTGTGGGGTGAAAGAACCGATACCGATTTGTTCTATGAAGCGTGTGATATGTTCTACTTCAGTTCTATCTTAGAATTAAATCCACTTTCAGTTAAAGAAGCATTAAGTTGGAAACTACCATCAATATTCAGAAAACTTCACACTTATTTGGATACATACGATAGTAACGAATTAGTTCAATATATTGATGATGATTTAAATAAAACTAAAAGAATTATTCTCCAAACTTTAAAGCCAGAGTTTAATGAAATTCCTGGTTGGTTTGCATACAAAGCATTATATGATAAAGTTGTGGAAGAAGCACCATTTGATTCTACCTTTGTTGAGGTTGGTGCTTGGTTTGGTAAATCAACAAACCATCTAGCAACTAAGATACGAGAATCTAAAAAGAATATAAACTTTACAAGTGTAGATACTTGGAAGGGTACTGATGATGAACAACTACATCAAAATATAGTTAATACTTTTAATGGTGATATTTTCTTTGAATTTATAGATAATACACATTTATCAAATAACTATGGGTACTTTAATATGATTAAAGATACTTCCGAAAACGCATCAAAACAATTTGCGAACAACTCTATTGATTTTATAATGTTAGATGCTGGTCATTCATATCAAGATATAATTACTGATTTAAAAAATTGGTATCATAAGGTAAAACCTGGTGGATATATTACTGGCGATGATTATGGAGTATTTGGTGGAGTAACTCAGGCAGCTAATGAATTCTTTTATGGACAATTTCAAAAAGGATTTCGTTCTTTCATTAGAAGAAAACCAAGAATTCAAGTAAAGCATTTGTTGACAAGACCAAATGATTTAAGGGAGATGGTAAGTATTGCATCCTTAAAACAATTACAAGCATATGGTATAAATTACCAACCAATTGTAAACAAACCATACGAAGGATTTGCACCGGCCGAACATTGTAGGAGACCTGAACACCTAAGTAAAGATAATAAGCCAGGTGAATTGTATCCTGGTGCTGGATTGGGTTGGATTACTGGTAGACATTACGGATGTTATTTAGCACATAAAGGAGCAGTTGAAACTTTGGATGATGTTAATTATGATTACACCTTAGTGTTTGAAGCAGATGCATTTATCTACACTGGTTTAGAGGAATTTGTGGATATGGTTTATAAAGCATGTTTTATCTCAGAAAGAGATGATGTTTACTTTATTGGATTAGCAGATAATCCATCTAGGGAAAAGCATCGTATAGATAATATGTTTAGTAAAACAGGAGCTAACCAAGACCTTGCACACGCTTATTTAATCCCAAATAGAAATAAGCAATGGTGGGCTGATAGAATTAAAGATTGTGAGTGGGATGTTGGTGATTTGTGGTTTAATCACATTTTCCATCACCATCCAAAAAATAGATACACTACAAACAAAATGTATTCAAAGCAAGCTGAAGGATATTCTTTGTTAGATGAAATGGTAAAAACTTGGAACTAAGATGATATACGATAATTTAATAAAAAATAATAACCCAATTAGAGAAGTTCAAAACAAAGTAGTTATTCATTTTGTTAGAGGACCATTTGTAGAAGTAAAAGGACCTAAAGTAGCAGATTATAAAATTGAATTTAAAGATTCTGAAACTGGGCATGTTCATTATGTTGGTGATATTAAAAACAATATGTGGACAAGGTGTAGTATTGAATATTTTGTAAAATGGAAAATTACAATTTGGGAGAATGGAAAGTTATTCCATGAACACATATATAGTTGTACTAACCAAAGAGTTTATGTGGCTTTAGATTCAAAGGCATTGGGTGATACACTTGCTTGGTTTCCTATGGCTGTTGAATTTGGAAAAAAACACAATTGTAAATTAATAGTTTCTACCTTTTCAAATAATTTAATAGATAAAGCAGATTATCCAGAAATAGAATTTGTTGAACCGGGTACAAGCGTAAATGATTTATATGCAATGTATTGTATTGGTTTATTTTATAATGAAGATAATTCTATAAACCAATTACGCAATCCAATTGACCCTAAACAAGTTACGATGCAAAAAATGGCATCTGATATATTAGGATTTAAACATAAAGAAATTAAACCAAAACTTAAAAATAGAATTGTAAAAAAAGATTCAAATATTAAGCAAATTACAATTGGAATATATGGAACTGCACAACCTAAATTTTGGAATAATCCAAAAGGTTGGCAAGAAGTTGTTGATTGGTTAAATAATAGGGGTTATACTGTAAAGTTACTTTCTAAAGAAGGAGATAACTATATGGGTAATAAGTTACCAACAGGTATAATCCAACACCCATCGGGTCCAATTGAGGGTGTGATGGATGAGATGTTAAAATCTGAAGCGTTCATTGGTATTGGTAGTGGGTTAAGTTGGTTAAGTTGGGCTTTAGATGTTCCTACTGTACTGATTAGTGGATTCTCATATGATTGGGCTGAGATGAAAGATTGTATCCGAATTGCTGCACCTCAAGGAAAATGTAGTGGGTGTTTTAACCGATTGAGATTAGATGCTGGTGATTGGAATTGGTGTCCAGACCATAAAGGAACGGAAAGACAATTTGAATGTACAAAATCAATTACATCTGAAATGGTAATCAAAGAATTGGAAAAATTCCTATGAGAACAAGAGTTTGGTTAAATGGTTGTTTTGATGTTCTACATTATGGACACTTTAAAATGATTCAATATGCAACTGGTTTGGGTGATGATGTTTTAATTGGAATTGATTCGGATAGACGAGTAAAGGAACTCAAAGGAGAAAGTAGACCATTCCACACAGCTCTACAAAGAAAATACAATTTGGAATGTATAGTTGGTGTGAAGAATGTATTTATTTTTGATACTGAAGAACAACTCAGAGAAACA
>Ga0222714_10006602_pt1 | contig 10797 bp, 9 predicted proteins | sample C33_3DmetaG_FD_165048 | JGI IMG/M metagenome (GOLD analysis project Ga0222714, IMG submission 165048) | Estuarine water microbial communities from San Francisco Bay, California, United States - C33_3D | ecosystem: Environmental > Aquatic > Marine > Unclassified | place: USA: California... | reverse complement strand
TTATTATGGCTTTTACTGAAATTACTGCTCAATTTCTTCTTAAAAAAGGCGCTGATCATAAGTCTCATTTTAACATTTATTTTATTTTAGGACTTTTAGCTATTTTAATTACTTATATGTTTCTATATATGGTCATGAGGACTGGTAAACATATTTCTATTATTCATGCTATTCATCATACATCTATAGCTGTGGTTATTGCTATTGGTGCCTATTTTTTATTTTCTCAAAAACTTGAACCTTTACAAATATTTGCTTTATCTCTCGTTATTACTGGAACTTTTATATTAGCTACTTCTGAAAATGGACATCATCATTAAATTATATATTTATTTATCCATATTCCTAATATAAATCCTAATATATTTGGAATAACTTCTGCTATAGAACCATGCCAACTATGTATTTTGGAATTCTTTATATTAAAAAACTTATCTATTGGATTTATATATTTTTCTATCCCTTTATACACTTTAAAATTATAAATTGTATTTTCTATATTTTCTCTCGGTGCATCCGAAAAACATCCTCCCAAATGTTTCATTGTCCAATCCTCATTTCTATCTAATACTATTTCTAATAACTCCCATAATAATCCTAATATTTGAAATGTCCAAAAATAGGATGGAAATGCTATTCCTAGAAAAATAAAAAAATAAAAATGGTTATATTGCACACCTAATATTTCTAATCTATAACAATTTTTAGTTTTTTCTTTGCAAGAACACCCGTATTTTCCTCCAAAATACATTATTAATAAAAAAAATATACAAACTAATATTACACCATTTTTATTATTATAAAATTTCATTCTATATTTTATAATAATATTTTATAGTATTTCTCTCAATTTTTCTATTTGTTCATCGGTTATTAATTCTGGGTATTTCACATTAAATTTTATACATAAATTTCCTGTTTGGTTTTCTCTCTCCATTCCAAAATTAGGTATTACTTTTATTATACCATCTTTTACTACCTTTCCTTTATCACTATTAAATCTTAGGTTCTTCCCACTTACATGCTGAATTATAAATTCAAATCCACATAACGCCTCTTTTAATGTAATCTCTTTTTCTAATATTAAATTTAAACCATCCCTCTGAAATGCACTTGTATTTTGTATTCCTACAATTATTTTTATATCACCCCTTAAATTACTATCTAACATATTTCCCCTTTCTCTCAATATTATTATTTCATTATTATCTATTCCTTTTTTCAATGGCACATAAATCGTCTCATTTTCACATTTTCTTATTCCATCTTCAAATAACCATCTTTCTATAGGAACAGGAATTTGATCTCCTCTATAAGCTTGTTCTAAACTAATCACTATATTTTTTATAATTGGTGGTGGCTTATTTAAAGCATTGATATTGACCTGTTCTCCATTTCTAAAAATTCTTATATTCCCTGGCATTCCTCCTGCTCCAAATGCCATTCCTGGCACTACACCTGGCATTTGTCCTCCAAAAAACATTTTCATTATTTCATCCATTTGATTCATACCTCCGGGGAATCCTTGACCTTGGAAATGTGCTCCCATAAATGGATTTTGTTTTTTCATGTCATATTCTCTCCTCTTGTCTGTATCACCTAAAGTATCATATGCCTCATTTATTTCTTTAAACTTTTCTGCACCCGACGGATTTTTATCCGGATGATACATTAATGATAATTTTCTATAACTTTTTTTTATGTCTTCAGGGGAAGCATTATTCTCTACTTCCAATATTTTATAATAATCTGCCATTTATTATTATATCAATACATTTACTTAAATACTTATTAACGAATATATTATATTATGTCTATTCCATTTATTTACAAATATAAACCTACATCATTCGAAGATTTTGAAATACAACCTGAAATTATACAAATATTAAATACTCTTATTTCTATGAATAATTTAAATATACTATTTATAGGAGATTCTGGTTCTGGTAAAACTTCATTAATTAATACTTTAATTAAAGAATATTATGGTAATCAACACTATTCAGATAATATCCTTGAAATTAATAGTTTGAAGGAACAGGGTATTCAATATTATCGCACTGAAGTTAAGACTTTTTGCCAAACTAGGTGTTCTATCCCTAATAAGAAAAAAATTGTTATTTTAGATGATATAGATAACATAAATGAACAAAGTCAACAAGTTTTTAGAAATTGTATTGATAAATACATTAATAATGTCCATTTTATATCTTCTTGTTGTAATATTCAAAAAGTTATTGATAGTCTTCAATCTCGGAAAATTATTATTAAGTTAAAACCCCTGGATAATTCCCAATTCTTTTCTATTCTTTCAAAAATAAAAAAGAAAGAAAAAATCGAAATCCAAAAAAAAGCCGAAGAATTTATTGTATCCGTATGTAATGGTTCTATAAGAATATTATTAAATTATTTGGAAAAATTTAAAATCCTAAATCAACCTATAACATTCGAATTGGCTAATAAAATTTGCACAAATATTAGTTTTATTATTTTTGAAAATTATACTAATTTTATTATTCAAAACAAACTTTTAGAAGCTATCGATTTATTATATGATTTATTTGATAAAGGTTATTCTGTTATGGATATTTTTGATAATTATTTATTATTTGTTAAGTCAACATCTATTTTAAATGAAACTCAAAAATATGAAATTATTAAAATTTTATGTAAATATATTACAATTTTTCATAATATACACGAAGATGAAATTGAATTAGCACTTTTTACAAATAATTTAAATCAACTTTTATCTTCATAAAATATAAGATGAGTCAAATTTTTAAAGATACTATTGATAAAACTTTGTTATTTGATTTTTTAGAAAAAATTTGTGATAAAACTGAAAAGTATTACATTTTTGATTTAAATGCATATAAACGCGCTCATCTGCAAAATGAAATTATTCCTTTTTGCGATTCGTTAAAACCATATTATTACGACTCCAAAAAACATTATGTAGAGAGAAAATTAGATTATAATAAATTGTGCACAATAATTAGACAAGTTTGTAATTTTAATACTATTTTATTTTCTACAAAAGTAGTTTATAGCAAATCAAAATACAGCATACCATATCATATTTATTTTTAATTATTAGAGAGATATTCAATTAAAAATAAATTATTTAAATCTTAATGACCTATTTTTCGGATGTTTCCTATTCTTTTTTGTTTTACTTCCTCCCATTATAGTACACATACCTTTGGTTGGATTTACACAAGTTTCATCTGCACATTTAATTTCGTCCTTTGTTTTTGGTAATTTATTATCTAATAAATTTGTTAGAATTGGTACTATCCACTGGAATATTTGTTCATTTGTTACCCCTACTGTTTTTTCTCCACCTGTGAGTCTTGTTTCTGTATCAATTGTTTTAAGAATTGAAATTGTATATTCTTTTATTTGACATGGAAAATATGGTTTTGTTACATCAAATAATATAGCTCCAATTATAGTTAACAAATATATGATAATTGTATATATTTTTTCATTATAAGTTCTTAATTTTAATATTAAATTTTTTATTTCTAATAAATTATTATCTGGTTTTTTTTCTCTACATAATTCATCTAGTTTTAATACAGTATTTAACTCTTCTATATAACTTGAGATCTTTTTGTTCTCAGGTAAAGGATTATCTAAGATACATTTCTCTGCATTGAAAGTTAATAATGCAGTTATTAAATGTATTCTTTGTAGTGAGTTTTTTACCTCAGTATTGGGTATACTTAATCCTTCTGCCCCCCTTCTATCTCCACTGTATGGTAATACACCTGTTTTAGTAATATCAAATATTATTTTTCTATCTGGAACTAAATCTTTCGGTCCAATAGGTTTTTTAGATAGTTCTTCTAATATTGTTAACCATATTTTACCCATATCTCTCAAATAATCTTTAATCTTAAATGACTCATCTATTACCGATAAAAAACATGGAACATTCTTTTTAGTTAGCACTATTTCTCCCATTCGTTCAATTATAGGAGTTAAATTAAAATTCTCACTGCCTAATTTTTCTTCCAATGCTTCTGTATTATATTCTACAGTTGTTTCATCTGTGGCTTCAGGTACAACTGGGGATACAACTTTAGTAAAACTTTCTAACATTTGTTTTTGTTCCTCTGTTAAACCTATATTTTGATTACTAATCAAATTACTTAAATCTGTCTGAAATTTTAATAAATATTCTCCTCTTGATAATACCATTGGATAATAATCAGGAGTTGTATAACTTAAATTTTCTGGTAATTCTGATAAAGGTACCATATTTCCCGATGCATCACTTACTCCTGAATATTCAAAATTAAAATCCGTTAATAAAATTAATAATAGTTCATAAGGCATAGTATCAGAATAAATTTGATTCATATAAGCAATTATATTTATTTCTTGATATAACTCTTCTAATTTGTTTCCCATTAAAGTATCTATGTCTCCTCCTCCTTTTTGCATCTTTTCACCTCCTTTAAAAGGTGAAACTGGTGTTCCTGACTCTCTTGTAGGACTACTACTTCTAAGCGAACTCTTTCTTTCTAAAACACTAATTCTGTCACTATTTCTTAATCCTTGTTTAAATAGTTTTCCTTTATTGATTAGTTTGTTCTTTATACCAATTATTTCGTTTAAAGCTTGTATTTTACGAATAGCTCTTTGCATTTTATTTTGCTTTTTTAATTCTTTTTTTTGTTGTTTTTCTTGTTGCTGCCGTTGTTTTTCTTCTTTTCTTTCTTGTTTAGTTTGGTTTATTTGTATTTTATTTCCTTCTACATTCTGAAATGTATATTGTTCTTTTATTTTATCTACTATATCTTTAAATGTATCTTGTGATGGTTCAAATATGTCTGGTTCAGGCATAGCTGGTGGGCTAACATCACTTATAGTAGTTAGGTCAACTGAAGTTTGTGGTGTAGTTAATGATGGCAAACTTCTTTGACCGTATGCTTCATAATTCTTTATTAATAATTCCTTTAATGTGTTGTTAATATTTTCTAGATTACTTATTTTTTGATTTATTATATCTACACTTCCAAAAATTAAATTACATAGTTGTAAAAATGTTATAACAATACTGCTAAAGTTTAGATATGGAAGAATTAGAATCTTGGGAGCTCTTTTAGATCCAGTGATTTTTATATTATTGTAAGCTTCTAAAAGTAACTTATATACTGTATAAAAATTACTATAATATTGATTTAATTTTTCGGTAATATTATCTGATTGTAGAAAGTCTAAAAGTAATACTGTATTTGTTTGTGGAATTATTTTTGGTATTTTTAATTTACCTTTAATTATATCCATATCTAAATACTCTTCCTTATTGGATGTAATATCACTAAAAAATTCACTTGAAGCTAAATAATAAAAATTATTAATTAATGCATTACAATTTACTGGATTAGCACTTCCTTGGTATTTAATATTTAAAATTGTGCTTTTTTCATTAAAATAGAATAAAGATTTTTTTTGATTAACTTGTTCAAATGTTGTTTTCCCAATTTTTTCACAAAACTCTATTTTTGAGGTTAAATCTACTGAGTCTACAATTTGTTTTAAATATATTAACCTATTTTTTTGAAATAAAAATATATATTCAAATAACGCTTTCACAAATGAGGGATTAGAATCCATTAAGGTTTTTAAATTATCATTTTTGCTATAATAGTTTTCAATTTCAAAACCTTTTAATATATTAATTTTTTGCATAAAAATTCCCGCTCTTATTGCTTTTTGTTTTAATTCATTAAAAATATTTTGTTGATCAATTAGAAGTCTAACTTCCTCACTTGGGTAAATATAAGGTTGGCGATACAAGTAATATCTTTGTGTGTTTGCTACAAAAAATTGAACATTTGTATTTTTAAATCTACTATATAAGGAACATAACCTATCACCTGTTGTAAATAAAATATCTTGTAATCCAAATCTATTATTTGATCCTTCATTTTGATCTTGAATCATACGAATTGCATCAACTTGTTCAAAATCTCCACATCTTTTTAAATCTAATAAGAATTTTATTAAAATAGTTTGTTTTGATTTATGATTTTCTGGTATTTTATTATAAATTTTTATTATTAATTCGTTTATATTTAATATTTTACCCTCTGGTATAACTGCAGTTATACTAGTTAAGAAATTTGATGCTGTTGATTCATCAATAGCCTTTATTAAATTTTTTAAATAAACTACAGAAGGTCCATTATCACCTGAACTAAATGGTGCAGCTCCAATTAAAATGGTAGAATCTTCAGGATTATTTTGTATTTGTTGCATAAGTTTATCTGTTTTTGGCTCACTGTAAATATGTAAAGAAAAATTATATGGTTGGAAATATGGTTTCCAATTTTTATTTTGAGTTTCTACATACGCTATAGTAAAATTATCTTTTGTAAAAAAATTATTAGAAAAAAAGTAAACTTTTCTACCTTTTGGTTCCCCATTAGAAGCTGGAAATAAAGATGGCAAATGATCAGGATTTTCTGTAACTTCAATGGAAAGTTTACCTTTGTCTTTTTGTTCTACATTAAAATATCCAACCACCAAATCAAATAAATTATCTCCTATTTTAGCTTTTTTATTTTTTCCACAATTGTATCCTTTATTTTTTTTACTACTTGAATCTTCATCATCTTCTCCAGATCCTGATTCTGCTGTTATTGCAGAATCTCCATAATTTGCTGTATCTTTTACAGCTCCTAATACATTGTTAGTAAACGCTGAAAATGCACATTTTAAATTTCCAGATACCGCATCTTTATTATAAATAAAACCTTTATAATCAGAACCCTGACCAGCATAAAAAAATGTATTTATTAAAAAATTTCCTATTTTATTTTTTTTTATATCAGAATTGCCAGCTGGATCTTTACTTGATTGTAAAAGTGATGTTACGTTTTTATCCGCATTTAATTCATCTTGCATCCAATTAAATAATTTTCTATACTCATTTTCATATTGATCTTCAATAATAATAGTGGAAAAAAATGATATCGCTGGATCTATATTACTAGGTTCTTCAAATATATTTTTTCTTTGTATATCTGTTAGACCTAATACTTGGTAACTAAATAACTTAATACCATAATTAACATTTTTATTTCTATTAATAAATCTATAAATAGCTACATCTTTTACATCTGTAGCTTGTTCATCTCCTAACTTTGGACTAATCAAATAAGGAGATTGGGCTAACACAGATTCAGGAATTCCTGGTAAATCACAATTATATAATACAAATTCTTCAACTGATCTCTCAAAAGCATCCATTGTTATATTTCTATTATCTCCAAATGGAGTATATTTCTTATAAATGGATTCTTTTAAAATATCTTTAATTATATCAACTATTTTTTCTCCTCTATCTCCCTTTCCAAAATCGTGTATTGTGTCATTACATGCTAAATATTTATATAATTCTTCACAATTTACTGTTGTCATAATAATATATATAATTTAATTATATTATTATTTATTTAATTACATAACAATAAATATCTAGCTATTAATGTATTACTTGTTAAAACTTGTTCTGGATTCAATCTCGCAAACCATTGATAATTTGTTCTCTTTAAAATTTCTTCACTAGGAATATATACTCCATAAGCACAATTAGGAATCTGAAAATCATCATCATCACTCAATAAATCATCTATTAATACAGGATTTCCTTCTACTGTTTTTGTTCCAAAATATTTGGCATCTAATGGCATTACTTTTCTTTGTCTTACTTGTTCATATAGCCATTTATTTGTTTCTCCAGTAAATTCCATTTCATTCGTATAATCATTACTTATTAATCTTTCTAAATAATTAACATATTGTTCCATTAATGCACAATTTTTATTACATCCCATTATCAAGTGAGATGGAAAGAATTCAGTGTAAGTGGAAACCACACTTTTAGTTGGTAATTCTCCACAAAACATTGGTGCAGCTGAAGTTCCTTTATTATAAAGAGGCTTTAAATTCTTCATACAAATAAATGATGATGGAACAGTCATACCACCATAATAATACAATAATTTTGCCATGGCTAATTCCCTAAGGTGTGGTCTTAAAGGATTTGGTAAATTAGCTACTTTTGTGCTCCATCCAGGAATAATTTTATTAAATGTTTTATCGTCTATTAAACATATATTAAAACTTTCACCACATTTATCTACCAAAGATTTTATTGTTAAATATTGATAAGGTTGGTTAAAACATTTGGTATTTCTTGAACCGAAAGATGCCCACCATCTAGCATTTGTTTCAAATGTAACATGCACCCATAAAATAGGTTTATTTGTTCTGGCTAAAGTGGAATCATTTAATAAATATTTCTTAATTAATTCATATTCACCCAATTTATCTTGCGTCATTTCCATTTTTCGGTAATTATCATAAAAGTATCCAAATACAAATAATAAAATTAAAACAAAAATATATTTGGTGTAGTAATTCATATATATTAATATAACAAATTTATTTTACAATAAGTTTTAAAATTGATTTGTCTTTTGTAAAAAATAATTTTTCATAAAATTAATCATGGGTAATTTGATTACTAAGTCTTCAACACCAATTAAGAAAGATATTTATATCACTTGTCTTGATAAAATGGAACAGGGATTTGCCACTCCAGTTTATCATACGACTACTTGTAAAAATTGTAACTTTAATATTCATCATAATTTTAAAACGAATAATCTCATTTATAAAAACTCTTGTTTTAATTGTGAAACCAATTATAAACCGGATTATATTATTGATATTTTACCAACGATTCCCATTAGTTCTTAATTCTTTTCAAATCTGACCAAAACTTTTCATAATTATTTCTAATTTGTTCATCTTGATTCATTAATTTATATGCTCTTTGTATATTAATATCTTCATCATTACTTTTCATTGATTTTAATTTATTTTCATGGGACGAAAACCATTGTTTCCCTTTTACAGCTATATCTTGGGTTCGCTCTCTATTAAGTTCATCTATATTTCCGTATTTTTTTCTGTTGTTAAAATCTTCTTCTGTAACCGGTATGACTGATTCTACATGTGCTTTTTTTAGATCTTCATATTGTAATTTATCAAACATTCCTGAACCATAACTTTCTGGTCTATCTCTCAATAAATCATAATGATTACCACTAGACATGTCGCCAAATTCTTTATGGACAACTAAACTCCTTATTTGATTTTTTTTATTTTGTATGTATTCATTCATTTCACCACTATTCTGGGCTGTCGAAGTATTTAAATCTTCATCCGATTTTAACCAATCTCCATACCCCATTTCGGTTTCATTATCATTTACCTTCATTTTTTCAAATGTATCATTAAACCAACTTGAATATTCTTCTTGACTCATACTCTTTATTTTCCCATCTATCAATACACTATGTTCATTGGCCCACATATCGTCTTTTTGATATTCTGTGTTTGTTGTTGTTGAACTTTGTCTTAATTGATGTATCTTTAATAAATATTTATATGCTTGAGAGAAAAACAAAAAATATTCTTTTGCTAAACCTGATTTATCTGGATGCGTTTTTAAAACCATTTTTTTCGCTTCTTTTAATTCATTTTCTCCAAATTGAAAAGGTATTTTAAATAAATTTAATAAATCATTTAAATCATAGTTATGTATATTTAAATCCAAACCTTCCATTTAAATATACCTTATTTATTTATTTTTCTATTTTATCACATTTTTTCACATCTTCCTATAAAATCGTTTACTTCATTTAATTCTGCTCCCGATATACTATCGTCTGGTGCAAAATTAGTATTTCCTTTTTTATATGCTAACATCGTGGGAATTCCTTTCATCATTTTTTTTGTTTTCATAAAAGCAAATAAATCAAATGCTTCGTCTACATTTACCTCTATGCATTTTATTCTGTTACTGCTTATTCTTTCAAAATGAGCATCTACATATTGTTTTATTGTTTGACATGGTTTACACCAGTCGGCTGTAAATTTAAATATTAATACACCTGGATTTTCTTTTAACAATTGTAAAAAAGCATTTCTATCTCCCTCAAATTCTAAAGCCATTATATTTAATACTATCATATTTTTAAATAAAATTGACCTAAATATAATTTATAAGTTTAATATACATAACTATGTATACTCGCATTTTTAAGCATAAACCTATTAAATTATTTGATGTCACTCTCCGTGATGGTCTTCAATCTATTTCTAAAATTTATACTTTAAAAGAAAAAGAAGAACTTTTTGATAATATTCTTACTAGAAGATGTCCTTCTTCAATTGAAATCGGTTCCATTGTCAATCCTAAAGTTTTACCTCAAATGGAAAATTCTTTAGAATTATTTAAATATGCTAATTCAGTTAAGTCTTGTTTTAGTAAACCTCTTGATATTTATATGTTAACTCCCAATAGTAAAAGCTTAGATACTGCTATTAAACATAATGTAGAAAATTTCTCATTTATTACTTCTGTTTCCTCTGCTTTTCAACAAAAAAATATTAATAAAACTTTAGATGAAACGAAGAAAGAAATTGAAAATATGATGAAACTGCTTGTTGAGGTAAATGACTGTAAAGTTAAATTATATATTTCTTGTATTACTGAATGTCCTGTAAGTGGACCCATCAGTTTACAAAGAATTATTGAAGAAATTTCTTATTACTATTATACTTACGAAGATTTAAATGAAATCTGTTTATCAGATACATGCGGCACTTTACAGTTTAAGCATTTTAAATTTATTTTAGATAAATTAAACCATAGAAATTTAGAAATGGATAAGTTTAGCTTACATCTACATAATCAATCCG
>Ga0222714_10006601_pt1 | contig 10798 bp, 14 predicted proteins | sample C33_3DmetaG_FD_165048 | JGI IMG/M metagenome (GOLD analysis project Ga0222714, IMG submission 165048) | Estuarine water microbial communities from San Francisco Bay, California, United States - C33_3D | ecosystem: Environmental > Aquatic > Marine > Unclassified | place: USA: California... | reverse complement strand
AATGTCATTCGCATAGACCATAACGGTGCTTGCGACATCCTTGGCTACGGATTCAACTGCGGAAGCGACGGCAGAAACAGCCTCGTCCACATTTGAAACAGCCTCACTAATTTCTTTTTTTGCTTTGACAACTTTAACTTTTGAAGACTTTGATGCAGACGCACGGTTTTTAGGTGCTGTCTTAGCAGAAGCCTTTTTGGTTGTCTTTTTTGGAGTCGTTTTCTTGTTTTGTGCCATAGGACAAACACTAGTAGATGGGCATACCCACAAAATGCAACCCTCTAGCCGTTTACGAAGCCTATTTAGAGTACTTTGGACTGTATGGAAACCGGCATATATCCAACAGAGTTTGACAAAATGGCTTTAGCCGTTGAATCCACAAAATTAGCGAAACAAATGACCGTTTCAGAAGAGGGCATCGGGGAAGACATCAACATCAATGTGTTTTGTTGGAAAAACAACTATTTGGCATCCATAGTCCAATTGGGTAATACTCACAGGCTTGAAAGGGCTGTCAGAATCGAAAAAATGGCTAACGCTGCTTGTATTCTCAGAAAAGGATGGGGAATTGACGAGTTTACTTTCGTAGCAGAAGGCTTCTGTTCCATGAAACCGTCACAAACCAAAAATCAGGATTTAGCAGAACTATTCACGAAAAAAGATTCCCCCGTAAAAGAATGTATAGCGTTCACTCACATAACTAAAAACGATGCGACATTTGTTTCTGTGCCATATTCAGTAAGTTTAGGTAAAAAAGTAGATTTCAGCACACCAATATGCTATTCAGGTGTAGATGTGATGCGTGATTTAACATATACAGCAACGCTAAAAGCATCTTTAAAACTGGAACCAATGGATTTTGATGAAGAAACAGTAGACCGAGAAGTCTATTTTGGGACGCTTGCATCAAGTCTGATTGATAACGGTTTTGAAGTTTTTTATAGAGATGATTTATAAGCAAAAACAATAGGGAAAACAATGGGAAAAAAACGCAAAGGCGTTAGTCGTGGTGCTCAACAAAGAGAACGCACTAACCCAATAACTAAACAAGTGGAAATTATTTCTGGTACAAAGGCAGGCAAAAAACGCCAACGCCTACCATTCGGACATCCACTTAGAACACATGACATACACGGTATTCCAAACGCAAAGAAAAAACCCCGCGTACAAGTCAATAACGAAGAATAAAAAATATGGATTCAGTAGTCCTCATTGAAGAGGCGGAAATTGGGGAAATACCACCGACCCCGTTAAGCCCCTTAACTGATTTATCGTCAGTAGCAAAAGCATGTGCGCTGCTCAAAAAAATATCCAAACATTTTGGGACACCAACTGGTTATAAACAGGAACAAAACGGACGCTTAATACACTCAATCACACCAGACCCTAAAACAGAATATATACAAATTTCTTCTTCATCAAAAACAGAACTACAACTACATACCGAAACCGCTTTCCACCCATTTAAACCTTCTCATATTCTTTTAATGTGTCTTAGAGGCGACCCAAATGCCTACACGACTTATGCTTTAGTTGATGAAATTGTTGGAGAATTAGACGATTGGACAATTGACCAATTGTCACGAAACGCATTTTTGACCTCAATTGATGAAAGTTTTAGACAAAACGGGGAACAAAACATACAGTTAAAAACTTCTATTCTTGAAAAATCAGATAACGGTTATGAGATGCGGTTTGATGAGTTTTTTATGGAAGGCATTGACGACAACGCAAAAATTGCTCTAATGAATCTAAAAACAAAAATCCCAAAACTCACACAAAGCATCTCTCTAAAAACAGGTGATGTTTTGATTCTTGACAACAAAAAAACAATTCATGGTCGTAAACCTTTTCAGCCTAGATACGACGGAACCGACAGATGGATTCTGAGAACCCTAGTTGTTGACAAATGTCCACCAATGTCACAACAAACATATGAAGACCACATGATTATCACGACAGATTTTATACAGGGAACCACACTTGATGAACACCCATATAATTGGGGGCGAAAATAATCTAATCCATTGGAGGGAGACTTGCCTCTTTATTCAAGAGTCTTGCACTTCTCCATTAACCGTTTCTTCGTCTATCACATCGCTACCATCGCCCAATGCGGGGAGGTCGCCCATAAGAGCAGTAACCATATCTTCAGGCAACACACCTGCTTCACGCATCACAGCAAGAAGTTTCTTCGCTTCTGATTCTGCATCAAACTTCTCTATATTGTCAACATTAGAAGCGCCAGCCAAAACAGCACGGACAGGAGAGGTATCCCGCACATCCATTTGTACATTTACATTAGTTTGCTCCATGCCAAGAAGTTTTGCTCTTCTATCAATAATTGATAAAACAGTCGAAACAGCCTTGATGTCTGGCTCAACGGAAACCTCCGTGCCATCATCCATTTTCACTTTACGGTGCTGTGTAAGAGGCCAGATTGCCTGCTGAAGGGCGTCCAGACGCTCCAGTTCCATCTGTAACACCTCTGGATAGACAAGCAGGGCTTCCTGACTCAACTTGTTTAACTGTCTCTTAATTGATGAATTAACGGCATTGCTAGCCACACCAAAACGACGGGCAATTTCAGAAATTGGCACACCTGCTTGACGCATTTTGAAAATACGGACATCCCGCTCAGCCAAAAATTCTCGGGTAAGCCCTTTTTCGCTCATGTAGACATCTTAGGAAATTCAATGACCTCAAACGGGAACACAAGACCACGCTTCATTTTCAAGGGGAACATGCGCTGGTCACGAGCACCTCTGAAATGACGAACATCATAAACATAGTCACCTACCGCAGTCGGGTCAGGTTGAAGTGCTAAACCGAATTCAGGCCAGCGAGACCAAACAGCAGAACCAAACGGACGCAACTCTCTCGTAGCCATAGAAGAACCCAAAGGGGCATGATGCTCCAACCATAAAGCGCAATCGTAATAGTCGCGAATCATGTCAAAATATTTTGCAACCTCTACAGCAACTGCTTCAGATGTTCTGCCACCCGGGTCAACAAAAGATTTATAAACAGGACCTATCAACAACAAATCAGGTCTAATTTTTTCTACAGTTTCCTCAATCAACGCCTTATCTGACGGTCGCATCAAATCAACACCAGCGGGCTTTATCAAAATATGTGCTTCAATATTGTCCGCATATCCATAGCGTTTAGCGGCACCCATAATAGAAGTTGATTTTCTTCTAATAATTCTCTCGGGGTTCTCAAGGTCAATCGTCAAAGTACGAATTGGCTTGATTCGAGACATAGTGAACGGGTTAATGCCCGCCGCACTACAAATAGCGACCTGCCTAGCAAGCATAGTTTTGCCCACACCTTCAGCCGCCACAATCATGATTCTTTCGCCTCGTTCAATTAGATTAGGTATAACCCAATCAAAACTGTCATCCACCTCCTCGTTTAAAAACTCCTCCCAATTAACAAGTTTCCCTCTGTCATATGAATCTTCGTGGTTGAACTGAGCCAAAAGCATTGATGCACGAGAAAGCCGTGTCTCCTCAGAAAGGTCGCTTCTGTTAAGTACCTTTTCGACATCCTTTGCGAGCGAAAGCAAATTGTTTGTTGCATCATCTACGGCTTTTTCATCAACTTCTTCCTCTTCGTTTTTTTCGACTTCCACAAGAATTTCTGGTGCGTCGTTCAAATCAACCAAATCGTTGACACTTTTACCTGCCTGAATTAAATCACTTACATCTTTATAGCCCTCAGGTGGAATAAAACAAGTGACGGAACATTCTGCATTTTTTAAAACAGAAGCAACATGTAAAGCGTGCTCTTTGCCAACTTGGTCATTGTCGGCGACAATAAAAACAATTGCCCCCTCTAGCGCTTTAGTATGAATATCAAACCATTTACCCGCACCATTAGGTGGAGTGGTCGCACATAAACCCAATTTAACTAGATTGTCCGCATCTTTCTCACCTTCAACAACCCAAATAACTTCTCCATCTCGCTTAGCCTGTATAACTTGAGGAAGGCGATAAAGAATTTTGTCAACACCTTCAAGGGAATAAATAAATTTTCGAGGATTTTCGGGGTCAGGTCTTCTCTGTTTAAAAGTTTTTTTACCCCATTGGTCTACAAATCTTTGCTTCTGAAAAACTAAAGCACCTGTCTCATCACGGTAGTCATATGTTGCGACAAGTGAAAGTTTTCTCTGTTCTTGAGCGGCTGGATATAAGTCCATTACTTGGATACCCATTGATTTACATATTTGCTCAACATCACAACCACTTCCACGATGACAGTTAGCCAAAACACGACCATCTTTACCTTGACCTATTGAAAGCGAAGGGTTATCGTCATCGTTTCTACATGGACAACGAGCCTGCCAGCCAGAACCTGTACGCCGAACACCGTTAAGTTTTGATAAAAAAGACTCAACTGCTGGTGATGCAACTATTTCTGCCACTAAATAATCTCAGAACTTTCTAATCTCATCTGCCTACGAATACTGCCCGACCTTAGCGCTCTTCTAACGGAATCACTGTGTACACGATTTTCGGGCAACTTAATTTGCTTTTTTTGCCGAATGACTTCGCGCTCAACTTCGGTTTTACCACCCCAAACACCCATTGGCTCATAATGTAAAGAATACTCAAGGCACGGTTCTTTAACTTGGCAATTCTCGCAATACTTAATTGCTAATCTTTGGCTCTGATAAAAGCCACCATTCTTCTTAGAATGCGTCGGGAAAAACAAATATGTGTCCTGCCCCTTACAGTTCGCTTTATCGGAGTCAAACCCCAAAACAACACCCTCGACATTTTGCATTTAGACCTCCCAAAAGTTATGAAGGCTTAGACTAATGGTCTTTCGGGGTAAAGTCAACAATTTTTGATTTAGTTGACAAAAGTTTTTCAACTTGATTGAAGTCAAGAAAAATTGAAACATAGTTCACACGCAGGTTGCCGTCGTCACCAACAGAAGATATAACTTCTATGTTTTCCTGTGGACAACCTAGCATATTGGCTACACCAGACCTGATATCCGCTATGCGAACTTCGTCAACAAAGGTTTCGTCATAGAAATCCCAAACTTCCTCTAAAACTGGAGGTTGAACCAATGTTAAAGCCTTCAACTCTTTTTGTTTTTCTACGGCGACAACACACCATGCACACGCTATTTGCGGTGCTTTAGAAGGTCTTTTACGCACCTCAACATGACCACACGACAAACGATGATGATATTCAAGTTTTCCCCATTCGCCAACACGCTTTATTTCAAGAATTTCGTGTTGTGGGGCAGATTTTTTATTTACCACTAAAAATCAGCGTGTCCGACTGCGATACGCTTTGCCTTTCTTCCGTGCAACTTCGGTATTTGGTACGAATTGGCGTCCACGCTTATCACCTTCAATTTTTTTACGATTAGTAGCCGCTCTTTGTGATGCGGTTAACTTACCCCACACCTTGTCTGGTAGATATCTTCGCATTTTGCCGTCACGAAGCGCAGGTTTGCCGTCAGATGTCCGCCATTTTTCTCGTGTCCATTTACGCAAAGACCTTTGTTTCTTGGTTGGCTTTTTGCCTTTTTTGTAACCGCCACCCGCAGCACGGTATCGAACAGCCAATAGTTGTGCTTTTCGTGCAGACCATTGTCCGGGTCTTCCACCATCAGAACCAGCCATAATTCTGTTTTTGATTCTTTCACGCAAAGCATTGTTTGTGTACGGTGAAGCAGTTTTAGTTTTCATGCTGTTAGAAGAAATATAGAAATAGTCACGAACAGATGTGTTGGCTTCAAACACTAAACGATTCACACCGAGAACTTTTGTATTTGTGCTTCCAGTTAAAGTCCAATAACCAAATTTTAATACCGAAGCAACACTCGGCACATCAACCTTCTTTGAACCAACCATCAAATAACCACTATCATTTTCAATTTCGTATAGTTTCCTATTATCAGAAACCGCAATAAGTGTTCCCTTTTTCATATTGTCTGCTTTCGTTTTAAGTTCTGGTGATTCTGACAAAATACCGTCTTTGGGGATGTAAACAATTGCTATACCTAACTTAGTAAGCCTGTCTCGTACTGTTAAATCTTTGAATTCAAAACCTTGCGGAACAGCAATATAGGCAATATCGGAAATTTTCACTCCGCCAAATATTTGTGCTTCGTGATATGTGTGGTTACCAATGAGTTTTATTGGGTCATCAAAATTTGGTTTTTTGTCATTCACGGTTCCACCAAAACCACCTCGAACACCAACCCCATCAGGATTATTTAGCGGAGATGAACCAAAAAATTTTCCAGCGAGACTGTCCCCCGCAGTCATCGTTGAACGAGCCTCAACTTCTTTTTTCATAACCAAAGAAATTTCTCCGTAAGGTTGCTTGAGCACACCAACATCTTGAATTCCATCGGGATGAAAAAATCCGTATAACGGATGAGCAGATTTTTTTTGTTTCTTAAGAGGTATCCCAAACATCATCTGTTCGGAAAGAAGCCTATTCCCGATTTGAAATTTAGCCTTTTCTTTTTGACCAGATGGGTCTCTAGTACTTTTTGGGTCAACAAATGCGTTCTTCCCGTTGTTCTCAAAAAGATTAAGAACACGACCATCATCTAAAATTTTTTTAAACGCTGTTTCAGTTACATTCAAACCTATTCTTCTCTTCGGATTAGAAACCAACTTTTTAGCCACCTCATCAGCATCTTTAGCAGGATTACCTTCTTGTAAATCAATCACATGTTGGATTGCTCTCCCGCGACTCTCCATGCCCCCAAACCTATTTTCTATCCAAGCACGAACTGTTGAATCGTGCCCACCTTTTAACACTCCATCTAAATCTTTTTGCAACCATGCACGAAAAAGGTCATCGTCAGGAACACCTTCTTTATCTAATGCTTTGATGGCATGATTCAAATACAGTGACGCCCACTCGTTAGATTTTTGCCACCTCACCGAACCGGAGATACCATTCTCTTTAACAAATTTAACAAGATTTTTTATTTCTTTTGAATTCAACTCTTCTTCAGTCAAAGCATTTTTCAGTACTTCATCAAAATATTCAAATTTAACATTGCCACCCCACCCAGAACTATGCAACATTTGCCAAACGCCATGAAAATTTGGCTGAAGTTTAAATGTTTTTGACAATGGTTCTGTGATTCGTGCAAGTTGTTTTTCGTAGTCATCCATTTCTTCTAGTTTTTTATGCATTTCAGGTGACCACCCCTGACGGGTTATCGGCATCCATGCTTTCCCCATTTTCTGTGCTTCTGCGAGAGTTGATGCGGGCTTTAAAACATTTGATACTTCAACAATTTTCTTAACTACTTTTGGCGCAGGGACATTATCTTTGCCTCCACGAGTAATGAATCCATCGCCATCGCCGTCAATATCGGAATCACCGCCAGTAGGAGCACTAATAGGGCGACCAATAGGCGCACCAAGAACTTTTATATCAGAAGACTCCATAAAACAAGTTTACCCCACCCAGACCCCACAAACTAAGCAGAAAACAAACTGAACTTATTTATTATGGCTGAATACGAATAACACCTTCAACAATCAAATCATTGACAGACAAAGACTCAAGCAACCCCAACAAAAACTTCGCTTCAACATCACCAGCCTCAGCGGATTTCTCCAAAATATCTACAACATCCTGCTCATGGGCGACATCATGAACAGTGAATGGCTTAAACCCCTTAGGGACAACATTTGAGCCACCTAAACGAACATTCCCCAAAGTTTTATCAACACTATTCGGTTTACGATAAGGCGGTCTCATCAAGCAACCCTAGAAACAGGTAACAAAAACTTTTCAGCCTCCCACATACACCCAATCGCACAATAACCGACAACATCCATCACATTGTCCTGCAAAGACTCATTCTCAGGGGAAGCACCAGAAGACAACAAATTCTCTAAACGGGCAACCTTGTCATGCAAACGCACATACAAACCCTGAGAACCAAACCGTCGAATATTCTCATGCCCGTAATCACGCTGTTTACGAACAAGCGTGCTCTGCACAAGAGCCACATCTAAAACAATTCCCAACCTAGAAGCCAACAAAACAGCCACAGCACCAACATCACGCCAAGACGCATACCGTGCCTCAAACGAACGGTCATCAACATCAAAATTTAAAACAATCGCCGCATCCAAAAACCCACGCAAATCACCGACATTTTTCACAACCAGCCTGCCAGTCCGAGAATGTTCAAAAATATCCTCACACGCAACCAAAGCCGCATCATCCCAAACCGACAACCCGTCAAAACTAGCCAAAAAAAAGTTTCTCATACCCACACACAATAGTAGAAAACCGAACCAAAAAGCAATATGCTACCCCCATGATAAAACTAAGCGAATTAAACGCCCCAAAACCAAAACGGAAAGACAAACCACGGAACCGTAAACAGCCGTCAACCAAAAATCCGCAAACAGAAAAACTACAACTCATTAACTACGGCAAAAAATATTACATAACCCTCTGCTACGCATCGACAAGGTCACGAACACCCAATAAAGAATGGTTCACAGTCGGTGACCTCTACAACTTCCAACTACAAAAATGGGACAACGGCAAATGCAGCGACATGCTCGCCCAATTAAACAAAAACAAATATTTGACACGCCGACCATTCAACAGAACAAACACAAACCTTGCCCACCAAATAAGATACGAATACAAAATCACTGAACTAGGAAAATCGGCGCTCCACTACCAAGCCCAAAACCACAAACGGCGACACGGCAACACACTAAACGAAGAAGACTAAACTCTCCCCGACCCCAGAAACTAAACCAAAATGTATCCAGATAAAAAAATTAAACAATCAAAAACCAATCCCAACACACAAACACCAAATCAACTAAAAACCCAATAAAAACAACAGTTGCTTTTTATATACAACTCCGCTAGAATGACATCCACAATAAATAAACCTATCTAAAAATGGAGAACTAAATGAAACAAATAACCGAAAGTTCGTAGACCAAACATTCAAAACACTCTTCGCAGAACTAACCGCAAAATACGGCGAAGGATGGTCATGGCGAAAAGAACACCACGACGAAAGCGTACACCTCAGCGAAATCTACCGAGGACTATGCGTCCTATCAAAATGGCAAACCGAAGGCGCAAAAACCGCACCAGAAACATTCCTCAGCAGTTACAGCATCCACGAACAAGTCATCCCCGTACTCGTAACCCAATACCTCGGAAAACAAACCTGCGCAAAACCCGAAGAACTACGAGAACCAACACGAGCAGAAAAATTTAACAAATTCCTAAAATGGGCAAACGAACACCACTTTGAACAATACACAACCGAACAACTAACCGAACAAAGCGGATTCTCCCACCAAACAACCCTCAAATACCTACAAGAAACCCCCACATTCCGCAAACTCAAAAAAGGACTATGGGAAATCCGCGACGCAAAAGCAGACAGAGAAGCACAAAAATAAAAACCATGAAAACAGACCTAGAAACACTCCAAGAACTCCTCCAAAAACCACTCACCCACGGCGGAAACCTCACACCACAAGGCACATTTGACGACCTACTCACCAACCCCAAATACACACAACAAATCAGCGACCAACCAACAACCATAGAAATCAAAGAATTCAAAAACATCAAAGAATGCGGAAACTACCTCCACGAAAAATTCACCGAAATGAACATGGTCGGCTACAACAACCCAAACAGCCCCAACAACCTACAACCACTAGAACCAACAACAATCGAAACAAAAAACCAAAACGCAGGACTATGGGCATGGATATCCGCACTCTACGCACACATCCACCCCATACTCGTAGACCAACTCCTAACACCACAAGAAGAAAAAGCAATCAAAAACCTACTCCAAATCAAAAAACCACAAAAACTATACAGACTCAACCTCTGCTACATCCTCACCCAAAAAATAGAAGAAATAAACAACCTCAACAAACAAATAAACCCATGAACCAAAACCGCAGAAAATGCACCGCAAAAACAAAATACAGCGGAACACCCTGCCGACGACAAACACCCCCAACACAAAAATATTGCAAAGTACACAAACACACCCACACCCCACAAACTGAATAGAAAAACTTCACCCAAAAAAAATGGCGCAACACCGCCCACACACCCAACCCCGTTCCCGAAGGTCACAGTCCCGACTAAAAACCAACACCCATCCATCACCACCGTTGACCCCATCGACCTTTGTTTGATGCTGTTGCGAAAGGGGGGTTGACTTTTGTTGTGTTGATGGTTATGTTGTTGTTATGACTTTAGATGAGACTGTTAAACATGTGAAAGCGTTTGCGAGGAAGCACAAGGTTGATTGTGTTAGTTCTCCTTCTCCTGATTTTGAGGATATGAACTCGTTTCTTATATTTCAGCGTGGTTCTGAGTTTGTGTTTGTTCAGGGGAAGTTGGATGGTAATCCTGTTGTGAATCTTCCTGTTGTGTTGGAGCGTTCGTTTCGTGAGGGGATTCGTAGGTTTGATTCTGTGTCGTTTGTGAGTGATGTGTATTTGAAGGGTGTTCCTTTGTCGGAGTTTGAGAGGGTGAAGGATGAGGTTTTGTCTTTGGATTTTGAGTCTGAGTTGGCGAATAATCCGTTTACTGATGTTTTTGAGGCGGTTTGTTGTTTTACTTTTTCGTGGATGGGTGAGTCACGGGTGTCTGTTTCTCAGTATGTGAAAGGTGATGATGGTTTACCTGTGTATGTTGATGATGATGTGTCTAGTGGTGAGTTTCTTGATGAGCAGACTGAGGTTATTGGTGGCACTGTGAGAGAGATACTTGAGTCGTTTGTTAAT
>Ga0222714_10006599_pt1 | contig 10800 bp, 8 predicted proteins | sample C33_3DmetaG_FD_165048 | JGI IMG/M metagenome (GOLD analysis project Ga0222714, IMG submission 165048) | Estuarine water microbial communities from San Francisco Bay, California, United States - C33_3D | ecosystem: Environmental > Aquatic > Marine > Unclassified | place: USA: California... | reverse complement strand
TGGCCAGGTCATCGATGCCACCAGTCCCGAAGCCCTGATACTGGAGCAGTTGGGTTACGAGCTGCCGGTGTCCTACCTCGAGTTCTGGGTGCGGGGACTGCCCTCCCCCGAATCCCGCGCCGAGCTCGAATTTAACGCGCTGAACCAGCTGAGTCGGCTGCAGCAGGCGGGCTGGACGGTGTCATATTCCGACCCCCGGCTCTATGGCGATGTAGCCCTGCCTGCACGTCTGGAAGTGACTCGCCCTGAGAACGATATTCGCCTGCGCTTCATCGGGCTTAACTGGACGCTGGGCAGCGCGGCCAACTGAGCGAATCCCATGAGCCGCCCCACGCTAACACTCCTCGCTCCGGCCAAACTCAATCTGTTTCTGCATGTCACCGGGCGCCGGTTGGACGGCTACCACGAGCTGCAGACCGTGTTTCAGTTGCTGGACTACGGCGACCTGCTGCACTGCTCTCTGAGTGAACACGCCGATTTCGAATTGCACCTCGACACACGCTGTCTTTCCCAGCCGGTCCCCCTGGAAGCCAACCTGATTCGCAAAGCCCATGATTGCCTGCGGGCACGGGCGCAGCGCCCCCTGCCCGGTGTCCGCCTGGCACTGGAGAAACGGCTACCTGCTGGCGGCGGGCTGGGCGGCGGCAGCGCCGATGCGGCGATGACCTTGCTGGCGCTGGACCGGCTGTGGGGACTGGATCTGGGCACGCAGGAACTGAGCCGCCTCGGGGCACAACTGGGTGCCGATGTCCCCTTGTTTATCGGGGGTCACTCGGCATGGGCGGAGGGCATTGGTGAACGTCTCCAGCCCCTGCAATTACCCCCGCGCTGGTATGTCGTCATCACCCCTTCGGTAGCCGTGTCCACAGCAGAGATTTTTTGCCACGAAGATTTGACACGGAACACTCCAGCCATCAAAATGGCCGACTTTCTGGCAGGCGGGGTCCGCAATGACTGTGAATCGGTCACTTGCAGGCTGTACCCTGAGGTCGAAAACAGCCTGAATTGGCTGCGTCAATTCGCCGATGCCAGAATGACGGGAACCGGCTCCAGCGTGTTTGCCGCCTTCGAAGACGAAGCATCGGCACGACAGATCCTGGCAGATTTGCCTGACGACTGGCACGGATTCGTCGCCCGGGGCATTGATGCATTGCCACATGCAGCTCCGGTTGAGCAGTAGGAACAGCCAGCAAGAACAGACAGAAAAGACACAAGAAGAGTGACAAGTTCGTTGGGGTGTCGCCAAGCGGTAAGGCACAAGGTTTTGATCCTTGCATACGTTGGTTCGAATCCAGCCACCCCAGCCATATTTCAGACCACTATCTGCATCGAAACCCAAATCTGCTGAGCAAGGAATTCGAACGTGGCAAATAACTTAATGGTCTTCACGGGCAATGCCAATCCCAGCCTTGCGGATAACATTGCGAAGAACATCGGCGTTCCGCTGGGCTATGCCAGCATCAGCAAGTTCAGCGATGGTGAGATCTCGGTCGAATTGAATGAAAACGTGCGCGGCAAGGATGTCTTTGTCATCCAGCCCACTTGCGCACCCACCAACGACAGCCTCATGGAATTGTTGTTGATGGCCGACGCCCTGCACCGGGCCTCGGCTAACCGCATTACAGCGGTGATCCCGTACTTCGGTTACGCCCGACAGGATCGCCGCGTGCGCTCGGCGCGCGTCGCCATCAGCGCCAAGGTCGTAGCCGACATGATCAGCGCCGTTGGTGTGAACCGGGTGCTGACTGTGGACTTGCATGCTGAACAGATCCAGGGTTTCTTCAGCATCCCGGTAGACAACGTCTATGGCTCACCGGTCCTGACCGACGATATCGAGCGTCAGCGCTACGAGAACCTGCTGGTGGTGTCGCCCGACATCGGCGGCGTGGTACGCGCACGGGCCGTAGCGAAGCAGTTGAACGTGGACCTCGCGATCATCGACAAGCGGCGACCTGCGGCCAATGAGGCTCAGGTGATGCACATCATCGGTGATGTGGCTGGTCGCAGCTGCCTGATCGTGGACGATATGGTCGACACTGCCGGCACCCTGTGCAAGGCCGCAGATGCCCTTAAGGAACACGGCGCGAAGAAAGTCGTCGCCTATTGTACGCACCCGGTCCTGTCGGGTCCGGCAATTGCGAATATTAACGGATCGAGTCTGGACTCCCTCGTGGTAACCGACACGATACCTTTGAGTGAGGCAGCCAAGAACTGCTCACGCATACGCCAGTTGTCGATGGCCAAACTGTTGGCCGAATCGATTCGCCGCGTAAGCAATGAAGAATCCATTAGCGCGATGTTTGATAACACCTAGTGTTCTTAAACATCACGTGGATAAGCCCGGGCCGGAAGTTTCACAAGAACGACTGGCCCTTTTTCACTGAGTAACTGGTCGGTCGCAAACTGGTTACATATTACCCGCGGTGGTAAACGCAGGTTGAGTGATATGGAAGTGCAGTGCAAGGCGTGCCGCAGCGCAAACCGAGATATACCAATAGGTAGGCGAGGTTTAAGCGAGGACACAACGCTGCAATGCGCTTTCAGAGCGCTCAACAACGGTGCCTCCGTTTAAGGAAATTTTATGAAAGGTCATGAGTTTGAATTGAATTGCTCAGTTCGGACCGACATGGGGAAAGGTGCGAGCCGCCGCCTGCGTCGTCTGAATGCCAACATCCCCGCCATCTTGTATGGCGGTGAAAAAGAGCCTGTCTCGCTGACAATTGCCCACAAGGATATCGCCAAGGCAATTGAGAACGAGGCGTTCTTCGCCCACATCATCACGCTGAACATCGATAACAACAAGGAACAGGCTGTTATCAAAGCGCTGCAACGTCACCCTGCCAAGCCCTTTGTGCTGCATGCTGACTTCATGCGTGTGAGCGATACAGTCGAGATCACGGTCAATGTGCCGATCCACTTCCTCAACGAAGATACCTGTAAAGGCGTCAAGCTGGGTGGCGGTAACATCCTGAAGACCCTGAACGAGATCGAGATCTCCTGTCTGCCGAAAAACCTGCCGGAATATATCGCAGTCGATATGGCCGACCTGGACATCGGTGATTCCATTCACCTGTCTGACATCAAGCTGCCCGAAGGGGTTACCAGCGTTGCATTGTCTCACGGTGAAGAGAGCGATCTTGCTGTCGCCGCAGTACACGCACCACGTACTGAATCGGAAGCCGAAGAGAGCAACGAAGCACCTGCAGCTCCGAAGACCGTTGCTGAAGACAAAGCTGACAAGGCTGACAACTAAGCGACACTGTTGTCGGATTCAGCCAGGTAATCACTATGCCAGGCCATCCCTTGAAATTGATTGTGGGCCTCGGGAATCCGGGCCCACAATACGATTCCAATCGCCACAATGCTGGCGTCATCTTCCTCCACCACCTGTGCAAGAGCTACGGCGGCGCACTGCGTGGTGAGAGCAAGTTTTTCGGGGAATTCGGCAAGGTCACGATTGCCGGTCAGGACATCCTGTTGTTGTTCCCGACCACCTACATGAATCACAGCGGCAAGTCAGTCGCAGCCGTCTGTAATTTTTACAAGATCGATCCCCGCAATATGCTGGTGGCGTACGACGAAATTGATTTCGATGTGGGTGTCACGCGCCTCAAGGATGGCGGTGGACATGGTGGGCATAACGGCATCCGGGACATCATCAGCGCACTGGGTGGCAATAAGGATTTCTACCGACTCCGCATCGGCGTCGGTCATCCCGGTCACAAATCGCTGGTTGCCAATTACGTGCTGAGCAATCCATCCCGTGCCGATGCCGACCGTATAATGTCAGATATAGATGATGCAATTCGCGTTATTCCAAAGGTCGTGCTCGGCGAATGGGAAGAAGCGATGCGCTTATTACACACGGATTCGTAACAGGAACCTGCAATGCCAGTAAAATGCGGAATCGTCGGTTTGCCCAACGTCGGCAAGTCCACTCTCTTCAATGCGCTCACGAAGGCGGGAATTGCCGCCGAGAATTTTCCGTTCTGCACGATCGAACCGAACTCCGGCATCGTTGCCATTCCCGATAAGCGACTGGACAAGCTTGCCGCCATTGTTCAGCCACAGAAAATCGTGCCCACCACCGTTGAATTTACCGACATCGCCGGGCTGGTCGCCGGTGCCTCCGAAGGGGAAGGCCTCGGCAACAAGTTTCTCGCCAATATCCGCGAAACCGATGCCATCACCCACGTCGTTCGCTGTTTTGAAGACGGCAATGTGACTCACGTCGCCGACCGCATCGACCCGGCCGCCGACATCGAGACAATCAATACCGAACTCGCGCTTTCCGACCTGGAGAGCGTGAACAAATTCATGGACAAGGTCAGTCGTACAGCCAAGAGCGGTGACAAGGACGCGCTCCGGCAGGTGGCCTTGTTGGAAAGAATCCGCGCCCATCTGGATCTGGCGCAACCGGTGCGCTCCCTGCAACTCAGCAAGGACGAGCTGGCAGACATCTACTCACTGCACCTGTTGACCGTAAAGCCGGTGATGTACATCGCTAACGTCGACGAGAGTGGCTTCGAGAACAACCCCCATCTCGACGCCGTGCGCGCCATCGCCAGCGCCGAGGGCGCGGAAGTGGTGGCGATCTGCAACAAGCTGGAAGCCGAGATAGCCGAGCTGGAAGACGACGAGAAGCTGGAATTCCTGCAGGATCTGGGGATGGAAGAACCGGGTTTGGATCGTGTCATCCGCTCCGGCTACAAGCTCCTGGGCCTGCAGACCTATTTCACCGCTGGTGTCAAGGAAGTGCGGGCCTGGACCGTCCGGGTTGGCGCCACCGCGCCCCAGGCCGCAGCCGTGATTCACACCGATTTCGAGAAGGGCTTTATTCGCGCCGAAGTTATCGCCTATGCGGACTTCATCGCTCACAAGGGTGAGAACGGCGCCAAGGAAGCCGGCAAATGGCGGCTCGAGGGCAAGGAGTATATCGTCCAGGACGGGGATGTGGTGCATTTCCGGTTCAACGTCTGATCAGGGAATACCCCTGCGCGGGGCATTCCAACGGCGGCGGCAGCACCCGCGCCAACTTGACAAAACCGGGAGAAATGCCGAAAATTCGCGACCTTTCGGTGGCAGATTGACCCCCTCGGCACGATCTTGAGGGTTTCCAGTGTGCTGTAGCTGGGGATTTTCTTTGGCCTTTCACGCGCAGGTGTATACGACATACATCGAGCATGAAAGGCCAAAGAAAATTCGCAGATGCAGTACAATAGGAAGCCGTAAACTACAATGGCAATGTAGCTCAGCTGGTTAGAGCGCAGCATTCATAATGCTGATGTCGCTGGTTCAAGTCCAGCCATTGCTACCATACAAAAGGCCTGCAGCGATGCAGGCCTTTTTTTATGGATTATTAAGCCCACGACGCAGAACGTACTTCTACTAAAAAGAATCGGGCCTTCATCGAACTGCGATATGCGCCTCGCGTCGATGAAGGCCCGATGTGGAACTTCGCTTACAGACCTACAATGGCTGATTTAGAACTGCATCAGCACACGCCCGTAAATTCGTCGACCCCGTCCATCAAAGACTGACGAATCAAAGCCAAGCGAACTGGATTCCCGGTACGGCAGATCTTCGTTAAACACATCCAGAACTCCAACAGTGAAACGGGTTGTGCCTAACCTGTCGTTTTCCCAGTAATGGGAATAGTTGTACTGCAAATCCCAAGTCTGGTAGCTATCAACCTTCTTGCGAAGCAGTGATCGCGTAAAATCGGTACCACTGTCATACGCTGTCTGATAGGACAGATCCTTGTATGAACCGATATGACGATTGATCGCAGTCACATTGTGATTGCCTTGCATCCAGCTGAAGGTCAAGTGGCCCTTGTTGTCAGGCAAGGAACGTACGAGATTACCATCGCCGCTGGTTCCCGCTGCATCGTAGACCCCGGTGTCCAATAAGCCGTACACCAGGCCGGGAACTTCGCTGAGCTGGTACTGACGCACATGCGTGTAATCCAGGCCCACTCGGAACTGACCGAGATCAGTATCGAAGTTATACCCCACTTTCACGTCCACACCGTCCGCCGTAATCACACCAGCATTGACCGCGGCCAATGTCAGCGTAATCAAATTAGCATCGGTGGCGGTCGCTGCTCGCTGAATGCCATCGACCACATACTCACGCGGATCGACGACACACTCCAAGCGCTGGGCTGAATCCCGACCGTACTGCGCTTCCAGAGCGTTCGGGTTACAGGGCTCGAACGGATTGGTCGAAGACGAGGAGATCGACGAGTTGAGGATGTACTTGCTGGCATCGCCACGGATCGAAAGAAACTTGTCGATTTCAGGCTGCAGCGCCGAAATTGCTGGCTCTGGCAATACCCGGTCGCTTACCTCGAAGCGCCAGAAGTCGGCACCGACACTCAAGCCATCGAGATTACCCGAAGGCGTCCACAGGAAGCCGGCGCTATAGGTATCGGCGTATTCGTTGCCTACATAGGGCGCAGGACCACCGAGCGTATAGGTATGCTCAGCTTCACCGTTATAGATCGTCGGTTCCAGCAGACCCGCGCGAACCGCCTGGTTGGCGAACGGATCGTTGAAGATCACGTTGGAAGACTCCAGGCCTTCTTCAATAATCGCGATGTTCGGCGCACGGAAGGATTGCGAGAAAGATCCACGCAGCAACACTGTCTCCATCGGGCGCCAGCTCATGGCAATCTTGGGTGAGATCTCACTACCGATATTTCCACCGTAGTCTTCATATCGCAAGGCGATCTGGGTCTCGACATTTGGAATGAACGGCAGTGACAGCTCGAGGAACAACGCGTCCGTGGTACGCTCGTGCTCGTAATTGCCTGCGCAGAACGCGCAGTCAAAGTTGTTGCTCACGTACTGGAACCTGTTGGGCTTACGTGAGGAGTCATAGCCCAGAATCGCATTCGGTTGGCCAGGGAAATCCAGATCTGAGGCACGTGAATGGGTATTACGCACGCGACGCTGCAAGCCTGTCGCGAACTGCGCGGTACCTCCGGCCATTTCGAACAACTCTCCTGATACCACTGCATCGAACACGCCTAGCTTGTTACGCTTGTCATGCAGATTGACCGTTGGCACCAGCCAATCCATGAGCTCCTGACTGTTCGCGAGCGAAGGATCTGTGAGCTTAGTCAGGAAGGGGTTATAGAACACACAACCGCCTTGTCCCTGATTATTACTGGTCAATGCCAGTGACAGACTCTCCTTGGTGTTGAACACGAAACCAGGGAAGAAAGTCTGCGTGAGCGAAGTACCGTAGTATCTCCATGCGGTCGGTAAGGCACCGCCAAGAGGACCGGGTTCGCCGATGAAGTCGAAGTCAGACACCCCGTTAGGCTTACAATTCGGACCACCCAAGCCATTCGCAGCCAGTTGGGCGCGCTCGCGATGGAAGGTGCGATAGGATTGCTCGAGGCTGGAGCTGCTCCAGGAATAACTCACGTCATAATTGAGCACGCGATCCGCGATCTCCAGTTCGCCTCTGAGGCCGACCTGGGCACCGGTCGTCTGTGTCCAGGTTTCATTGTCATCTGACCCCACGCGGATGATGCCGTCCCGAAGCTGTTGCCAACCTGCCACACCGGGCCCGCCATTACGCACATCCATCGGTGAATTGGTAATGTCTGCCGCCGTTGGACGGGTCAGCCCGATAGCGGGGGCATAGTAACCGAGTTCAAGCGGCTGTCCGATGGCATAGCCACCCCATTTGGGATTCCCTGTGTGGGAACCCGGCGCGGCGAGGAATACGGTCGGTCCACGCGATTGCGTATAGCCGTCATCGGCCCTGATTGTCTTGGAATCAGAAAACTGGGCAAATGAGTAAAGTTCGGCGCCGTTTGCAAACGTGTGATCGAAAGATCCGGCGATGCTATTGCGGGTCGCTTTCTGCGAAATGTAGTTCCATTCAGCATTGTCCATGTAACAGGTACCAGCGTGATTCCCTCGCTCTTCACGCAAGCGGCCAATTTGCAGGGGCGAGCCATCGGGAGTCTTGAGTGTATAACAGCCTGGATCGCTGAACACCGGCGTCGAAGGGCCGCCCTCAGCGATATTCAGGGCGGTCACATCCTGATTTATCCACCCGGGACTCACTTTCGCACCAAACGAGCTACTTGTTATGAAACTGCCAGCCGAACTTACTACGCCCAGGAATTCAGAGTTGGGGCCATAGAAATTGCCTTTCTCTACAGACACCGGATCGCGTTCGAAGCGCTCCCCGGACAGGACGAAATGGGTATTTCCATCATCACTCGCCCAACCCCAGATCGCACTCACAGTCGCATCCCACAGATCAGTAGCTTCTGCGATAGCCTGCACGTCACCGTAGAGCTCGAGTCCCTCGAAATCGGTACGCATGATCACGTTGACCACACCCGCCACGGCGTCAGCACCATACAGCGCGGAACCGCCATCAGTCAGTACCTCTACCCGCTCGGTCATCACCAGCGGAATCGCGTTAAGATCGACGAATTCCCCGCCGGAGCGCGTCGTCGCCGCCGCAGGGACCTGGCGCTTGCCATTAATTAGAGTAAGAGTTGAGTTTTCACCGAGATTGCGCAGGTTAACCATGGCCGTGCCATCTGTTTGCAAATCCAGTGAGGAGGCGTCCGAACCGGGGTTGGTAATCGAGCCGGAGTTGACTTCCAGATTCTTGATAACGTCCCAAATGACCGCAGCGCCTTGGGCTTCCATACTCTCCCGGTCAACGACTTGCACAGGCGAAGGTGCATCTACAGGAGTACCGCGAATGAATGAGCCCGTTACCAGAACTTCTTCGATCTCTCCATCATCTTGCTGGGCAATCGCATTAAATGAGGTGCCTGCAAGCATAATTGCGAGGGTGATGGCTTTTCGTTTACCAGGATAGTTTTTAAGCATAATCAGTTCCTTGGTTTATTGTATTTTTTGTTGTTTCTAGTTTTTCTACGTCTACTGATTTTATAGCTGGAGCGCGTCTCTCTCGCGCCATCCGATGTGGATTAGTCGTTAGTTCGCTTGCTGCATGCACTCCTCTGCAATTTATGACGAGTTTTGAGTATATAGGCTCCACTCGGATCCCGACAAAATCTGTTTGTATCCATTTGTATCAATATAGCCTCAGAATTATAAAATCATTAATTTTCAATACCTTAACACCCTAGCCTTGTCGAAAATAACTGCGTGACGAGGGCACAGCGCAAGCGAGCTGCAAGTGAGTGAGTCGGGGGAGTGAACGAGCATGTCCAGGAGGCCGGGAGGAATGTTCCGGCGTGCATGCCCTCAATTCGCGTACTGGCCATACACAACCCGGGGTACTGTCTGGATTGACGCAAGGATTTAGCCCAGTCACCGATAAACAATTATGTAGAGATCACGGCTCGAATCCTGAAATCAGTATCAACTCGGTGCAACCACCATGCCCCTGAACGAACTGGCAAACCTCGGCGAATTCATCAGCGGCATTGCCGTCATTGCCTCACTGATCTATTTGGCTCTGCAGATTCGCCAGAATACGACTTCGGTACGCAGCGCGACGCTGGCCGGTAACACCGATACCTTTGCGAATCTGTTGTTAATGATGGCGGATCCCAAGAATGTCGGTGCCTATATCTACGGTTCCGCCAGTCGCCAGGACATCCGCCCCAAGGAGTTCACCCAGTTTCAACTGCAATGCCGGGCTCTGTTCGTCGCCTTCGAGAATCAGCACTACCACTACCGTAACGGCTTACTCGATGCGGAGACGTACAAGGGCTATGACCGCTCCATTCAATCGAGCATCCTGTCACTACGGGGATTTCGACTCTACTGGCAACTGCATCGCCAGGAATTTTCGCCCGTGTTCATGGCCCATGTGGACAAAATGATTGCCGCAACACCGGAGGTCTCCGGTACCCAGTTGATTGAACGCTGGCAAGACGCGGCGCGTCATCTGGAAGGCGCCGATCCCGACGCCATGCATTAATACGCCCATGCCGGTTTTCCTGAAACTGCCTCGCACCTGGCATCGCCGAGTCGGTATGGTGATGTTGTTGCCCTTTGTGGCCTGGTCGCTCACCGGACTCTTCTTTCTCGTACAGCCCGGTTACGGCGATGCCTATGCCACTCTGCCGGTGAAGACCTACGCCAGCACGACACCCTACACGATCCCGGCCAATCCGGAATGGCGCGAAACGCGCTATCTCGTTTCGATTCTGGGTCCGCACCTGCTCGCGCGCACCAACGCCGGCTGGCAACATCTTAACGCCGCTGACGCAACGCCCTGGCAGCAACCGGATGCAACTGACGTCGCGGCCCTGTTGGCCGACGCCATTTCGTTTGATGTCGCACGTTATGGCCGGCTGGAACACGTAGACGGAATGTCCGGTACCACGGATACCGGCGTGGAACTAAGTCTGAACTGGGCGAGTCTCACACTGCAGCAATATGGTCGTGACACGCGCTGGATCGACCGCCTGTACAGCATTCACTACCTGCAATGGACAGGCATCGATCTGCTGGACCGCCTGCTCGGACTGATTGGACTCGTACTTCTGCTGCTGATGACCTATACCGGCGCGCGCTTGCTCTTCGGCACCGGCAAGCCCTGATCAGAACGTCACGCCGAGAAACAGATACAGTGACGATTCATGGGTGTCGCTGCGCCCATAACCAAGATACGCCGGTCCCAGCGGACTCTTCCAGCCCACAAACGCGCTGCCGGCGGTGATCAGGTCACCGTAGTCGATGTCGTCCTTGTCGACCCAGGCATTGCCGGCCTCGAGCGAGGCACCAATGAACAAGGGCAACTGGATCGCACCGAAATCTCCTGCCGCCAGTTCGTAGGTAT
>Ga0222714_10006596_pt1 | contig 10801 bp, 9 predicted proteins | sample C33_3DmetaG_FD_165048 | JGI IMG/M metagenome (GOLD analysis project Ga0222714, IMG submission 165048) | Estuarine water microbial communities from San Francisco Bay, California, United States - C33_3D | ecosystem: Environmental > Aquatic > Marine > Unclassified | place: USA: California... | reverse complement strand
TGGCAGACATGCAAGGGCCAAAATTACGTGTGGGACGCTTTGCTGATGGAAAGGTTAGATTAGAACAAGGACAAAAATTTGTTTTAGATTTGGAACCAGCCCTTGGCGATCTGTCGCGAGTACAACTTCCCCATAAAGAAATCCTAAAGGCACTGGAGCCTGAGGTTGATCTGCTTTTGGACGATGGCCGTATTCGGCTAAAGGTCCTCGAATGCAGCTCTGATCGTGCAGTCACCGAGGTTGTCGTCGGCGGCACTCTATCTGATCGTAAAGGCGTTAATGTCCCTGATGTTATTTTGCCTCTCTCGCCATTGACCGAGAAAGATAAGACAGACCTTGCCTATGCTCTTGATATTGGAGCTGATTGGATAGCTTTGTCTTTTGTTCAAAGACCAGAAGACCTTGCAGAAGCAAGAAAACTTATCAACGGCCGTGCCGGCCTTATTACCAAGTTTGAGAAGCCTGCCGCCCTTCGCCATATGGACCAACTCGTTGAGTTGTCAGACGCAGTGATGGTGGCGCGAGGCGATCTGGGTGTTGAGGTCCCACCGGAAGATGTTCCTCTCGCGCAGAAACGGCTAGTGCGTGCCTGTAGAAGGGCCGGGAAGCCCGTCATTGTTGCGACGCAGATGCTTGAGAGCATGGTTACGGCACCAACCCCTACGCGCGCCGAGGCATCCGATGTAGCAACTGCTATTTTCGATGGAGCTGACGCAATTATGCTTTCGGCAGAGAGTGCTGCGGGGCAATACCCTGTTGAGGCAGTGTCCATGATGCACCGGATCGCTCTTCGTATCGATGCAGATTCTAGCTATCGGGAGGCAATGAATGCGGCGCGAGATAAACCTGAAAAAACAGCTTCCGATGCTATCTCCCAGGCGGCAAGGCAGGTTGCAGAAACTATTTCCGCTGCCGTAATTGTGACTTACACAACCTCCGGGTCAACCACACTTCGGGCTAGTAGGGAGCGCCCAGAGGCACCAATCCTCGGCTTAACTTCAAAACTTGAAACAGCTCGGCGTTTATCCCTTGCTTGGGGTGTCCGCCCCGAGCATACGGATGATGTATCTAATTTTGCGGAGATGGTTCGAAAGGCATGTAGCGTTGCCTATCAGCGGGAGTTGGCCAAGCTTGGTGACCGGATTGTTATCACCGCAGGCGTTCCTTTTGGCACTCCAGGTGCCACAAATATTTTAAGAATTGCTTGGATAACGGGCGACGAAGCCTGACAAAGGAATAAACATGACGGATGTGGTGAAAGCTAGGATGGCTTCGACAGTCCTTCTTACCCGAGATGGCGAGCAAGGTCTTGAACTCTTCATGGTTGTTCGAAATCACCAAATTGATTTTGCCTCAGGTGCCTTGGTTTTTCCTGGCGGTTCCGTTGATCCAAGCGATCATGATTCTCGCCTGCGTTCTCTAGTGGATGGGGTGGCCGGCCTTTCAGATGAGATGCTGGGTTTAATGGTGGCTGCCGCTCGCGAAGCCTTCGAGGAGTGTGGGGTATTGTTAGCTAGGGCTTCTGGCTCACTTGATATAATTGACGGTGCTAGGGCACAGGAGCTTGGTCTCAAATATCGTAAAGAGTTGGAGGCCAACCGAATAGGTATGGCTGATATTGCTGAGATGGAGGGGCTACGTCTTGCGCTTGATCGATTGGTGCATTTTGCGCATTGGATAACGCCTCCTCACATGCCAAAGCGTTTTGACACGCATTTTTTCCTAACAGAAACGCCATCTGATCAATTGCTTGCCCATGATGGACATGAGTCAGTTGACTCCGTTTGGATACGCCCAATCGACGCCTGCAAAGAGGCAGATGAGGGAAAGCGGACTATTATATTTCCAACGCGGCTCAACATTGAGAAGGTTGGACGTAGCCAGACGGTGGCTGAAGCATTAGGCGTAGCACGTGCGGCTAAGGTTGTGACCGTGCAACCGATAAGCGAGATGGTTGAAGGGGGGCGGATCATGCGTATCCCTGAGGAAGCCGGTTATGGTGCTGCCGAACTTTTTGTGGAGGGCAAGCCAGGCAAGGCGGCTCGTATTCGTTATGCAGACGGTCGAGAGCGTAAAACTGAAATTGCTATGTGCACGAAGGACTAGGGACTTAGTCGCTTTATTTCCATGCAAAAAATATTAATCTTTGGCCTTGGTTATACCGGTGTAAGGCTCGCCAAAGTTCTTCAAAAAAAAGGATGGGCAGTTGTTGGAACTGTTCGCTCTTCAGAAAAAGTGCATGAACTGATTTCTGAAGGCCTGCATCCAATTTTGTTTGACGAGGCATTCGGTGAAATTTCAACGTCAACTCATATCCTATGCACCATTCCTCCAGGAGATGGGGGTGATCCAACCCTGTCTGTTTATGCTCCAGCTATAAGAAAGTGTAAATTTAAATGGGTTGGGTATCTATCAACCACGGGCGTTTATGGTGACCTGAAGGGTGCTGAGGCGAATGAGGGGACGCCGACAAACCCCACCAACAACCGGTCTAAGCGGCGTGTTGAGGCAGAATATTTTTGGCAAAAGTTAGTTCCATCAACCCATATATTTCGGCTGCCGGGAATTTATGGTCCCGGTAGGAGCGTTATTGATCGTATCAAAGCTAATCAGATGTCATTTACTGATAAACCAGGGCATCGATTTAGCCGCATTCATGTCGATGACATCGTGGGGGCGATTACAGCATCGATATCGAAACCGACAGCTGGCGCTGTTTATAATGTTGTCGATGATCTTCCTTCAGAAGCCGGAGATCTATTTCGCTTTGCTGCTGAGCTCCTGGGCAAGCCGCAGCCCCAACCTGTTCCTTTTGCCGAAGCTGATCTCACGCCAATGGCGCGGAGTTTTTATTCCGATAACCGCACAGTAAGTAATGCCTTAATAAAACAAGTTCTTAACTATAAGCTGCAGTACCCTACCTACAGGGAGGGGCTACGCGCCATCATTGATTCCTATTCAGCGGGTTGATAGCTCGCTTTGTGCTTATCTCCCGCTTCACCTGGTGATTGATAGGGTAAAAGAAAGGCCGCCGAGACAATCAGAAGAGCCGCTATCGCTAAAATTGTTAGAATTGTTTCAAAACCACCACCGGTTTTGAGGACATATGATGCAAATGGAAGGACCGCGGCACCCAGGCAAAGGTTAAGCATAAATTTAATTGATAATACCTTAGCTCTCCAGCGGTCCGGTACATAGCGGGAGAGCACGGCATCTGTGATTGGAATTTGTCCAAATACGACGGCCATTGCTAAGAAAGCAGTAATGAATAACGCCCAATCCTGTTGGTATGACATTATGAGAATGATTGGTGCTTGGCATGCAGCGATGGTGATCAGAACAGGCTTGATTGGTTTTTTATCAATAACTTTACCAACGCCCACCTGCGCAAACGCAGCTGTAGCGTAGACTGCCGCAGCCAGAGCGCCTGTAACCGCGACATCTGTAGTTATTCCACTCAATTTTACTTCGAATAGTCGAGGTATCAGGAATATCAGCGCGCCAAATACGAAGCCACCACCGATAGTGACTAGCCCAAGACTTAAAAGTGCTCGTTGCCAGCCTGGAGCAAATCCAATAAGAGCTTTTTCACGTGCCGAAGGTTCTGGGGGGGCGGCATTCCCGGTCCGGATAAAAAGCCAAAAGCTTATTCCTATTAGAATTGAAAAAACTCCAGGAACTGCGAACGCAAGTTTCCAATCATAAGCGGACAGAATAAAACCAGTTATCAATGGTGCAGCTGCAACGCCCAAGTTACCCCAAACGCCATTTACCCCTAGCCTCCAACCAACTTTACCACCTCCTTGAATGACCATCGTGATGCCAACAGGGTGGTATATCGCTGCAAACACTCCGATTAGTGCAAGGCCACTACCAAGCATGAATGGTGTGGTTGCAAAGCTCGCTAAGATAGAAGCTCCACCAATGCCGATGAAAAAGATAACCATCATGAGATTACGGCCATACTTATCTGCGGCATGAGCAGCTAATGGGGCACAGGCTCCAAATAATATTGCTGCTGGCGTCCCGTATATGATCATTTCGTCATATCCTAGGCCCCAAGATTTTCCTGCGTCATAAGCGGCTTTTGCAAAGATCAGCATAAAAAGGTGGTCAACGAAGTGACCAAGATTTAAGAAAAAAAACCTCAATCTTGCAGCACTCATAGGGAAAGACTCCAGCGGAAGCAGGCACAGAGGTATTTTAAATTGATGTTACGATGCAAGGAAATCTCGAATATGACCAAAAATTGGTCTGCTGCTACTCTGCTTGCACAGGCGTTAGGAGAGGTGGAGTCCGAATTTGGCGGTATAGTACCTCCAATACATGTTGCCACAACTTACATTCGCTCGCCTGATAACAGCTACCCTCGTGGTGTAGCTTATGGCCGTGATGATAATCCTACGGTTAGCGCTCCTGAGCGCGTTCTAGCGCGAATTGAAAACGGCGAAGAGGCGTTATTATTTTCATCTGGCATGGCTGCTGCAACAGCGGTTTTTGAGGCATTACCATTCGGCGCACATATAGTTGTGCCGCGGGTGATGTATTGGGGGCTTCGCAAATGGCTGTTAGATCGCCATGCAGTTGGACGATTTCGGTTAGACTTTGCAGACCTGCACGTAGCAGGTGCACTTGAGAGGGTCTTAAGGCCTCAAATAACTGCGCTCGTTTGGATAGAAACACCTTCAAACCCAATGTGGCGTGTAACTGATATAAAAGTAATTGCAGAAGCTGTGCACGAAGCAGGTGGTCTACTTGCTGTTGATTCTACGGCAGCTACTCCCTTGCTCACCCGTCCACTTGATTACGGTGCTGACATAGTAATGCATTCGGCCACCAAATACCTTAATGGGCATTCCGATGTTATAGCTGGTGCTTTGATTTTTAAGCGAGCGGATCATCTGTTTCATAGCGTAAAGAGCTATCGCCACGACGTAGGACCAATCCTTGGTCATTTTGAGGCTTGGTTACTTTTGCGTGGAATGCGCACCTTGCATCTTCGCGTCGCAAAAAGCTGCGAAAATGCCCTAGCCCTCGCTACAAAATTTGAGAATCATGAGTGTATTGCAGAAGTTCTTTATCCGGGTCTTCCCAAACATCCAGAGCATTTTCTAGCGGGTGAGCAGATGAGTGGACATTTTGGTGGCATGCTCTCTATTAGGGTCGTGGGAGGGGAAAATGCTGCTATTGCGGTGGCGGGGAAAGTGAAGCTTTGGAAGAGGGCCACCTCCCTTGGCGGTGTAGAAAGTCTTATTGAACATAGAGCTTCGATTGAAGGTCCAACTACACCTGTACCTGCTGATCTCCTAAGACTTTCTGCAGGTATTGAGGATTTAGATGATCTCATCGCTGACTTAGATCAAGCGCTAAATGCCCATTAGTAGGGTTGACATCCTCTTAACCTTGCTTCCGAATTAGTGTCATTGAAATAAAATTGGCATTCCGCACTAAAGCGGAAGCTTAATGGAGGGAACGTTCAATGCGAGTATCTCGCCTATTGAAAGGGCTTGCCGTCAGCGTTGCTGCGTTAGCGCTGGTGACTGCTCCAGCTTCGGCTGCGGATAAAAAAATTAAAATCGGTGTCATCTACGACTATTCAGGGCCATTAGCTGGAGGTGGGTCAGAACTTCAGGCTTTGGGTGCTAAGTCAATGATTGACTACTTCAACGAGCAGGGTGGCGTTGAAGGCTATAAAATCGAAGCAATTTATGCGGACGCGCAGTCTAAACCCGATGTAGCCATTAACGAAGCGGTTCGGCTAATCGAGCAGGAAAAAGTAGATATGCTGCTCGGCTTCTACTCTTCGGCACAATGTGTTCCCGTATCGGCAAAAGTCGATAGCCTCAAAAAATTCATGTGGATTACCACATGCATCTCGCCTGCTGTTTTAAAAGACCGGGGCTTAAAATACGTTTTCCGTCCTCAGGTCCACGGCGGCATGTTTGGCGAATTGTCTGCTGAATTTATAGCAGCGAATGCCAAGAGTAAGCTTGGAATGGACGCGAAGAAGGTCCGTGTTGCAATTATTCACGAAGACGGGCCTTACGGTGTTGGTGTTGCGGCTGGTAATGAAGCCAAATCTAAGGCACTCGGAATGAATGTGGTCCTAAAGGAGGGGTATGCTGCAACGGCATCAGATCTCTCTGCATTGGTGACTAAACTGAAGAGAGCTAAGCCAGATGTAATTCTACATACAGGGTACAATCCAGACATCACACTGTTCCTTCGCCAAGCCAAAGAGCGTGGTCTGAAATTTAAGGCGCTTATTGGTCATGGAGCTGGATATGGCGTGGCCGACCAGCTTTATGATGCCTTGGGAAAGGACGTAGACTATTTCTTCAACGTAGACCCGGTCTCAATTTGGTTGCTTAATCCGGCCTCACTTAAAGCAGGTCTAGGCGATGTAACCACGATGGTTGGTAATAAGTATATGGCGGCAAAGCCAGATACGAAGGTTAAGTCATCTCATGTTGGTATGGCAGCCTCTAATGCTCACGTATTTTTCAGTGATGTACTGCCACGTGCAATCAAGAAATACGGTGGTATTGATGCAGAATCTCTCAGGAAAGCTGCATTAGATACCGATATACCGGAAGGTGGCACACTTTTAGGCTTTGGGGTTAAGTTCCCTGAGCCAGGCAAGACCGCTATGGACGGGCAAAACTTGCGTGCCTCTCCAGTAGTCATGCAGTACGTCAATCGTGAAGTAAAAATAGCCTGGCCAAAGGCATTGCAAACGATAGATCCCGTCCTGCCTCTACCTTCTTCTTCGCCCTATGCGAAGTAAGAAGATTTAAGACCAATTAAGGGGGTATGCGGCCGTGTTGTCCGTCAAAGGTCTAACGAAGCACTTTGGTGGCTTCACGGCCGTAAATTGTGTTGATTTTCAAGTGGAACGAGGTGAGATCCTCGGCCTAATTGGGCCTAATGGCTCTGGTAAGAGTACTATATTTAATATGCTCTCAGGTGCGCTGTCACCCAATGCTGGGTCTGTGGTGCTCAATGAGCGAGAGATTGCTGGCGTGCCGCCACATCGAATATGTGGAATGGGAGTAGGGCGGACTTGGCAGATACCAAGGCCTATCCGCCGGCTTACAATCTTTGAGAACGCAATGTTGGCTGGGTACTACGGTGCTTCCGGTGACATATCTCGTTCAGAAGCAGAAAAAGCTGCTCATGAGGCTTTAGAAATGGTTGGGCTACCAACGGCTCGTGACGCAGATGTAGCAACACTTGGAGCTGCTGGCCTTAAGAAATTAGAATTAGCAAAGGCTCTCGCAACGCGGCCGTCTTTACTTCTCTGTGATGAAAGTCTTGGTGGTCTTGACGAGGCGGAAATGGATCAAGCCGCAGATATGTTGAAAAACATTAGAACAGAGCTTGGTATCACAATCATCTGGGTCGAACACATTATGGGCGTCTTGATGCGTGTAGTTGACCGGGTAATGGTCTTGGACCACGGCGAAAAAATAGCTGAAGGTTTGCCAGCCGATGTGGCAAAGGACCCTAAGGTTATTGAGGTTTATCTCGGATCAGACGAAACCGCGGCTGAGGCTGCAGCGGCAAGGACGGACTGACACGATGTTGGAAATAAAAGGTGTCACCGCTGGGTATGGCGACTTCACAGCACTGTTTAATGCCGACATCGAAGTGAAAGCCGGTGAGGCGGTGGCCGTTATTGGCCCGAACGGTGCAGGTAAGTCCACGCTAATGCGTGCCATTTCTGGGATGATTCCACTCAAGGGTGGAGCGGTAACGATGGAAGGGCAGGACACACGTTCAATACCTCCTCATAAAATCGTTGAGCTTGGTATCGCGCATGTACCGGAAAACAGACGTCTTTTTCCACGCATGAGCGTTGAGGAAAACCTTCGTGTCGGGTGCTACGCGCCACCGTTTCGGGCAAAATTTTCCGAACGTCTCGAGTTTGTTTACGAACTCTTTCCGCGAATGAAAGAACGTCGTGATCAGCTTGCCGGTACAATGTCAGGTGGCGAACAGCAAATGTGCGCTATTGGCCGGGCGTTAATGTCCGACCCGAAGATACTTCTAATGGATGAGCCGTCAGCTGGGCTAGCGCCAGTTATAGTTCAGCAGGTGTTCGATTTAATACGTCGAATTAGATCAGACGGGCTCACAGTTCTGATTGTTGAGCAAAACGTTCAGCAAGTTCTTAAGGTGGTCGATCGAGCTTATCTGCTTGAGGCTGGAAGCATTCGCCACAGCGGTTCCTCAGAGGAGCTGTTGGGAAGCGAAGATATTCGTAAAGCTTATATCGGCGTGTAACGTCGGGGGGACGCATGGAATTTTTGAGTGAATATGTCTTTAGCGTTTTCTTCGTCGAAACGCTACTGAATGGGTTGCTCTATGGTGGTGTGTTAGCACTGCTATCGTTAGGGCTTAACCTCATCTTTGGCGTCATAGACGTTGTATGGATTTGCTACGCTGAGCTTGTGATGCTTGGCATGTACACAATTTATTTCATGCACGTTTTCTATGGGCTACCGTTAATCCCTGCAGCGCTGATTGCAGTTCTAGTGGTAGCGGTTCTGGGTGTGGTTCTCCATAAGGTTGTGATCAATCACGTTTTGGGTAAGGCGCCCATTAACCAGCTTCTTGCAACCGGAGGTGTTCTTTTCTTTCTTCAAAGCATTGCAACTTTGTTTTTTGGCGTCGAATTCCTCAGCCTTGGGGTTAGCCTCGGATCATTTCAGCTGTCCGAAGATATTTATATGTCAACGTCGCAATTTGTTGCGTTCTTGGTCGCTGCCGGTGCAGTGGTTGCGATGTATCTTTTCCTTTCTCGCAGTTATATGGGCGCCGCTATCCGTGCCATCAGCCAAGATCGCGATATTATGATCTTGATGGGAGTTGATGCCAATCGTCTTTATGGGATTACATCCGCAATTGGCGGTGGCCTAGCTGGACTTGCTGCTTGCCTTTTATCTTTGCAATTCGATGTGCACCCATTTGTTGGAATTAGCTTTGGCCCGATTGTATTTATGATCTGCGTTATGGGTGGGCTTGGAAATATGGTTGGTGGCTTCCTTGCGGCTTTTGTTTTTGCAGAACTAATTGCCATTGGAGGATATTTTGCAGATTTGGAATGGGGCACTGTACTTGCATTCTGTGTCTTCGTTATAACTATGTTTATCCGGCCTGAAGGGCTGTTTGCGAGGAAATCATGAACCGTATCTTGTTGATGATCCTTGCCGCTGCTGCGCTCGTTGCGGTTCCGTTTATCGGAGTTCCACCGTACTGGCTCCACATTATGATCGTTATATTAATCTGGTCTTTTGCCTACACGGGCTGGTCTGTGATGGGACGCTTTGGGCTTGTTTCGCTTGGTCATGGTGCATTCATGGGGATAGGCGCATACGGAACGGCCTTGCTTTGGAACCACGCCGGGCTAACACCGTGGATCGGGATCCCTATCTCTCTTCTCTTAGCTGCCGCATTTGCACTTTTGATAGGATATCCATGCTTTAAATATCGCATTATTGGGCATTACTTTGCTTTGGTAACTTTGGCTCTATCAGTCATCATCGGACAGGTTATTGTTGCGACCCGTGATCATACTGGTGGATCACTTGGATACACACCCGAACCACATGGCGGTGAAGGGTTTTCAATCTACGCATTGCAATTTCCTGAAAAAGCCCATTTTTACCTTATAGCGCTCGGCGCATGGGTTATTGGTTTGATCATATGGAGAGCTGTCGATCGCTCTATGGCGCGTTATGCCCTGGAAGCAATTTCAGAAGATGAAGATGCATCAGCAGCAGTTGGTGTGCAGGTTACGAAAGAAAAGCTAAAGATCACTGTGTTGAGTGCAGTGATGACAGCTTTTGCTGGCGCGATGTATTGCCAATATCAACTGTTCGTGTCTCCAGATACCGTAGCGGGTGTTGGTATTTCACTACAGATCGTATTTGCTGTTGTTGCCGGTGGTATTTACACTCAATTCGGTCCTACCGTCGGAGCAATCATTACCATCGTCCTTGCTGAAGTGTTGCGCATTAACATCGGCGAATTGGAGCACTTGCTTGGCTTCCGACCCTTTGGTCTCGATAATACGATCTATGGCATAATGTTGGTGTTGTTTATCATCTTTTTGCCAAAAGGTGTGCTTGGGACCTTTCTCGAGAAGTATCTCAGGCCTGCGAAGGCTTGACGTAAGGCTAGGTTGGTATTCATGACTTAGCTAATGGTTAAGTCTGATTCTACCGATCCATTAGGAAAAACGCCTGCTCAGGTCCGTGCTGGCGCGAACCCTATTCCTGTTCCGAACCCTATTGGGGTTTTGGACAGCGGCGCTGCCGTTATCCAAGATGTAGTAAAGACCCTTCCATCTTCGCCAGGCGTATACCAAATGCTGAATGAGAGGGGCGAAGCGCTATACGTCGGCAAAGCCCGTTCCCTAAAAAACCGTGTGCCTGCCTATACCCGATTAGCACAATTACCAAATCGACTGCGCAGAATGGTTGCCGAAACTCGGTCCATGGAGATTGTCACAACGCATACGGAAGTTGAGGCATTACTCCTTGAAATAAACCTGATCAAACAATTAAAGCCGCGTTACAACGTGCTATTGAGAGATGATAAAAGCTTTCCACATATTCTTCTTGCAAGAGATCACGAGTTCCCCCAGATCATCAAACATCGAGGCTCTCAAAAGAGGCCTGGAAATTACTTTGGTCCGTTTGCTTCGGCAGGCGCAGTTAATCGCACTCTTACCGCTTTGGAAAAAGCATTCCTTCTTCGTTCTTGCTCTGACTCCATTTTTCGTAGTCGGTCGCGA
>Ga0222714_10006594_pt1 | contig 10803 bp, 12 predicted proteins | sample C33_3DmetaG_FD_165048 | JGI IMG/M metagenome (GOLD analysis project Ga0222714, IMG submission 165048) | Estuarine water microbial communities from San Francisco Bay, California, United States - C33_3D | ecosystem: Environmental > Aquatic > Marine > Unclassified | place: USA: California... | reverse complement strand
AGTGGTGAGTCGCCGAAACGTGACCGCAACCAGTCGCTTCTCGAGCGAGGCGGCGCGCGAGAGTTCGATCGCACGCTTCCCTACGTAGGTGTAGGGGTTGGTATTGAGCACGATGGTGAAGAAGCCGTTCGGAATCTTTCGGCCATCGATCTCCACCGTGAAGTGCGGAAATCTCCGGTCGTAGTCGACGAACCACGTCTTCAACGCCGCGAAGGCGAACAACGGTTGTCCAACGAGACGCTTGAAACTGAACGTGCGTTCCACACGTCGAACGACCTCGGCGTCGTAGCCGACACCGGCATGGAAGGTGAAGTACCTGCCGTTGGCTTCACCCAGTCCAATCGGTGCAACGAGGCCACCATCGAGTCCGGCGGTGAGTTGCGTCACCGCCGTCAGAGGGTCGTTCGCCATGCCGAGGGATCGCGCGAACACGTTGGTGGATCCTCCGGGTAGTACTCCGAGCGCTGTCGAACTCCCCGCGAGTCCCGTGGCCACCTCGTTGAGGGTGCCGTCACCCCCGAAGGCCACCACCGCGTCGAGACCCCGCGCGACGGCGTCGGCCGCGAAGCGCGTGGCATGGCCACGCTCGCTGGTTTCGACCACTTGCACGTCGTGATGACGGGCCAGGTACTGGTGGACCTGAACGGTGTTGCGTGGGGTCACCGACGTGGCAAAGGAGTTCACCACCAGCAGGATTCGCACGCAAAAACACGGTATCTGGGTCCGGATTGCCCCTCGACACCGCAGGGAACTCGCCGGTGCGACGAGGACGCAGGTCACACCACCCCGTCATGACGACTTCCGCGACCGATTCTGCGTTCAGGTGACCGAGCGGTAACAATGAAGGTCATGAAAATAGTCGTCTGCGTGAAGCAAATACCCGATCCCGCCACGCCCGGATCACTCGACTCGTCCACCAATGCACTGAAGCGCGACGGCAAACTCATCCTCGACGACTCCGACGCTTATGGCGTGGAGATGGCCTTACAGCTCGCCACGGCAGCCGGTGGCGGCGAAGTGAGCATCGTTTCCATGGCGCCGAACAACGAAACCTCCGGCATGCGAACCGCGTTGGCGATGGGTGCCGTGCGTGGAGTTCTCGTCTCGGATCCCGCACTGGGAGGTTCCGACGCACTCACCACCGCCAAGGTCCTCGCGGCGGCAATCAACAAGGTCGGCATGCCCGACCTGGTCATCGCAGCAACCGAAAGCACCGACGGCTACACCGGCACGGTGCCGGAACAGCTCGCCGAGGTGCTCGGACTTCCCTCGGTGACGTTCGCCAAGAAGGTGAAGGTCGAGGGCGGCACGTTGAAGATCGATCGTCAGACCGAGGCGGGATACGACGAGGTGGAATGTCCGCTTCCAGCACTCGTCAGCGTGACTGCGGGTGTGGTGGAGCCCCGATACCCGAGCTTCAAGGGAATCATGGACGCCAAGAAGAAGGAAATCGTCACCGTGACCGCCGCTGATCTCGGTGTGACACCGGTTGGTTGGTCGGGAGCCGGTCAGAAGGTGTCGTCGGTGACCCAAGCAGAGGCACGCAAGGCGGGCCAGGTCATCGAGGATGACGGCGAAGCATTCAACAAAATCGTTGCGTTTCTCGAAACGCTGAAGGTCATCTGAGGAGGACGATCAACATGGCAGTGAACAACGTTTGGGTGTTTGCGCAAGGAAACAACGGCGCAATCACCAGCTTCACCGCAGAATTGCTCACCAAGGCGCGCAGTCTCACCGACAACGTCTCGGCATTCGTACCCGGAGACGGTTCAGCACTCGCCGATGTGCTCGGAAAGTACGGCGCAAAGAAGGTGTACTCCACGGGTGACCTCGGGGGTCGGCTCGTTGGTGTGGCGGCGTCCAATGCGATGAAGTCGGTGATCGATGGCGGGGACAAGCCCGACCTCATCCTGTTCCCGCAGAATTACGACGGTCGCGACACCATCGCGCGGCTGTCGGTGAAGCTCGGGGTTACCGTGCTCACCAACAGCATCGACATCGCAATCAACGGCGGCGACGTCGTGGCAACCACGCCGATCTTCGGTGGCAACGTGCTGTTTGCCACGGCCTTCACCGGCCCCGGCCCGCACCTGGCATCGTTCCGACCCAAGAGCTTCGCCGCCGAGGAGAGCGGTGGCGGTGCGGCACAGGTCGTTGCCGTGACGGTGCCGGATGGCGGGGCAACGGCGGCCGCACGGGTCACCGCGGTTCACGTCGAAGAGACCAGTGGTCCCAAGTTGGACGAAGCCAACATCGTGGTGTCCGGCGGACGAGGACTGGGCGAATCCACCAATTTTGCGATGGTGGAGGAGTTGGCGAAGTTGCTACACGGTGCACCCGGCGCCTCTCGCGCCATCGTCGACGCGGGTTGGGTGCCGTACTCCTACCAAGTGGGACAAACCGGCAAAGTGGTGAAGCCCAGCGTGTACATCGCTGCAGGAATCTCCGGCGCCACGCAACACATGGTGGGTATGAAGGGCTCCAAGAACATCATCGCCATCAACAAGGACAAGGAGGCACCCATTTTTGCGGTTGCCGACTTGGGCATCGTGGGCGACGTACACAAGGTGCTTCCAAAGTTGATCGAAGCATTGAAGGCGCGCGGCTAACGCGGCGACGTGTGGCGCTGGTCTACACCAGCGGCCATGGGTAGCGCCGACCGCTCTCATCGACGGGAAACCGTCGGTGTTCCAGCAGCCATCCTGCGCGATGGGCGAGTGCCTCCACCTCGTCGCTGTCGAGGAGCGACGCCACCTCCAGTGGCACAGTATCCGACACGCGTCGCACTGCATCGAGCAACGTTTCGGGAATCTCCTCGCCACCGAACTCCCAGATGACCGTTCGCAGCTTGAAGTCGGCGGAGAAACACAGACCGTGATCGATGCCCCACACGCGGCGTTGTGCATCGATCAACACGTGACCGGATTTTCGATCGGTGTTGTTCGCCACGATGTCGTAGACGGCGATGTTGCGAAATTGTTGGTGCAACTCGGGCTGATTCTCGAACAGCGTGAAGTAGTGCTGCTCGAAGTCGGCATCGATCAGCAACTGCAACGATCCTTCGCCCAGGGGTCCTTCACGTAGGACGGTGGCGGGGACGAAGTCGAATCCCATTGCGACGGCCAGTCGGTACGCGGCAACCTCACGTCGGTGGAGTCCCGGGGCGAAGTCCCACAGGGGACGCTCACCGCGTAACGGCTTGTAGATGGCCCGACACTCCAGATCGGCGAGCGACACCCTCACCAGGAAGGTGGCGTTGCTGCTGTATGGCATCCGCATTTCCACTTCGATGTCGCCTTCGGCGAGCAGCCGATGCGGCACTAGTTCATCTTCGGGCATGCATGTCCGTCACGGTTCATTGGCAGCCCACAGAATGCACACGGTGGACGCCCCGCGCGAACGAGACGATCGGCGTGTTCACAAAACGCAACCGCTTGGGCGCGAGTAATGCGAACGCGCACGCGACTGGCGTCGAACTCCGGGTCGTCCTCGGGTGAAATTTCCTCGAACTGCAGGATGAGGTGATCGTCGCGACGATCGTATGCGAGTCCGACACTGCCCAGCGCAAACGCCGCATCGTCGGGCTCGACGAACGGGGAGTTGCGAAGGGAACCGGGAGATACCGCGGGTGCGTCCTCCAGGGTTTTTCGGAGGAACACCGCCAACGCGGAAATCTGCTCCTTCTCGCACTTGATGGTCAGTAGATCGCCCGCGTCGCCGATTTGCAGGAAGAACGTCCGCGCGCCCGGCAAACCAATCACGCCGGCGGTGAACGCTTCGGTGGACTCGTAGTCACGGTACAAACTCACGTCGGGCACCACACGTTCATGATGGACGAAGTTCGCGCAGCGAACCACCCGTGGAATTGACGGTGAGCACGATCGGGGTCGTGTCGGTGTAGAGAATCGCCGTCACCGAACACGTGGAAATGACGATGCGTTGGAATAGGTCGAGGGGCGTTCCCATGGCGTGGGCGACTGCCGCCTTGATGGGATCCGCGTGCGACACGCAGACGATCGTCTTGCCGGCGTGTCGCCGACGAAGCAGGTCGAGTGCCCCAACCATCCGTGATTGCATCTCCATGAAACTTTCGCCGTCGGGAAAACGAAACCCACTGGGAGCGTGTTGCACGGCGGTCCACTGTGGTTTGCGATAGAGACGCCGCAGTGACTGGCCGGTCCATGCGCCGAAGTCGCACTCGAGCAGGCCTCGTTCGATACGCACGGGGACGTGTAGCGCACGACTGATGGGTGCCGCTGTTTCCCGTGCTCGTTCGAGTGGCGACGAATAGATCGCGGCCACGTTGCCGAGTTCGGCGATACGTTCGGCCGCGTGTGCCGCTTGCTCCTTGCCACGCTCGGCCAGGTGCAAACCTCGGGCTCGTCCCGGCAGAACTTTCCCCGTGGTGGGTGTGGTGCCGTGGCGCACCAGGAGAACGAGCGTCGGCTTGCCAGACATGCGTGCTCAACCTATCCACACATCTCGTAGCGTCACGGTTGGTGGGCAAGGGAAGGCGTGCGACGCGCGACACGCAGGTGCGGCTGCGCGACGAGATCGAGGCATGTCGGGCGTGTCCGCGGTTGGTGAGATGGCGCGAGACTGTGGCTCGCGAGCGTAAAGCCGCATACCGCGACGAGACCTATTGGGGAAAACCAATCAGCGGGTTCGGTGACGCCGGTGCTCGCGTGATCGTGCTCGGGTTGGCTCCGGGTGCACACGGAGCCAATCGAACCGGACGAGTGTTCACCGGTGATCGAAGTGGTGACTGGTTGTTCCGGGCAATGCACAGGGCGGGATTTGCAAGCAGCGCAACCTCGCATGCACGCAACGACGGTCTGCGGCTCTCCGATGCCTGGGTGACGGTTGCAGTTCGCTGTGCGCCACCCGACAACAAGCCGCTACCAATCGAGAAGAAGCGCTGCGCGCCGTTTTTGGAACGGGAACTCGCCATGTTGTCGAACATGCGGGTGGTGGTGTGTCTCGGGAATTTTGCCTACGTGGCAGCGTGCGACTACTTCGAAGTGTCGCCCCGGCCGAAGTTCGCGCACGGGGCAGAGGTTGAGGTACCGGCCGTCGCACGGGGCACTGCGGTTGGTGCGCACGGCTCGTCGGTTGGCGGGCACGGCGCGGTAACGCTGCTGTGTTCGTATCATCCGAGCCAGCAAAATACGTTTACCGGTCGTCTTACCGAACGAATGCTCGACGGCGTCTTCTCGCGAGCTGCACACCTCGTTCACGGTTGAAGCACGGCGCCAGCGATTCGCGACTGACGTACAGTGCGATGGGCCGGCGGTCCGTTGTGGCGCCGCCTGGTGAGGTGATAGGTCGGTTCTGTCGCCGCGTGATCGGGTTTAGTGCGCCGCTGGCGCGGTGCCGTCGGCCTTCTTCTTTGGTGGCGGTACGCCGATCTTCACCGAGGTTTCCGCGAAGTCGGGCCAACGGCGACGGCTCACCACGCTGAGGAGTCGCAGCAACTTCATCGCCTTCTCGTCGGTTTGGGCGGGGCGAGCGACCACCGAACCGTCCTTGATCATTCGATTCATCACCTCTTCACCCAGTTCGGTACGCACCACGCACAGGGTCCAGTCGTTGTCCTCGCCAATACCACCGGTGGAGATGTCGGCATGTTCTGCGGCGAAGTCGGGACACATCTTGCAACCTTCGCGCGTCCATTGATGACATTCCTTCAGGTCGATCTCGTGGAACGATCCATCGCGCATCCAGATCTGGAATGCACCCTTGATGTTCATCTTCACCATGTCTTCCTTGCGCAAGCCGTACTTGGCAAGGAAGAGTTCTTCGAAGATCGCATCGTCGAACGTCTTGGAGCACAGAAGTCCGATGTTGAACAGGAACGGCTTGCCGATCTTTCCGGCCTTGCGCTTCCACATCACCGGAAGCACCGAGGATTGACAACTCATGCCCACCAGTGCGATGCGTTGCAGGCCGGCGTCGGCCGCCTCCTTGATGGCCAGGGTGTTGGCGGAGTAGGTGTACCGACTACCCGACGACGCGAGAACCTCTTCACGCGTGCGGGCGAGACCGGGTTTTGCCTTCCAGTTCGACCCGTCCCCGTCGAGGAAACTCGTGAGGGCCGCATCGATGTAGTCGTGTTGCAACAGCCAGATGAGCATTGCTCCGACGAAGCCGCCATCCTGACCCTTCTTGTGTGTTTCGTCGTCGGCGGCACGAACCAGCAACAGTTGGCGGTACTGTCCGTACATCTCGTCGTCCTTGCGAGTGCGACCGAAGAGGTGCTGATCGGCCTCCTGCTCCCAGTTGCGGAATCGCGGACACGCCCGCGTACAAGTGGTGCAACCCTTCTCCCCGTGACCGCAATTGGTGGGACCGAGTTCCTCCTCGAGATGGAACGGCTTGTACTTGCCTTCCTCGTGTTCGTAACCGATCACATCGTGCGGGCATGAAATGACGCATCCGGCGCATCCGGTGCACAGACCGGTGTTGATGACTTCTTCGTAGAGCTCCTTCCACTGCGCAGTCCAGCGGGTGGTGGGAGGGGCTTCGGCTACCGACACGCCGACAACTCTACGATGCCCGTTCTCGAACAACGGACTCACGCTCGAATCGTCGTTTGTCCTTCGGCTCCGACAGAATACGTGCATGGCATCGAGCATCATCACGTATCCCCCCGAAGTCGAGGCGTTTCGTACCGAGGTACGGTCATGGCTCGAGGCCAACCTTCCCCAAGGTTGGTTCGACGAGGGATTCGAGCTGTCCGCAGAAGCGCGCAAGAAGTTCAACGACGAATGGCCCGAAAAGTTGCACAAGGGCGGTTGGATTTGTGCGACGTGGCCAAAGGAGTATGGCGGCAAGGGACTCTCCACGTTGCAGGGTGTGGTGCTGAACGAGGAGTTTGCACGGGCACGCGCCCCGATGCGAGCCGACTTCTTCGGGGACACCCTCGTGGGTCCGACGTTGCTGCAGTGGGGTACAGAGGAACAAAAAAAGGAGTTCCTGCCCCAGATCCTCGGCGGAAAAATGCGTTGGTGCCAGGGATTCAGCGAACCAAACAGCGGTAGCGATCTCGCAAGTTTGAAGACCACCGCAGTGTTGGATGGCGACGAGTGGGTGATCAACGGTCAGAAGGTGTGGACCACCGGCGGTCACTACGCGGACTATTGCTTCCTGCTGACCCGAACCGACCCCTCTGCCCCGAAACACAAAGGCATCTCGTATCTGCTGGTGCCGATGCGCCAACCCGGTGTGGAGGTGCGCGGCATCACGCAACCCGACGGCACGGCGGAGTTCTGCGAAGTGTTCTTCACCGACGCACGTTGTCCGAAGGACAACGTGGTGGGTGGCGTGAACAACGGCTGGAAGGTTGCAAACTCGACGTTGGCGTTCGAACGCGGGATGAGTGCCACCACCGGCTACCGCAGATTCGAGGAGGAGTATCGCTTGATGGTGGAAGCGGCAACGCAGAACGGTGCCATATGCAACCACCTGGTGCGACAGCGTCTGATGCAGTACTACAGCAAGATTCAGATTCTCAAGTACAACGGCCTGCGGTCGTTGGGTGCGAACCTGGCCGACAAGAAGGACTTCGGTGTCATGGCCCTCGGTGCCGCGAACAAGATGTTCTGGAGTGAAATGCACAAGAACGCGATGGAACTGGCACTCGACATCTACGGCACGCACGCCATGCTGATCAATACCGGGCCGGAATCGGGCACCTGGCCCGGTGCACTTCGTGAGAAGCGTCGGGAGGGTTACCCGGTCAGTGCGATGATGTCGTCATTCTTCTTCTCGCGTTCTGAAACCATCTGGGGCGGAACGAGTCAGATCCAGCGGAACATCGTGGGCGAGCGCGTGCTCGGACTCCCCAAAGAACCGCGTCCGGCGGGTGGCGAGTAGTCCATGCAGTTCTTTGCCGCCATCCAGGCAGGATTCCGCAACTTCGCCAACTTCAAGGGACGCGCGTCGCGACCCGACTACTGGTGGTGGGTGCTCTTCAGCGCATTGGCACAGGCTGCGGCGTCGGGCTTCGGTGATGCGCTGTCGAATCTCGTGTCGGTGGCATTGCTCCTCCCCTCGATTGCGGTCGCCGTACGACGCATGCACGACAGTGATCGAAGTGGGTGGTGGATCTTGTTTCCCATCGTCAATCTGGTGTTCTTGTTGCAGCGGAGTTCTGCCGGTGAAAATCGGTTCGGTCCGCCACCACCTCCACGTTTGACCTGATCGATCGCCTGAGCGATGTCGTTCATTTCCGCCATTCAGTCGGGGTTTCGCAACTACGCGAAGTTCAAGGGTCGTGCATCGCGGAGCGAATACTGGTGGTGGACCCTCTTCACGTTCCTCGTGCAGATCGCCGTCTCAGGTTTCGGCGATGGAATCGGCGGAGTCGTGAGCCTGGCGATCCTGCTGCCGAGCCTTGCCGTGCAGGTGCGACGTTTGCACGACACCAATCGCACGGGGTGGTGGATCCTGTGGCCGATCGTGTCCCTGGGTGTTGCGGTGGTGGCCTTCATCGTCGCCGCCGTTTCCGGTACGGCGGAGTTCTCGGACCCGTCCGAGTGGGACCCGACGGAGGTACTCGACGGGGTGTCGGGCGGGACCGTTGCGGTGATTGCCGTCGCGTTGCTCTTTGCACTCGTCACGGGAATCGCGAACCTGGTCTTCACCTTGCAGCGCAGTCAGCCGACGGAGAACCGATTCGGCCCACCCCCGCCACCACGATTGCCGACGTAATGCGGTACGAGGTCCACCGATCGTTACGAACGCCCGTGGGGGTACTGAGGGTTACCGCCTGTGAGCGGGGAGTGGTCGCCATCGATCGTGTTGCAAGAGCAACCACATCGAAGCAATCACATGCATCGCGCGCGACCAGTGCGACGGTGGATGCATCGAAGTTGGTCCGGGCGCAGCGCCATGCGGACGTGGCGGTTCGGCAGTTGCGCGAGTACTTCGCAGGTACTCGAACAAGGTTTTCCGTTCCTTTGCACATGGAAGGCACGGCGTTCCAGAAGCGAGCTTGGAGGACCATGCGCAAGATTCCCCATGGCTCCACCATGTCGTACGCGCAGCAAGCCCGGGCCATGGGTGCCCCCAAAGCGGTTCGGGCGGTGGGTAGCGCCAACGGTGCGAATCCGATTCCCATCATCGTGCCGTGTCATCGGGTGATCGCCAGCGACGGGTCGCTCGGCGGCTATGCGCTCGGGCTGGCGATGAAACGACGTCTGCTTGCACTCGAACAGGGGAGTTGACGCAGGCCGCGATCTTGACGCAGGCTGCGATCTTGACGCAGGCCGCTCGTCAGTGCGGTTGGGTGAATCCGAAGCACTCGCGAACGTTGGCATCGCTGAGCGCCTGCGCCGGCGGCCCGTAGGCCACCACTCGCTGGGCGAGCAACATCACCGCCGTTGCAGATTCGGCATCGTGCAGATCGTGGGTGGCGAGCACCACGGTGACGCCGCGTGCACGTTCGGATGCGATGACATCGGCTACCGCGCGCTTGCCGCTCAGGTCGAGTCCCGCCGTTGGTTCGTCGAGCAACAACACTTCGGCCTGGCGGGCCAACACCTGCGCCAGGTGCGTTCGCTGCTGCTGACCGCCCGACAACTCGCGTAGCGGTTGGTGCTCGAATTCCATGGCACCCGTTCGCTGCATGGCTTCTCTCACGATGGAGCGGTCGGTGCCCGTGGCCCGACGGAACAGGCCGAGGTGCGCGTAGCGACCCATCGCAACGATGTCCCGCGCGCGAAGCGGCAGGGTGTGCGACGACACCGGGTGCTGCGGAAGGTAGGCCACCCGACGCGGTGCCGATCCCGGACGCCGTTCGAGAACGGCGATGTCGCCGTGCAGCGGGGGAAGCATTCCCGCCATGGTCTTGAGCAACGTCGACTTGCCGGAGCCGTTGGTGCCGATCAACACGACGAGTTCACCGGCGTGCACCTGCAGGGAGATGTCGCGCACGACCGAATGCACACCGTGACCGACGTCGAGGTGAGTCGCCGAGATCGTGGGTGCGGACGGTGACATGTCAGTGGGTGTGCTCGTGCTGATGGGGTAGTTCTCGATGACCACGAAGTCGACGAGGAATCGTCAAGATGGCAACGAGAACGAAGAGGTACACGGACGTGAACACGATGCTGGCCCCGGCCGCAACATCGAAGTGGTAACTGGTGAGCAATCCGAGATAACTCGAGAGCACTCCGAATCCCGCTGCGGTCAACATCATGGTGCTGACTCGTCGCGTGAGCAGTGCACCCGTTGCTGCCGGGGCGATCAGGAGTCCGAGTACCAGCAGGGTGCCGACCAGCTGAAAGCTTCCAACGACCGCGACCGCCACCATTGTGAGCATCAGGGAGTGAAAGAACCGCACGGAGAACCCGGAGGTACGAGCGAGACCATCATCGAGCGACATCAGTACGAACGGCCGGTGGGCAACCACCGCGATCGCAGCAACCACAGCCAGTACCACGACTTGCCATGCCAGATCGGTCGAACTGACACCCAACAATTCCCCGAACAGTATCCGCGTGATGTCTCCCACGAACGAAGTGGATCGGGAGGTGATGATGACGCCGAGTGACAGCATGCCGACGAAGAGCAACCCGATTGCCGTGTCGGATGAGAGGCGAACCCGCGAGGTAACCAGGGAGACGCCACCCATCATCACCAGGGCCCCGAGTGCCGCACCAACCACTCCGGGCAGACCGAACAGGAGCGCGATTGCAATTCCCGGTATCACCCCGTGGGCGAGTGCGTCACCGATGAACGAAAGTCCGCGCAACACCACGTAGGTACCTGCAATTGCACAGATGGTCGCCACCAGGGTGC
>Ga0222714_10006587_pt1 | contig 10813 bp, 29 predicted proteins | sample C33_3DmetaG_FD_165048 | JGI IMG/M metagenome (GOLD analysis project Ga0222714, IMG submission 165048) | Estuarine water microbial communities from San Francisco Bay, California, United States - C33_3D | ecosystem: Environmental > Aquatic > Marine > Unclassified | place: USA: California... | reverse complement strand
TGTTTGATCTTACGTCTATTATATTCAATCCAGCTGTTATCAGTCAACATTAGAATTCCTCGGTCTCAAGATCAATACGCAGGTTGCCGTAGAATTCCAACAACTCTTTGTTGCTCCACTGATCCCACGGCCTGATGTCGTAGCATATTGGAATCAGCTGCATCAGCCGTATTATCTCATCAATTACAAGATTTCTCATACGGTTATGTTGTGCTTTGTCCACATACGGTCTTCAATAATAAGACCGTCCATCATGGTACCCTCGTACACAGACCATGCCTGGTCGGTATACGTAATTATCGGTTGACCCCTTACGTTAAATGATGTATTCAACAAAACACCCACACCAGTTAAACGGTCAATCTCTGTCAATAGATCGTACATGAAAGGGTTTTGTTCCCTGGTAACAGTCTGAACCCGAGCTGTACCATCTGTGTGAGTGATTGCAGGTAGCTTGTCTTTATATTCGTCTCGAACAAGGCTAGCAAAGTTCATCCATCTTGACTCTACAGCTCGTGTAAAATACTTTCCCACATCCTCAAGACGCACCATGGGTGCAAATGGTCTATACCATTCGCGCTTCTTTATCTTGGCGTTCAGTATATCTTTCATCTGCGGGTACACTGCATGACAGATGATACTCCTATTACCAAGAGCGCGAGCACCGACCTCGCTCCTTCCTTTCATCACACCGTAGATTTTTCCGTCTACAATATCCTTCGCAACTTGCTGCATATCAAGCGGAGCACCATTGGCTGGCATATCACCCAAGACGTGAGCGCCAAGGTATGTGATGTCTACAGGATCTTTTGGTTGGATATGCCCCAATAACATCCCGGACCCGATGCCCCGATCATCAGGGTTGACTGGGACAAAAAATTCACGTTGGAAAACATTCTCGAATAGGGTATTTGCAAGGATATTCAACCCCGTGCCTCCGGAAATTACGACGGGGAGATGGGAGTATGCTGGGTTCATTAAATGCTTGGTCATTTTAAGAATCCAAGTCTTCTCCCACGCCTTTTGCCAGGCTAGTGCGTAGTCGTACCTATCCTCTGTATACAGAAACCCATTGTCATCAATAGGACATGATAGGTAGTCAGCAATATACCACGTACGTGTTCGTTTTGCAAGTTCTTTTTGTTTCGCTGTAGTGGGTTTAGCGACGTCAGAAAGATCAGGTCCTGTCCAACGCACACTATTAATACATGCCTCCGCACGAGCAGTGAGCTCAGGACGCTCTTTACCGAGCCCAGTCAACCCCATCAACTTACCTGCATCTCTTCCTACGTGAACACCCATACGATAGCGAATATCATTACCACAGAGATACAGAAACCTGGAATAAGCTGTTCCTAGGGAGAGATCTATGTTTTGTACGATATGAAGTGGTCTACCTCTTACAGCATGGTATACTAAAAAACAACCATCATTGCCCATGCCGTCTGCAGAAACAACAATTGCCTCTTCAAAGGGGGATTGATAAAAGCCATTTGCTGCATGGGAAGCATGATGACGACACCCTGTTTGGGACGATGCACCCCAAAAATCTTGGAGAAACATTCGAGCTTTCAAATCCTGACCGAACGGTGTTTCACAAAACGTAAAGAGAAGCTGGTCAACTTTGTTTATGTCATACTTGTTGTAGAGGTAGTAACGCAGCATCTCCATGCCCCGTACACCTCTTTCTTCAAAGTTGTCATCTTTTGTTCGTGAAAACCGCTCCAACTCCAACACTTCAAGTATTTCACTGTCATGAGCCAACGCAACGTTACTATTATGACTACCACCGTGAAGCGCTAAAGTCCACCCACTCATATCTTATACCCTTTTTCTTCGTATTTTAGTATTTTTTTGCCGTCTTTAACGTGCTTGACGTACATGAGGCCGTATAACCTCTTCAACTCTCGTTGCAAGAGTCGCTTTTGGACAGTCATTTGGTGTGTGAAACCGTGCTCCCACACGATTGTAAGAGTAATTGTATCGTCTGTCACGTATCAATACCAAAGAGCTCAAGGATATTCTTCGCATCATACCGATTGACGCAGCGCTCTGCACATGCTTTGACCAGCAATTCTGCAAATAACAGCTCTTCATACCGCAAATATGAGCGCTCAAACGCAAGACCTGAATATTCAGCTAGTTGTTGCAACAAAGGTTCGTTCATTTTATTCTCCTGACACAGTGTGTATATGATTTATACTACCGAAAACCGTGTGTGAAAACGTAATTTGCAACTTCTTCTTGACCCTCTTCGCTTTCATCCCACACTTCTTGCGGACAACGGAGCTTAAAATGAAAATTTGGACCGGTCCACCAACGTTGAACCAGGTCTTCGTTACCAAGAAGAGCGAGCAACACTCGATTCACTTGCTGACGTAGCTTATTCATCACTCTTATCCTCCCACAAAGTAAAGAAAACCTTAATTTTTTGATCCGACGACCAGGTTTTTGCGTAGTCATTGTCTTCATCACACATCTGCAACGCTAGTTCCTCTGAAACAATACGGGCATTGAAGATATTTTCACCTATCCACTCCTGTGAAAACTCCTTTGCTTCGTTCATTACGACGGTATCCAAGGCGTAATCCTTTTTTCCTTTAGGAACTTGTACAAGATATCGCATACGATGTGTTGACATTGTCTCCACAAGCACGTACTCCATTTGTTTTTCAGGCTGTTGTTCCATTTAATCACTCTCCATTAACGATTGCCAGTACAATGCCACCCAGCCACAGTAAAACAAATAGCTCAATCATAGCATTTCCCTCACTTTTGCAAACACAATCCTACGGTCAGACCACTTTACACCATCTTTAACAATAAAGAAAGCAGTGAATCCATGATTCGCTCTGAATGTATCCCACACATGCTTACCATTAACAGCATCAAGATACACCCATGGGTAGTTTCCTGACAATTGTACATCGATCCCGATCTTTTGTAAACGAGTAACAAATTTATCAGCGATGTTTGTCATTTTCCGTTCACCCATTTGTTTTCTTCGCCTTCGTCATGGAGAACCAATCCCTCACGCTCGTGCCAGTCATAACATTCTTTACATAGACTGGTATATTCCAGCGCACGTTTACCCTCACGTGTGTATGCCGCAACGGTACAGTTCCATAGATGAGAGATATGTTCTACTTCATGTCCACAACTTGCTATGATCATTTTGTAATCTTCTCTACTTTAATACCAGTAAACACCTTCAGCACCCAACGTTGAAATGCATTCGGCGGACTATCTGAATAGAGCTGAATCCATGCATTTGTATGACTACCAAGTGTTATCTTTACATTCGCTTCTGGCGGTGGTTTAAAGATATTGAAACTCTTGTCGTCCACGGCAAGGCCTTGAATTCGTTCGTTCATATTATTTCCCCAAGTAATGTACAATTATAACAGGTCCAATCACGCATACAAGGGCTATTAGTTCAATCATTCTTCAACTCCAAAATGTTCTTTAATCTCCACAGAACAATCATTATCTCACTCGCTTAATCGGTTTATATGTTGTATCCTTGATATCTTGGATATCGCGGTCGAGGTATGCTTTCATCGCTACCATTTGTTCTTGTATCCGCCGGTCTTTCGAATCCAGCTTACCAATCTCTTCGTCAATCTTCAGTACGGCAAGTTTCAGCTTTTCAATCTCATCAATATTTCGCCGGTGAACGATGATAGTATCAACATACATCGCTTCCTTGATTCCAGCAACGCTGTACTGCGCAAGCGTTATCAGCATCAACACACCGGAGATGATCTTCCAGTGTTCCTTCTCAAGCGTAGGCACTTTAATCATGTACAGCTCACCTTTACTCCACTCCGTCATAAAACAGCCCGAGAGCCGCAGAGATTTTTTTCGCACGAATAATTGCGACATCGGCCGCCGCCACCTCAGCATCCCACTCCTCGGCAGTGTAGTTGTTACCACCGCACCCGCAGTCGCAGCCAAAATGCACACCCATCCTATCAGGACTCCACAGAGCATTTGTATACTCTTCTGTTAGCACCAGCAAATCACTGAAGTTCATTATAGCACCTTGAGAACGAATGCAAACACCGTAATGTAAAACAATACAGTGATCACTGCAATTGCGACAGCGGCTCTAAACAAGATCTTCATCAACATCAGATATGCTCCTTCATCCATTGCAATGCAAACCGCGGACTAATCACAGCCGCAACAGTAAACAGCAGCCCAACCAGAAGCCACAGAACCCTTGCAGCAATATGCCAGAATATAAACTTTGTAGTACTCATTTCCCGGAACGCCCTTTTTACCAAAAATTTTGCCAAAAAAATTTCACGAGTTCAAGATTTCAGAACCCGTTTTAGAATCGCCCCCCCGGGCGTTTATTAACACAGACAAATTTCAGCGTACCTGGGTATATGAGTCCTGCGTTATATAACGCCCCCCCTGCGTATAATCACTTCGGCGGGTGCCAGACGATCAGATACACAGCAATGGCGAACAGCACCATATAGAACAGCACCGTCACTATATCATCAGCTGTCATTATCATACTCCTTCAGCTGCTCCTGCAACGCAGCGATTTGCTTTTCAATACGCGCGTTGCTTTCAGGGTCCAATTCGCCCCTCACCTCACACAGGTACATAAGCTCTTCCATGATTGCTACTTCTCTATCAGAGATAGTATTGACAGGGGTCATATCCACTCCTGCTTCAGCCATAAGCGCCGGGCATAATTCACACATTTGCATTCTCCTCTATTGTAAGGATACGGGTAGGGAACTGGATATGGCCATCATACTCCAGTTGACTCCGCTCATACTCCGTGAGATAATCATCAGCCACGATTTCCCACCCCAGGATATGCTCTTCGCACATCCCGTTGTTAATCTCCACCTGGTCCCTAACCGCCGTGATAATACGGTCGGTATACTCGGCCGCCCACTCGTAGTCCTTCTCGAACCCGATGTTGAGAACGGCGTAGTCATAACCGCCCTTCATCTTCCAGTACGGCTCCTTCACAGAGCCGTAGTTTTCACTGTACTGGGTGGTGATCAACAACTTAGCCATTATACACGCTCCTCACGCATTTCAGATAGAATGAACTTCGCAATATTCAACTGCTTACGAATCGCATCGCAGTACATGTCCCTAGGCAGCATCTCCTGGCAATCAGACAGGACACTCTGCACAACCATCTCCAGGCCACCAATACGGCCCGTCAAAGACTCGATGTACTGCTCGCGGATCTCAGCTTCGGACATCCCGTAGCACTTGCTTTCGAATTCATTCATATCAGCTCCTTTGTTCGTCATGACCCCATTATAACCGAAGACGGCTCAGTTGGTCAACAACTCAAAAAAAGACCCTACACTGAGGTAGGGTATTAGAAGGAGATCTCAAATGTACTACTTTTTAGGCAAGCTTCTTCGCATTGTAGTAGTAAGTGGTAGCACCAGCAGTACTCATACTCAACTCGTCCATGATAGCAGAGATCACAGTAGTCTTGTCACCAGAGAAGCGCTTGAAAATAGCCACAGCAGCTTCTTGCTTTGTGCCACTCTTCGCCTTACGCGCAACAGGTGCCTTAGGTGCTTTCACTGCACGTTGCTTGCCACGGGGCTTCGCATCAGCAGGAATAACAGCCTTACCAGTCAATACTTCAGTCATAGATTCAATCGCGTTCATATCACCAACTCCTCGTTCAGTTACAAATTCATCATCTTCAGGAAACCCGCCGTACGGAATACCGAGTGGTCTCTTCGGGTCACAGAGCCACACGTTGTAGTGCGCAAGCTTCCTGTTACAATATTCATTGTACTCGTTGTGCACTAAAACTCTCAACTTTTTCTTCATACTATACCTTTCCCAGCGACAGAGTCTACTTTACTGGATTTCGTCCAAAAGGTCAACAGGTTGTACAGGTTTTTGTTCATGCTTCACAGACACCCGTGTATCCTCATTCACCTTCAACACAACTTCACGCATCACGCTCTTCAACTGCTCTGGCTTTACATTCTCCAAAACAATACGTCCGAATACATTGAATGCTGTCTCACTCATTACCATTCTCCATCTCTTCGTAAAATTGCTCTTCGATCTCAACCACCAAACGTCGCGCGAATGCTCTATCGATCTTGTAGTCTCCGATCAAATCGAGTATAATATCGCTTGTGTCTGCACCTGCTTCAAGTGCATCATGAATCACCATGTAGATCTCTGACATCTTGCTCATTAATATTTCCCGTTCTTACGTGTAAATTGGAACATCACCATTCCCGTCTCTTCAGGGATCCGCATCTTCATTCCGAGATACGCTTCCCCTCTCTGCCAGGGCACTCTCTTTACCTTCTTCTCAGGGTAGACTGTAATCTTCACACCCTGCTCGTCTGTATACTCTCGAATTGGTTTCATGGTGTCATCACAAAAGCAAAGTAGTAAGCAAAAGGTGCACCAATCAGTACTGCCACGATCGCTGCACCTACCAGATCCTTCAACGTTTTCATAATCACCTCGTGTTTGTTGTCCATGAGTCTATTATAACGTCAAAAGGTCTGAAAGGTCAACAAGCTTACAAAGCCGAAGCTTATTATGCAGTAAGCTCCTCTTTCTGCAGCCAGTGCGTACGCTGACTCATCTTCGCAAGCCCCGCCGTAGCTTCTGCACGGGAGTATTTCGTGCCACGAACATAGAAGTACGTTCTGTCGAGGTGGTTCTTTACGCTCCACATCTTTTTCGGCTTGTCTTCGCCGCGGTCATACATCACAATGATGCCGCCGCAGTTCTTCATGTACCCAATCATTGCTTCCGCAGTCGCTTGGCCGACTGCAGGATCGTTCGCTAGCTTTGCTTCACGCTCGGCACGCTCGGTATCGGCAGCCTTTGCTATCTCGTCACGGTATTGTTGGTAGAACGTCTCGATCTCCTGCTTTGCAGCACGCAGCTCTTCGACAATCAATGATGCAGCGACCAACGCTTCAGCGAAGTTGCGAACAGCAACACAGTCATCCGGTTCTGCATTCGGATCACGACCGCCAGAGCCGTAGCTGATTGAGAAGTCCCAATCAGTACGGAGCACACGGTGGCAGTACACAGTGATAACGTCACGGCTCCAGTACCCAACGACAGCGATACCAATACTACGCTTATCTTGACGACCGATCTCTTCGATCGTATAATTCTCTACTTGATAGTTCATTTCAATTCACCTCCGGCATATCATCCATTACTTCACCCCAGATCGCACCAAGCAGATCTGCATCCTCATCAATGAACGCCATCATCCACTTGTCGAACACCGTATCGATATCGTCGTTACTGAACAGGATTTGCTCGATTAGAGCTTCTTTGATTTCGTCTCGGTTCATCATAGTTCCTTTCGTCACGACCTCATTATCACGTCAGAAGACCAACTCGGTCAACAGATACCCAACTGAACTGTAAGCTCAATCTAATCGCTGCAGTAGCAAGCGCTCGATCTGCTTCCACTCTTCTGGTGTGACATTCAACCACTTTGTAGAGCCGTGTTCACTGCGCATCTGAATCCGTAACGTACCGCATTCTTGCGGGGGAATCGGACAAGCTGCAAACAGTTCTTTTTCAAGGTAATTGTACTTTGCAAATTCCATGATTAGCTTCCTGTTGACAAAATCAATTGATCACCGTCTTCTTCGAACGCTTCAATGAAGCGGTGGTGAACGTCACCGCTCAGACGGATACATTCATTGGCCGCAACGAACAGTGCAACCCAGCTCTTGCCCCGCACCGGCACACTGACAGGATTCTTTCCCCAGTGCTCTTTGTACACAACCTTCGTCACGTTGCTGTACGGATGCAGATCAGCCATATCTTCAACCCCGTAGATACTCCATGTTGAATCGACACACCCAAGCACTTCGCCTACGTTTTCGTAGTGTTTCATCTTTGCTTCTGTGAACATCATAATGATTTCCTTTTGTTCGTCATGACCCCATTATCAGGTCTGGAAGACCAGCAGGTCAACTAGCCTGAAAGTATCAGGCTAGTTTTGAAGCTTAATTAATCTTCATCTTTCATTACTTCAACAAAAGTTCTTTCAACTAACACATTTCCACACACCACATCATAATCAACATACACTTCTGTTTCATCATCTAGAAGAAAGACTACCACTTTATCATCTTCCATAAAGTCAATTACTTCAACATTCATTCCTTCAAATTCAAATTCCTCAATTCCCTTATTCAACAAAACAACTTCAACTAAACCAGCAAAATCTACTTTTTCCATTTTGAACTTCCTTTTAAATTACAACATTAAAGAATTCATAAGCACTTTCTTCATCAATACCTACTGCAAAACCATCAATACCATTATAATAATCAATTCTAGTTTCAAAATAGAATTCTTCAAAATATTCACTTTCACCACTTTCAGTAATTAATTCTTCCAAACTAACATACTCATCAGTCTTAACTACTTCTTCTATAATTCCTCTACTTCCAATTAGTACTCTATAAACACCACTTCCTTCATTAAAATCCATAATATCTAAACCAACAGTACCACACAAATGTTTAACATTAACACTTTTTAATTCAACATTCACATTTTTCATTTTCAATTTCCTTTTCAATTAAGATAGGTCTATTATAAAGAAATCAAGTACTACTTGACAAGTATTAACCTTCAACTTTAGTCTGGTACTATTGCTCCAGTTGACCTGAGCACACTGTTTGCAGTTATAATAGACGCATGACAACACAAACGGAGATGATTATGAAAGTACTTGGCGTAGTCGACATCGAAGCTCTCAACGAGACAATCTATGACCTCAGCACGATGCTCGTTGACTTCATGGGCCCTGATCAAGGGATCGGCAGCTCAGACATCAGCTGCGTGATGCGCGATGTCATTCGTTCATTCGGTATCGATCCCGACGAATGCACACAGGAAGAGCGTATGATCATTCGTGACGCATGTGCACGGGAAATATCAGATTACACACACAAGTTGATGGCAGTATGAACACAGCACACCGATCACCATATGACCGCGGCGCGGCAGACAGCTACTACCGTAGACCTTTCAACCCACACTACTGGCTGGACAACTTAGGAGCTCAAGTGGTTCCGTTAGAGAGAATGACTGTAGAAGAGATTGTAGAGTACACTAAAGGATACAGAGACAATGAAAGCGACAACAACTTTAAGGACTGGGGTAATGATGACTAATCCACTATTCAATTCAAGCTTCTTTGTAACACCAAAGGACTGGAACGACCTCCAGGACATGATCGAACGGTATACCGGTTCAGAGAAGGCAGTAGCCTACCAAGTGATGATGTTCACCCAGAACCTTTGCCACAAACTAGTTGAAGAATCTATTACGGCGGACGGGGCGGAGTAGCACTTTTTGATTAGAGCAAAGGTGCTACTTTCGAGAGGGGCGGCAGTAGCACTTTTTGAGTACAGCTAAAAGTTTCAGATTTTATAATGTAAAATCAAAAAGGTGCCTCTTCTATCTCCATCACATCAAAGAGAGTAACTGTAACTTCTGAGTGGAGCCCTTCCTTCCAATCTGGGAACACTCTCAGTACCTCATCCCAATCATCCAGTAGCACATATCTAACACTGGTGGTAACAAACACTGACCCTTTCCTGGTAACCGCAGAGGTAACTTGATACGGTAACATCCTCGTCCCCACCTCAGGTAACCGGTGTTTACGTGTGATAGGTAAACGGTTTTCGCTATACCGCTTGTAACCTTTTGATCCCGCATCGTCTTTCGTCATCTCTCGCCGGTACATGTTTATCCGTATGTTTTCCTGTATTGTAAACTAGTCAGGTAACGTTACTACTTTCCCGTCCTTTCACCCTATACTTACTAGTAAGATCATGCATTCCTCTCTCTACTGCTTTGATCTCTTCTAGTTGTTTCAAGTATTTTTCTGCTGCCTTCTTATTCACTCTATATTGTTTTTCTTTTATTATTACTGCTTTAGGTTCTCTATAGGGAATCTTTGTTGCTTTTTGTTGTAACTTATTGATTTCTGTTACTTTTCGTTTTAGTCTTGATGGGAGTTTGTATAGGGTATAGATTGTGTATCCTATAGTGATTGTCCCTATCATACTACTTGTTGCAATGTAGTAGAAGATGATGTCTTTTGCTGTCATGGTAATTATTTTACCATTTTTTTAATTATTGGTCAACAGCGCGTTCGAATTGTTTTATAAACCGGTTTGCATCTGCTTGACGCTCAAACTGGAACGTGTGTTCATAAGCGCCGGTATACTGCTCAAAACTCCACTTATGACGCTCGATATTCGTTCTGCACCATTGCTTACATTGAGCATGGTAGTCTGAGTGAGTAGCGACCTGTACACCTGGTTTCCACTTTAGCTTATATTCAAAAATCTCTTGCGGTGTCACTTTGCATAATCCTTCAACTGTTGATCATACTCTGTCGATATCAACAACGCCTTCTCTTGATGAGCAAGCTGCGTCGGGTGATTGCTTCCGTCATAATACCCTTCCCTTGTCATGATCCGCTCTCTCCATGATGGCCGACCACACATACGACTAATAGCATCACCCGCCTCTTGATCACCAACGATGTTGGAGAGAACATCACTACTCGCAAACACCGTACCCACTTCCTTCCCTACAGAAACTTTCGGATACGCTGCAAATACTTCTAAATTATTTTCCTGTATCAATAACACAGACTGAGAACGTGCATAGAGCACCGCTTGCTGCACGGCTTGCTGATACCTGTACCACCCGTACTCTGGTGACCAAAACTTAATGAACGATGTGTGCATACCAAACATAGGATGCTTTGTATCACCACCATGGC
>Ga0222714_10006586_pt1 | contig 10813 bp, 7 predicted proteins | sample C33_3DmetaG_FD_165048 | JGI IMG/M metagenome (GOLD analysis project Ga0222714, IMG submission 165048) | Estuarine water microbial communities from San Francisco Bay, California, United States - C33_3D | ecosystem: Environmental > Aquatic > Marine > Unclassified | place: USA: California... | reverse complement strand
CGCGCGCGCGTCTCGGCGTGAGTTTGTCAAAATCATGGCGACGACGATGATGACGATGACGATGACGATGACGATCGGCGTCGTGGTAGCGTCGCCGAGGACGACGAGGACGGCGAGTGGTGGTCGGTGCGTTCGATGTGCCGCGCGAACGCCGTCGTCGGCGTCGTCAGCGTCGTCAGCATCAGCATCAGCATCGTCATCGGGACAACGCGTGATGGGTCGTCGCGCGAGCGTTCTTCTCGGCGCGGTGCTCGCGGGGGCGGCGATGACGCGCGAGGGCGGCGTCGCACACGCGCGGTCGTCGGTGACGGTGCGCGCGCCGGGGGCGATGCGCGGCGCGCGCGACGGCGGCGGGCTCGAGTGCGCGGTGGCGCTGCCGCGCGGATATCACCTCACGCGCGGGGCGAATTCGAGGTACGAGGTCACCCCGGGAGGCGCGCGCGGGGGGTTGGTGGCGGATGATGACGGTGCGGAGGTGACGACGGTGAGGTTTCGTGTGGATGCGCCGAGCGAGGCGGTGGATGGTGACGTCGTGGGCGCGGATTGCGTGGTGTATTTTTGTCGAGACGAGGATGTGTGTTTGGCGCAGCGCGTTCGGTTCGAGGCGGTGGTGCGTGATGATGCCGTGGATGCCGTCGCGCGCGCGGCGTTTGTGGTGCCTGGTGAGGCGTCTGATGCGGCGGTGGCGACGGGGACGTTTTCGGTGCCGAGCTTTGATTAGTTGATGATGTTCGTAGAGGCGTAGGGAGCGCGCGCGCGCGTTCGACGATGACGGCGGCGTCGTACTGTACAGCGCGCGTGTGTAATGTTATTGTACATGTGTAAAGTGTGATGTGCGCACGCGTGCAGACATTCGTCTATGTTGTTGTTCGTTTGGCGGCGCTTTTGGCGAGCGTTACGCCCTCCATTTCGTCTTCAATGTCTGAGTACAGTTCGCGTAATTTGCTCAACGTTTCTTCGTCGGCGTCCCACATCCCGCGCCCCGCGGCTTCTAACATTCTCTTGATGACGTTTCTGAACGCCTGCGGGTTTGATTTGCGCAACTTCTCGCGCATGGTTTCGTCCTCGACGTACGTTTCGTTGGCGCCGTCGTACACCCAATTCTCGGCAAATCCGCTCGTGGCGCCCCAACCGACGAGCGCCGTCATGCGCTGAGAGATTTCGTACGCGCCACCCGAGCCTTGGTCTGCCATCGCCGTCGCCCAGCGTGGATTGAGCAATTTCGTGCGATATTCCATGCGCAGCGTCTCGTCCAAATCTTTTGGCGTGACATCCTTACCGAACGTCTCGACGATGGAACACGCGACTTTTGGATTGACCACGCCGGCGTCCTCCTTTGCCGCTTTGGCCGCCGCCACGAGCGCGCCGGTGTTCGCGTAGTATTCTTGAATATCCGTCAGTCCGTACTCGACAGAGTCGATTTCTTGCACGACGCGCTCGGTTGTGCGCAAGAGCGATTGAAGCACCTCTGGCCGCGCGGTGCCGCGTTCGGCACCCTTGCCGTACGAGTACGCGTTTCTCGCCGCCCACGTGTCGCCGAGCTCGCGCGAATCTTCCCATCCACTCGTCCCGACGCGCTCGTTGACCATCGATCCGTAATCTCCTGGCGGGTTGCTGAACAGTCTTGCCGTGGAATTCTCGAGTCCATTCGATGACATTTCGCGCGAGTGCTTGCGAATGAAATTCAAGTCGTCCGGTTCATCCGCCTCGGCGGCGCGAACAAACAAATCGTCGAGCAAACCGACGACGTTGGCGAAACTATCGCGGAAAATTCCAGACATGTTGCACAGCACGTCGACGCGCGGTCGACCGTTCAGTTCACTCAGCGGAATGAGCTCGTAGCGCGCGACGCGGCCGGTGCCTTCCTTCACCGCTCGCGCGCCGACGAGACGAAGCACGATGCCGACGCTCTCGCCTTTCGTCTTAATCGCATCCAGTCCCCACAAGTTCACGCTGACGGTTTCTGGGTACGCACCGTCGTTCGCGTCTTGATGCTGCTTGATAATACCGTCAGCCACAGCGGCGCCTCTCGCCTCCGCAGCCGCAGATGGCATGCGGTACGGATCTAACGCGTGAATGTTCCGCCCCGTCGGAAGCACACCCTTACCGTCGCGTAGCAAGTCGCCACCGACCGCGGGCGGGACCCATTCACCATCGAGCGCGCGGTGCATGCCAGTGATTTCTTGCGAATTCATCGCGAGTAAGTCGCGAATTTCAACCGCTTCAACGACTTTATCGCCCACCGTCGCCGTGGCGCCGTCGCTCGACATCGCGTCTCGGGCGTCCACGGGCACTTGCAAATTGAACGTCTTTTCAAGTCGAGCCTTGATGGCATCCATGCCTTCGTCTGGTGATGCTTTGACGATGACATCGATGATGTCTTCGCTTACATCGCCGTCAAAGTACGCATTGAGATATTGTGCCATCGAACGCTCCGTCGGCGGTTTGCCGAGCGCGTGCAAGCCTTCGCTGAAGAGACGATTTTCGAGCACGCCGAGGTAGGTGTACAACTCGCTCACGTACGCATCGAACGCGTCTTGCGAGAGCGAATCGGCGAGCTCCGGAGTCATGCGCGCGAGAGGTTCACTCGCATCGGCATCGGCGGCGACGTACGGACAATCGCTGTCCAAACCGGCGGCGACAACGACGTCAAAAATGGTCCCGCGCAACGCGTCGTTTTCGCTCGGGTTCTCGCGGTATTCATTCAACAGTTCGCGCAATTGCGCAGTTTGTTTGTACAATCCAGCGCGACCATACGGTGGAACGTTGTGCGAAATAATCACGCCGTATCCTCGTCGCTTGGCGATGATGCTCTCGCTCGGGTTGTTCGCGGCGTATACGTACACGTTGGGCATGGCGCCCAACAATTGCTCGCTCCACGACAACCCAGTGTTCCCGAGCGGCGACCCTGGGAGCCATTCCACGGTACCGTGCATGCCAAAGTGCACCACGGCGCTAGCGTTGAAATCATTTTGCAGCCACTTGTAATACGCGGCGTACTGCGGATGCGGCGTAAGGTCGCGTTCAAACAATAGCCGCATCGGGTCGCCTTCGACGCCGAGCGCCGGTTGGATACCGATGAAGACGTTGCCCAGTCGCAAGCCAGTGACGACACTTCCTTTACCAGGCGCGGTGGCGAGACCGAGGTAGTTTTCCAGTGGGCCCCACGCAGCTTCCATCTTGCGAACGAGAACGTCAGGTTCGGGAAGAAACGGAATCGGTCCCCATTCCGTCGGTCCCCACGACTTTGGAAAGGCGAGCCACTTTTTGAGTTGCGCGGGCGAGACGTTGGCCCCGGCGACTTCCACACCGGGCAAGTCTCCAGTTTCTTTGAGCGCGTTCACAGCATTAACAGCGCCGTCGTAACCCGCCATAATGGTTGCGTTTTCCTCCAACGCACGCAATGCGCGCACGATGGCTTCACCCGAAGGCAGCTCGGCTTGGTCGCCGAGGTTGTAGCCTTGCTCGCGCAACGAATTTAACATGTTTTCGAGCGAGTCCGGCACATTCAAAAGCGCCGCGGTACCCGTGGCGCCGACGCCCGGTGGGAATCCATACAACATCACTGCGATTTTACGCTCGTCGCGCGCAGAAGTACGCAAGTTACGCCACTGCTTGAGACGATTCGCCAACGCAAAGACGCGTTCGCGCGTCAGGTAAATGTTGTCCCCGCACAAGCCTCCGAGAGCGACAGTGTCGATGGCACCATCGAGCTCTGGCAAAGCATAAAGGATGGTGCTCTGTAAACCGCCCACGCCACTTTGCACCCACGACGCGATGTCTTGAATGAGTAACGGCGCGGCAACAAAGTAAGGAATGTTCTTGGCGCCGAGAATGCCTTGCGCGACTTCGGCTTGGCGACCCGCCTCCATGCTCCCGGCTGGACCACCAACGAGTGGGAATCCAACCGTGGATACGACCGCGTCGACAATCGTCGCGTCGGACTTGAGCGAGTCTACTTCAATCACGCCAGATGCGCGCTTTTTCTGTTCGTAATCTGATGTGAGCATATCCCGAACGATGGTGTGCGCCTCGACTCCGTTGATGAAGATCGGAATCGGCAGCACACCAGAGTCCTCAAATGATTCTACTAAATCCGCCAAATAAGGCTGCTTGGTGATGACGTGCTTGCGGTAGAGTAACACGGCGACGCGCGGAGCATCGACGGGGACTTTGTGCGCTCGCGTACGTGCGTGCCATTCGAGATAGGCGGACACAGATTCAAAGTACGGCCGCTTTTCGCGTTCGAGCTGCGGATGGTACAAACCCAACGCCGGCGTCTCTTTTGGAGGCTTCGGACCTTTGGCGCCACCTAAACCAAAAATCTTGGCTAGAAAATTCGTATCTTTCTTCTCCTCGCCAGGGGGCGCCAAGTATTCGGCCGCCAAATACGCAAACGCTTCCTCGACGTTTTCCTTGCCGCCTTGATTCCAATATGCGTACACGGTGAGCCAGTTCTTCAGGTCCTTGGCCTTGTCGCCGGGCACAAACTTCAAGAGCTGAGGGCCGATTTTCAAAAAGGACAGATATCCCACGAGCTTGTCTTCTTCTTTGCCACTACCAAACTTGGCGAGCACGGCTTTCACCGCGGGCGGAGGGCCAGCTTTCTGACCACTCGGCGCCGCCATTTGGAACGAACCCACCGACGTGCAGCTCATCAGCTCAAGCGCAGATTCGAAAACAAATCGCAGTGGGATGTCGGCGATGCGCGACCGCAACCACTCAACTTGATCGTAGTCAAACAAGAGCGAGCCAAAAAACACGTCGGCGCCATCAAGCGCGGCCTCGAGCTCTTCTCGCCGTCCCTCGATGTCGCGGTCGCTAAAAACCAACAAGTCTACGTGTGGATAACGCTTTTTCAAATCTCTCGCCGACGCCTTGTACAACGCGACGTTGAAACTTTCAAATCCACTCAACAAAACAATCTTTCGCGTGCCTTCTCGCTGCTCTACCGTTCCCGTTTTCATCGGCGCCGGAGCAGTCAAAAATCCAACGCCGCCGCGTTTCGCCACAGCGAGCGCATTCTCCGCCTCTGCCAATGAGTCTCTCGCACGGTCGCGCCTGGCTTTAATCGAGTGCACATTCTTCTGAAACGAAAGCCACGTCGCGATATCTTTCTCTGCTTCTTTCAACAACGCCGCCGCCGTCGCGGGCTCGCTCGCGTTCAACGTCTTAAACGCCGTCTCCGTCATATCCTCAAATCGACGTCCACCCTCGGCTGACGCGCTCGCGCCACCTTCGTCGCCAACCAACGTGATGCTTCCAAACGTCGCGCGATAGCACGCATCCAACTCCGCGGTCAAAGCCTCCACGGACGCGCGAAGCGCGCGCGCCGTCTCTTCCGCCTGCGCCACATCTTCCTCGTTCACGCGCACGTTCTCCACGTCCGCGCCCGCGGCGCCCGCGGACGCCACGAGAACGTTTGTCGAAAAGTCCTCGGCGTCGCTCACGAGCTTACCTTCGCGTACATCGCGCTCGATGGCGCGCGCGGGGGCGCAGCGATGACGGTGACGTCGGCGGTCGAGTGTTGCGCTCGCGCGCGGTGCCGCCGCGCGTGATGCGCCGAACGCGGCGTGCGCGTGCGCGTGCGCCATGCGGTATGCCGTCTCTACGTCTGTGTCTTCGCCTGCGCGTGCGTGCGCGCGTGCGTCGTGAGGCGAGGCGCGAAGTGTCGTTGGGCTCGCATCTTGTCTGGGACGCGACGGACGAACGCGCGGTGGAGTCGCGCGCGCGTAGTGAGACCGCACAAATCGGCCTGCGTGGAAACAAATATCAAAAGAATATTTTACAAATATCTGCGTGTTCTACGGTTCTTCTTCTTCTTCTTCTTCGTCGTCGTCGTCGTCGTCTTCGTCCATGGAGCTCAGCATAAAATCCTCTGTGTAAATTCCGAGCGCCCACAAGTCGCAATCATCCAATGCTGGATCGCAATCGTCGTCATATGCGTCTTCATAAATTTCTTCGCCTCCTACGTGCCCGGCGGCGGTGCCGAAGAGGCACGGCTCGCCCCAATCTTCGCGAATGAGCGTCATGCGCTGCGGCCCGTCGACGCGCTTTGGGAAGAAACACAACTTCAGGACGAATGAATACCTCGGAAGATTCGCAATTTGACTCGGCGTAGAGACGCGGTGAAGGATGTCTTGATCCATGAGCACGACGCGCCCGGGTTGTGGACGAACGAATACGCCTGTGCCTGTGCCTGGATCGAGGAAGAGCGTCTCAGCGTCAAACGCCGCCGGCCACGGTCCCGGGTTCAAGTACACCATCGCACTCACGAACAACGGACGACCGCGCTCGCGGTTGACGTATGAGCCAAATCTCTCAACCCATGGCGCTGATGGGTCGAGCTGACTCGGATCCATGTCGATGTGCCAGTGAAACATGTCGCCGTACACCGCGGCGTTGCCGACGGCGCTGCAAATGCTCGACCCACCCCACGCACCCGGAATACCATCCGGTTCCAGCGCGTCGCTCGGCATCGTGCGAATGTCATACTCTGGATACATCGCCGCGAGACGAGCTCGAAATGACCGCACCGCGTCGGTCTCCATCATTGCCGCTAAAGTCTCTGGCGTGAGTCCCCAACTCGGTGGCGGCGACTCGCCGCCCGCGTCGTCCAACCCGTCGCGCATTTCTCGATTCCACTTTGTCTCTGGTGGCCCAGTTTCGCTGAAATGATCGTACCCAACCTCCGTGAGCGCGTCTAACAACGCTTGTCGTAACGGCTCGCCAACAACGCCGTCGACAGCGACCACATGCGACGCGTCGCTCCGCAGCCGCTCTCCACCCGTGTCCCGCGTCGCCGTATCCAAAACGTCCGCTCTATCCATCGCAACCGCCATCGCTGTCGTCACGCGCGATAAATCCCAAACATCTAGTTCACCATTGTACTCAAAATGGACATCATCGTCGGTGTAAGAATCCGCGGCGGTCGTCGGACGAAGGTCCCAATACCGTTCGTGCGCCGACGCGACGCTCGCCGCCGCGGCTCCGACGGGCAACGCGATCAAAGCATCGGTGAATACGCCGAAAATCGCCCCCGGAAACCCCTCTTCATTCATTTCGAGCTTTAAGTCAGGCATGAGCGCCTTGGCGTCGTCGCCGTAGAGCATGACGACGCGCGTACCCGCCGTCGGGTCGTTCCGTTGGAACACCCCGCCGTCGGGGTTAGGCGCGCCTCGACGAATATCATCGATCGTGCGCCCGAGATGGGCGTCATCGACGCCGAGCACATCGACCATACCAATATCCATGCCAGAGTCTTCCATGGCGGCGCGCAGCGCGTCGACGAGATCGCGCACGCGAGGAACTTCGCTCGACTCGTAGCCCACCAGAACGACGCACGAAGAGGAACTCTCGCCCGCGTTCGCCGCGACGCGGTTCGCGCGCGCGCGCCACGACGTGCGTGAATGCGCATGCGTGCGTGTGTGTACGCGCGCACACGCGCGGTGGGAGATCGTCGCGCGCATGGCGCGCGAATATATGACGTCGCGGCGCGCGCGCGCTTTATGCTTTATGCGGATACGATGGATATTCATTAAATAACGGCTTGACAATTCCATACGTTGCGTATGATACACTCCCCGCTCGTCATTGAGGATGGCAATAGTTATGGTACTTATTTGGACAACTTGTTCACGCATCTGACGCGCGTTGGCGTAGATGGGTGGAATCTTGGATTGGAGAAGAGCGTCTTCTCCTTACGTCGGCGTCGGCGTCTTCGACGTCGGCGTATCGCGCGCCACTTTTTACAAGTAAAGCACGTAGGCGCCGAGGAGCGTGAGCGTGGCCATCAACACTTCGGGCACGTAGTGCATGGGATACTTGACAGAAAGGTTATCCTTGAACAAGTTGAACTTGGCGTTGAACGGGTACAACACGGCGACCGCCGCGGCGAGGTAAAAGGCGACTTGCGCGGCTTGGTTCGCCGCCAATAACGACATGGCGTAAACGGCAGCACCAAAACCAGCGGAAGAGCCGCGAATCCAAAACTTGTCACTGGACGTAGGCGTGGCGTTGAAGTGGTCAGAGACCATCTGCGTAGGTTTCATAACGTTCGTCGTCAGTACGCGCGTAACCGAATTGGAACACCGAATTGGACTAATTTTATGAATTCACACGCACCTTGGCCGGCATGAGCAACATTTGCGCCGCGTACACGCCTGCGTGCGAACAATGCAAATGTCATGTCATCAGGTTAATGTCGTGTCGCGACATCGATGTCTGGCCCGTCGTCAGCGCGACGAGCGCGAAAGCGAGAAAGAATTGTCCCGAAATGACAATTAAGTAAAATCAAATGTCAACAATCGAGGCACCCGACCAGTGCGCGAGACGCACCGAACACGACCGACGCGGCTTGCACGTATTGCGCGGCGGACAAGAACTTGGCCGGCGGCGGCGGCGGCGGCGGTGCCTTGGCGGCGATTTGCGCGACTTGGCGCGTGACGTGCGTCGTGGCCGGAGAAAAGCGCGCGGCATTCGCTTGCGCGTGCACTCGGCGCGATTTGTGCGCGACGCGAGCGCGCGTCGCGACCGGAGCGATCGTCGTGGATAAAGTGAACATTAAACAAGTGTTTGAGCGCGGGTGCGTCGGTGGTGTCGGCGACGAGCGTCGAGGTGTGACGCGGACGCATTCGCGCTTGTGGATTAATTGCTGCTGACTAGGATTTTCGATGATAGTGGTCGCCGTCGGCTTTTACCGCGCGCACGTGTGCGAGTTAAGACGTGCGTGCATTTAAGAACATCGATTACATGATTTCCGACAGTAGTTGCCTCGGATGAGAAAGTCGCGGTCGCATTTACCCCAACGCGCTTGATCCGCGCAGTCGGCTGTGGAATCCGGCGGGACATCATCGCACGCGCCCGACGATGGTATCTTCGGCGATTGGAGAACAGAGGACGATGGATTTGATCCTGATTGACGTACGAGGGTGAATTCGTCGACTTTGACGCGCGCGCGGAGTTGTTTTTCGGCGGCGGTGGCGCCACGGCGCGCCGTGGTGGCCAAATAGCACGGCGCCGTAGACGCAGTCGGTGCGAATTCGCAAATCAACGCACCGTACTTGTGCGCGTCGTTAGCGTATTCGCACGACGACGATGAACACGAAGAGCTGTAAACCTTGGCCCAAATTCCGGAATCGGTTTGCTGCGCTTCGTTTTTGTATCCTCCGATGCCAACGACGGCGATTCCAGTCGTCCCGCTTTGCTCGCCGGGCTTCAGATTAATCAGCGACTTATCGTACGAAGCAACTTGCAGGTCTTGTCGAGTGAATCCATAAACTCGCGTTCCAAATGACTTCATGGTGTACGATCTCGAATACGTGTGCGCGTGACCCGTCACGATGAACGCTCCGTACTTTCGGCATATCTCATAGATGCCGAAACCTGTGGCGTCGCCCTTGTAGCTCGATTGCAAGGAGTTCATGGTCATGTGCCAGACACAAATTTTCCACTTTGCGTCGCTCGTTCGAAGCGCGTTCTCCACAAAGTCATAATGCGCTCGATTCGCGGACTCTCCCGGTGAAACAGATCCCACGCTCGAAAGCACAAACAGCACGCCTTTATACTCGCACGCGTAATCTTCGCCATAACTACCTCGACAGTTCGCCCCGCGCGGTATTTGGCGCGATAATAGCGCTTTATAGCCTCGGGGTCCAGACCAGAGGTCGCTTACGCCGTCCCAACCATCAACGTCGTGATTCCCTTGACTAGCGAGGTAACCCAATCCCGGCCTAAACGCTTCTTCGGTGAGAAAACGTAGCCAAGATGTCGGGGAGGATTCGTAGTCTAAATCACCGGCGTGAATAATCAGTTCAGCGCCTGCGTCGCGAGCAAGTTCGAACACATCCCGCGCGCGACTGAAAGCTCCGCAGTATTCTCCCTTGTAGTTTTTACACTCCACTCCGTCAACCGTGTACGATGGTTGTCTTACATTTCCAAGGTAGTCGGTCCACGCGTCTGACGGGCGGTCATTACCAATTCCCGTGTCAGCGATGAACGCCACACGAAATCCGTGCCCGCACGTCACGTAAAACGCGCTCGCGAGAGTATACGCGGATACGATACTGCGACGCATGTGAAGTTGTGACGCGAAACATTAGGCTCCCATGTGACTTTTTTCTTCCGTCGATGCCTGCAACTAACAATGCAAAAGCTAAGGTTTGTTAGACTTTAGCGCGTCCTTCCAAGATCGCTTCGCTGGCGAAGGTGCGACGCTCTTGACCTCTGCTTCCCAAGGTTGAAACGTCGTATCGTTCATATCTGGCAAGCGCCACGGCGGACACTCGTCTAAGCGTCGCATGCAGCGTCCACCGAGGAAATGCGGGACCTTATCGACTCCTCCCATAATTTCTGCCAACTTATCCATGTTTTTCCCCTTGATCTCGCCCATGATTCGCACTTTCGCACGCACACGAGATGGTAACAGAGGCGCGATGGTGCGCCAGACGATTCTCGCGCCGAGCGGCGCGTTGACGAGATAGGTGCGATAGAGGAACTCTGGATAGTTGCGATCAATCTCCTGCAAACGCTTGAACATCGCCAGGTTCGCCTTTGACACCAGCTTGGATGACGCATCTTTTAAATCTATAACGTGAATAATTTTATCACGAGCAATAACACCCTCGCGATTCGCCATGAACGGCAACAACGTTTTGGTTAAATAGCCTTGAAGACGCATGCGCTGTTCGACGATGTCATCTTCGCTTACGACGTCCAGCACCTTATTCATATCCAACCCGCCGAGCCGTTCGATGTACACTGGGACCCCGAGTGGGGAACTCGCCGAGTACCACGCGCCTTGGTAGACGGCCAG
>Ga0222714_10006584_pt1 | contig 10814 bp, 18 predicted proteins | sample C33_3DmetaG_FD_165048 | JGI IMG/M metagenome (GOLD analysis project Ga0222714, IMG submission 165048) | Estuarine water microbial communities from San Francisco Bay, California, United States - C33_3D | ecosystem: Environmental > Aquatic > Marine > Unclassified | place: USA: California... | reverse complement strand
CTGCACGTAGTCAGTTGGAACAGCTACTCGTGGGAGTTACACCAACAGACTTGCGCAAGAACGAGGCTATTCGTCAAGACGTCAAGAGAAACGTAGACGCCATCCTCGACAAGTTCAACTTCTGAAAGGTAATCATGAACATTAAATACTTAACACACGTTCGTCGCATCTTTGCTACATACGATGCGCCCCCCGAAACCATCCGCAGTTACCAACGCCAATGGGTACGCTCTATCCGCAGGCTTGGCAACAAGTGGTTGGTTGCACGTCAGGTTCCACGCTTGGAAGTGTGATGCGATTTCGCAGATCCGCTACACCCAAGAAGTATCTGTCTCAGGCAGAGGTAGAGAGGCGTCTTTATGGCGCACCTCTGCCCGACCTGCATAAGAACACACGCCCCCTTAGTGGGGGTGCGTTGGAAGCAAAAGAAATTCTTAACAAACTACAAGGAACAAACAGAAAGGAAACGGTCATGCCTGATCTTCAGTCAGCACTCAAAAACGCAATCGAAACGTGGGAACCCACCCCCACAGGACAACAACTCAAGGAGAAACTTATGACAAAAACCCCATTCGCAATTCAAAACAACGTAACTCGTGTGACCTTTGACTATATAAAGTTACACCCGGGCACTACTGCCGCCGCCGCGAGTCGCGACCTCACCAAACATGGCTTCAAAGAGTCATCAGTTACCGCGCTCATGGCTCAGTTCGTCCGCGCTGGTCTAGCTACTCGCGATAACAACCACGGCTATCGCGTTACTGTGGACGAATACGTACCCATGAAGGCAAGCGTTAAATACACAAAGAAGCCCAAAGCGCCCACGAAAGTCAAGCCAGCGACCGCTAACGACCACAAGCGACCACAAGCGACCGCCCCACAGAACGATGGCATTGCCGCGCTACAACCCGAAGCTACAAGCAAGCGCGTGGTGAATACGATTGTGTTTGGCAAGACGCCAGAGGAAACTATCAAGCACATGAACGCTATACAAGCACGCGAGTTGTATGACTACTTGAAGAAACTCTTCGGCGGATAATATGACTTGGCCTTTCCCACCATTCCCAAACCCAAAAGACAAGGGCACTCGCGTGCCCAAGTTCAACCCAGATAACCATGAGGACGCACCACTATGAATAAAGACACGCTGTTTGTTTTAGCGCAGAAGTCTGGCATGGGCTACATACAACATCTTAATGAAGCCCAAGTTGAGAAGGTAGAAGCTTTTGCCGCCCTAGCACGCAATCAAACACTAGAAGAAGTAGCGCAAGAGTTTGAAAGGATGCGTATTGCCTTTGGTGATACCGCCGCAAGTTTTGCGCAGTACGTTAGAGAGATGAAGAGTGAAGAGTAATCACAATATCATTCGGGATACACTCAAACAACACCCCGATGGTTTGAAGTCAAGCGATATATCTAAGCTCACGGGCATAGACAAGCGTGTTGTCAACAAAGCATTGGAGAGTGTGTTTGGGGTGTACATCGATCGGTGGGAGAACGCAACTTACCGCAATACACTAGCCGCAATATGGGTCGTCGTTGACGTGCCTGAGAACTGCCCGAAACCTAACCACACAGGCAGAAGAACCAAATTAAATTCAGAGGACTGACGTGTTCACGATAAGATGATTTGTGCAAGCCCAGTAGATGCGACCACACTTTGTCGGCAACAAGGGGCGTCCAGTCCTTTGAGTAATTGACCTCTTGTTGCCATTCCGCAACGCGACACGAGGGGGCGCGTAATCTACTTTACCCCCTCACCTAATTAACAGGAGGTTGACATGTCAACACCAGAAGTAAAAGTCAAGAAGCAAATCAGGAAGATTCTTGATGAGCTTGGCATGTACTACGCCATGCCCATCGGGACAGGGTACGGGAACTCAGGGGTGCCTGACTTCCTTGTATGTGCTAACGGCAAGTTCGTTGGCATCGAAGCGAAAGCGGGTAAGGGTAAAACCACCGCTCTACAAGAAGCCCATCTAAGCCGCATACGTGGCGCAGGGGGGATAGCCGTTGTCATCAATGAGGACAACATACAAACTTTAAAGGAGGTCTTATCATGAGCGAAGCAATGTCACAAGAAGAGTTAGAGCAACGCATTAACAAGATGTCAGACGAAGAGCAGGCGCACTTCAAGCTACTGATATACAAGTTGGTGATGTGTTATGGAGAAGGGCAAGCGCAAGGCGTTGTCATCATTGGTCGAGCAGAAGATAACTTCGCAGGAGTCGTCACCCTAAACTGTGATGAGATGGAGGCGTCGCAACTTATGTTGGCGGCAAACGATTTTTTCGGCTTTCTAAACGTCCTCGACGCACCACCCAAGGAGAACTTTAATTGACCAAACCATTTGACAGAATAATAACCATCGACTTTGAGACGTACTGGGATAGCAAAGAGTACACGCTCAGCAAGATGACAACAGAGGAGTACATACGCCATGATAAATTTAGAGCGTTCGGAGCTTGCGTCCATGTATACGGAAGCGATGAACCAATTAGATGGTTTGGAGATACAGAGTTACGTGAGTACCTTGATGGGGTCGACTGGGGACGAACCGCAGTGCTTGCCCATAACGCACAGTTCGATGTATCAATTATGGAGTGGAGATACAACGCCCATCCATGTTTCATCTTCGACACGCTATCGATGGCACGAGCTTTACGTGGCGTGGAAGTTGGAAACTCACTCGCCAAACTTGCCCGAGATTTCGGACTCCCCGAGAAAGGGACAGCTGTACACTCAACTAATGGAGTTCACGAGTTGGACGCCGCGCTCGAGCGAGACCTCGCTGAGTACTGCAAACATGATGTGTTTCTGTGCGAGGAAATATTTAAACGGCTGGTGGATGCCTACCCATCCAAGGAGTTAAGGCTCATCGACATGACGCTGAAGATGTACACGCGTCCGCTGTTGCAGTTAGATCAACCAATGTTAATCAAGGCACTAGCCGAGGAAGGAACTGCTCGTGAACAACTATTACAGAGGCTCGGCGTGGAGGAAGCTGAGCTGGCTTCGAACCCAAAGTTTGCTGAACTACTTACGAAACTCAATGTGGTTCCGCCCACAAAGACAAGCAAGACAACGGGGAAAACCACGCTCGCTCTTGCCAAGAACGATGCCCTATTTCAAACGCTACTCAACAGTGAACGTGAAGACGTTGCCCTACTTTGTCAAGCGCGTCTTAAGGTTAAATCAACCACTGAGAGAACCCGCGCCCAAAGATTTCTTGATATTGGACAACGTGGTACGCTTCCAGTCCCGCTTTCTTATTACGGCGCACAGACAGGCAGATGGACAGCGGCGAAAGGCTCGGCCATTAACATGCAAAACCTTAAGCGCAAGTCGTTCCTACGCAAAGCGATTATGGCTCCCGATGGCTACCAACTCGTTGTCGGCGATCTATCGCAGATTGAGCCGCGAGTGCTTGCGTGGCTTTCCGACTACGAAGATATGCTTGAAATTTTCAGGCGTGGAGGCGACCCTTACGCGGCGTTCGGCAGTCAGATGTTTAACATCCCCGGTCTCACCAAAGACACTCATCCAGACTTGCGGCAGTCGGCAAAGAGTGCGCTTCTGGGATGCGGCTATGGACTCGGTTGGGCTTCCTTTGCGTCCCAACTACTTGTCGGGTTCCTCGGTGCGCCGCCTCAGCGGTATTCGAAAGACTTTGCAAAGAAGTTAGGCGTTGACTCAGAGTATGCGAGCGCGTTTGTAAAGATGTCAGGCAACGAAGAGAAGCTGTTGGAGATACCGCACACGTGTACCACGCCGGAACTTCTGCACCATGCGCTTGCATCCAAGGCAATCATAGATACGTATAGGAGAACTGCGTACCCTGTTGTAGCGTTCTGGAGTCTCTGTGAAACAGCTTTGCACAGGTCGCTTGTCAATGGCGAAGAACTCGTGTATAAATGCATTACGTTCCGCAAAGGCGAGATTGAATTGCCCAACGGAATGAAGTTGTTGTACCCTGACCTCCGCTATGAGAAGGACGACAAAGGTAGGAGCCAAGCAGTCTATGGGCCACACGCTACCAAGTTGTATGCAGGGAAGATAACGAACAACATCACGCAAGCTTTGGCTCGCATTGTGATGACGGATGGTATGTTGAGGGTATCAAAGAAGTACCCGATCGCAGGCACAGTGCATGATGAACTGATTGCTGTTGTACCTGACGATGAAGTGATTGACGCTAAGACTTGGGTCTTGGCGCAAATGACTATGGAGCCGCCCTACATGAAGGGCATTCCATTGGACGCTGACGGCGGCGCACACCGTAGATATGGATTAGCAAAAGACTAGGAGAAGCAATGCAGATACCAAAACAAATATCGGTGGGTAGAAAGACGTATGTCATTACCCGACCGCACACAATCCAAGACCCTGCGTCTTATGGGCGCACGTACTACGACGAGAACCGCATTGAGATAGCGCGGTTTGACAATCAAGGCAACACGTTTGAGCAAGAAGAAATAGACGACACGTTCTGGCACGAGCTTACACACTGTATCCTGTACGACATGGGGCATGACCTGTGTGACAACGAGCGCTTCGTTATTGCTTTCGCCAACCGCCTTTCTCAAGCAGTCAACTCAGCAAAATTATGAAACAACCCGCATGGTCACACTCAGCCCTCAAAGATTTTGAGGGATGCCAACGCCGTTACCAAGAGGTCAAGGTCTTGAAGAACTACCCGTTCACCGAGACTGAGGCAACACGTTACGGCAATCAGGTACACAAGGCTATTGAGGACTACATCGCAGAGGGCAAACCAATACCCGCTGAGTACTCACAGTTTCAACCTGTGGTGGACGCCATGCTGAAGAAGAATGGGCGCAAGCTCGCTGAGTATGAGATGGCGCTGACTGTCGACCTCAAGCCTACTGGTTGGAAAGACAAAGACGTATGGGTGCGCGGCATTGCTGACATCCTAGTCGTTGATGACGATAACCTCACGGCGTGGGTGGGTGACTGGAAGACAGGCAACAACAAGTACCCAGACAGAGATCAGTTGGTGCTTATGTCCCTCATGGTGTTTGCCCACTTCCCACACATCCGCAAAGTTAACTCTGCACTTTTATTCATTGTCAAGAACGACATGGTCAAGATGTCTATGGCACGAGATGATGCCGACAAACACTGGTGGGACTATCGTGAGCGTACAGCGCGGCTTGAAGCTAGCTTTGCTAACGACGTGTGGAACCCAAACCAAACACCTCTATGCGGGTGGTGTCCAGTAAAAACCTGCGAGTTCAACAAAAAACACTAAGAGAAACAAATGGCTTTACATTTACCAAACGAATTCACGCAGACCCCATGCAAATGCCACATCTGCCATCAAGAAATTAGAGAAGACCAACACGCCATCGAGCACTCAGACCACGGCGTGCTATCCCAAAGCACTGACCCGCGAGTGGCAAATATTCACGACCACATTGAAGGCTATGTGTCATTGTGGTTTCACCCAGAATGTGCGACGATTATGGCGTTGCGCTTAGCGCATGACGTGATGCGCATCAAGACGGTTAAAGACCAACCGATGCGCGTAGTAGATGCGCTTAAATCCGTGTCCAAAATCAACCAAGCAAGATAGGAGCTAACATGCCTTACGTAAACAAACCCCGCCCGTACGCAAAAGAGTACGAACAGTATGACGGCACACCGATGGTCAAGAAGAAACGTGCCGCACGAAACAAAGCACGAGCAATTATGGAGAAGGAAGGATTAGTACACAAAGGAGATGGAAAAGATGTCGACCACAAAAGAGCCCTATCCAAAGGGGGAAAAACCGTACGTTCGAATCTCCGCGTCAAAGACGCGAGCGCAAACCGTTCGTATGCGCGAAAGTCAGACCACTCTATTAAGTGACATACCTACTGCAAGACTTATCGATCTCTGGGTAGCGCGTTGGGGACATGACTGGGTTGATCTGGTGGAAGTAACAGAAGACCCATTCTACAAAGATGCGTACGACAGAATGAGAAGAGAAGGTGAACTTGAGATTCACTTCTTAACCGATCGCTCTAAGTATGTGTGTCGTAATCCAAAATAAATCAAGGAGAAGCAAATGGGAAAAGTAAAACAAGCAATTCAGCTAACCGCGTCACAGGTGGCGACAGCAAACAAAATGGGAATGTCCCTGCAAGACTACGCAAAAGCTATCCAACAAATTAACGCACCAATAACAATGACCACGTTCAATCCTAACAATGACCCTGTGTATTCGATACCGCTGTCAGAGCTAGTTAATCTGTGGCGTGCGCGTTATGGTGATACGTGGGTAGACGTATCCGAGTTAGAAGATGACTTCTGGTCTGATGCATCAGCACGATTGCACACAAATAAAAAGATGGAAGAACTAAACCATCACTCAGACAACTCGCCGTGGGCTAGGCTGAAGGAAGATGCGTAATGCAAATCGTTGAAGACAAAGCGCTCGTACTGCGCACGCGCAACCCGCACAAATACGCGATCATTCCTAAACACAAAGTTCTTTCTGAAGAGAACGGCATCTATGAAGTTGCTGTGTACTGGGGGCTTGATGAAGCGCGAGTGCTACGCAATCTTGGTGTGAAGGATGTGCCGTCACCTATCACTAGGCGCTACGACTGGCCGGGAAAGTTTATACCAATGGCTCACCAAATAGAGACAGCGGCTTTCCTCACAATGTATCGCAGAGCGTTCTGTTTTAACGACCCCGGAACGGGCAAGACTTTGTCTGCGCTATGGGCGGCTGACTTCTTGATGAAGCGTGGTGAAGTTCGTCGCATACTTATTCTCTGCCCTCTGTCTATCATGCACAGCGCGTGGATGGGCGACATCAACCGAAGCGTGATACATCGCTCAGCCATTGTCGCGCACCATGCTCAAGCTAGTCGGCGTATTGAAATGATTCAGCAGGACTACGAGATCGTCATTGCCAACTACGATGGCCTCAACTTGATTGCATCCGAGATCAACGCTGATGGTAGGTTTGACTTGGTGATTGTCGATGAAGCCAACGCATACAAGAACCCGTCTACTCGTAGATGGAAAACACTCGCATCAATCATCAAGCCAGAGACGTACTTGTGGATGATGACTGGTACGCCCGCATCACAGTCGCCTGTGGATGCGTATGGCTTGGCTAAGTTTGTTAACCCAAGCGGTGTGCCTAAGTTCCAGACATCATGGCGCGACAAGGTCATGAACAAGATCAGCATGTTTAAGTGGGCTCCGAAGGTTAACGCTAAAGAACTTGTGTACGAAGCGCTTCAACCTGCAATACGTTTCACCAAAGACCAATGCCTTGACTTGCCTCCCGTCATCACAGTCACACGCGAAGTACCAATGACACCACAGCAGGCTAAGTACTACAAGCTACTCAAAGAGCAGATGCTTTTCCAAGCTGCCGGAGAAACAATCAGCGCAGTCAATGCAGGCGTTGCTGTAAACAAGTTGCTACAAATCAGTTGTGGTGCCGCCTACACAGACGAGAAAGAAGTTGTTGAGTTTGACTCAGCGCCTCGCCTTGGGGTACTGGAGGAGGTATTAGAAGAGACAAGCCGCAAGGTAATTATCTTTGCTTTGTTCCGCTCAAGCATTGACACAATCGTCAACTATCTTACTAAGCATGGCTACGCCGTTGACCAGATTCATGGCGACGTGTCTGCAACAAAGCGCGGTCAGATCATTAACGACTTTCAGACTACCGACAACATCCGCGTACTGGTGTTGCAACCACAAGCGACAGCACACGGGATTACCCTAACTGCCGCTGACACAGTTGTGTTCTTTGGCCCACTCATGTCAGTGGAGATGTATACGCAGTGCATAGCACGAGCCGACCGCAAAGGTCAAGACTCGGACAAAGTTACTGTGGTACACATTGAGTCAAGCCCCATCGAGAAGAAGCTCTTCAAGGCAATGAATACAAAAGTTTCCGATCACGCTTTGCTTGTCGGCATGTTCGACAGTGAAGTAAAAAATATTTAAGAAAGGAGTTGCAAATCAATTCAGTCGTGCTATGCTGTCAAACCATTGACAATAAAACTATTTCAGGAGAAGCAAATGTTAAACATAGATGATGAGGAGCCCGCTCCTCAGGAAGCGCCGTCAGAGGTCACTGTCCCTATGGACAAGTTGGCGAAGGTGTACCGCAGGATGCAGTCACGCGTACAAGAGTTAACCGCTCAGTACGAGTCCGAGATTGAGGACATCAAGCGTCAACAAGATGTGGTGAAGATCGCTCTTAAAGACCAGATGCTCAAGCTCGGTGTGTCAAGCGTGCGCACAGACCAAGGTACCGTGGTGTTGTCTACCAAGACACGCTACAACACACAGGACTGGGACTCGTTCAAAGAGTTCATCAAAGAACACGATGCGTTGGACTTGTTGGAGAAGCGTATTGCGCAGACCAACATGGCTACGTTCTTGTCTGAGAATCCCAGTCTAGTTCCCGCAGGGCTTAACTCTATGACAGAGTACGCCATTTCAGTTCGTAAACCAACTAAGTAATCAGGAGAATCATTATGAGCAATGTAGCTCTATTCAACCCATCCCAAGCCCCCGCGTTCGCAAAGAACCGCACATCGTTGTCACCCATGGCCCGAGCCCTAGCCGGTGGCGCAGTAGGTAACCGCACCAAGAGCATCTCCATCAAAGGCGGTGTGTTTCGTTTGAACGAAGGCGGCAAAGAGATTGCCGCTATCGAAGAGCGCTACCTCGATGTAGTCATTGTCAATGCCGCGCCTGATGTTTCACGCGTGTTCTATGCCAAGGCTTATGACGGCGAAGTCTCTGCGCCTGACTGCTGGTCACAAGATGGCAAGACTCCAAGCCCTGAGGCAAGCAACCCACAGCACAACAAGTGCGATGGATGCCAACAGAACATTGCCGGTTCTGGTCAGAACAACAGCCGCGCTTGCCGCTTCCAACAACACATTGCTGTAGTGTTGGCCAATGATATGGAAGGCTCTGTGCTCAAGCTGACTGTGCCTGCCAAGTCTGTGTTCGGCAAAGAAGAAGGCGACAACCGCGCCTTGCAAGCTTACGCTCGTCACTTGGGCGCACAGAACATTGACCCATCTGAGGTCATCACACGCATGAAGTTCGACACCAAGTCGGAAGCACCCAAGCTGTTCTTCAAGGCTATGCGTTGGTTGACTGACGACGAGTTCCCAACCATTCAGGAACAAGGCAAGACAGACACCGCTCTTAAAGCGATCACAATGTCTTTCTCTAAGATGGACAGCGTTGCCGCTCCCGCACCTTTGAAGCTTGAAGGCAAGCGCCCTGCGCCTGTGGTCGAGGAAGAGGAAGCCCCCGCACCCAAGGCTAAGACCAAAGCCAAGCCTGCTCCTCTGCCTGCCGAGGAAGAAGAGGAGCCCGTAGTCCGCAAGGAAGAGAAGAAGCCCAACGCTGTGCCCAAGGCGAAGGCTGACTTGTCTGCCATGGTGGACGATTGGGACGAAGCGGAATAAGGAGTAGATCATGAAACTTATGACACGCGATTCCACTCCAAGAGAGTTTCAAAAGGTTTACCGCAAGGGTGACGTTGTATATGTCCCGCACTTTCGCAACAGCGACGTGTATGTAGGCCCCGGATACCCCCGCTTCACAAAGCAACGCTACAGTGAATTTGAGCTTGTAGCCAAAGGTGCTGTTCAGGAAAGCATGCCTTTGTGGACAAGGGGTAAATACGGAATGGTAGACGACGCCAACTTATAAATATCGGGGGGAACGCTGTGCAAAGGCTTTTAAGCTTGCGGACGAGCAGTTAGTACCCCCACCTACACCATGCCATATTCACCACAAGTAATTGACGCAGTCAAGAAAGCGCCTAAGACGTTGGGTAACCAACTTGGGCGTTGGGCTGTGCATCATGACTTCTCTGCCATCAAGATAGCCAAAGTAACCGGAGCCTCTCGGCAATCTGTTTACAACTGGTTCAATGGTGGTGAAGTATTCGTGGCTTACCGACCCTCGGTCGAAGCTATCCTTAAAATTTTACAAGCGTCCAGTACGGGCGACGAAGCTTGGAGACGAACATGCAAAGCATTCAACCTAAAAACTTGAGCGACGAAGAGATACTGCGTCAGGTATATCTGATGGGTAATGAGATGCTTCCAAAAGAATGGGTGGAAGAACTCTGCACACGCTTAGCGGCGGCAATCGACAAAGCTGAAAACAAGTACGACGAAGGCTTTGCTGACGGCTTTGCAGACGGCACAGAACACGCAAACGAATTCCCGCTAAATAAATAACCAAAGGATACACATGACATCCGCTGATTTTTTAGCGGTGGTTTTGCCGTCCGAAGGTTTTGGCCTGTATTGCGCGGTAGAACTCACAAAGAAGAAAGAGCATGTATATGCGGCAAAGATTGAGGAACTCATCCCGACGATCGAGGAGTGGCACGCCAACAACTACGACGTCTTCTATGGCGTAGCTACCTTTGACAAGAAGCGCGGCGCTGAAGAAGCTCAGTACCTCAAATCGTTCTTTGTTGACTTGGATGGATACGCTACCAAGAAGGCGGCGGCTGACGCGCTAATTGAGTTCCTGACAAGGTCTGGGCTTGATGCGCTAGGTACGCCATGGGTGGTTGACTCAGGCGGGGGCTTGCATTGCTACTGGCCGTTGAAGGACGAGATTCCTGCGACTGTTTGGAAACCTGTTGCCGAGAACCTGAAGCGTCTGTGCAAACAGGAAGGCTTCAACATCGACATGACGGTGACTGCGGACACTGCGCGTATCTTGCGTGTGCCCGGAACTGCCAACAACAAGAAGAAGTACGCGACGCCACGCCCTGTGCGCGTAGTCCAAGAAGG